>Ga0209200_1000164_pt1 | contig 75883 bp, 71 predicted proteins | sample AD_UKC033_MetaG_FD_184406 | JGI IMG/M metagenome (GOLD analysis project Ga0209200, IMG submission 184406) | Active sludge microbial communities of municipal wastewater-treating anaerobic digesters from USA - AD_UKC033_MetaG (SPAdes) (version 2) | ecosystem: Engineered > Bioreactor > Anaerobic >...
CGCTCTCTTGATGGAAACCAGCGAGGAGTGGCAAATCGGAAAACGTTATTGTGCTGGCAAGTCATTAGGTTGTTAAAGAACCATGGGTATTTTTGACTTGAATTTACAGAAAAAAGGTTGCGTAATCTTAGGCTTGAACGAAAGTACATGAAATTATAGAAATATTGATTACAGTATTTTATAAATCGAGCAGAATGAAAACGTTTATCCTCCACTTCCAATGCTTTTTCAAAAAACGGGATTGTTTCATAGCCGTATCTGCGCATATGATGGTACAAGGAGTACGCTCGATCAGCTGGATGTCGAAAAATGAGAATGAACTTAGCCTTAGGGAAGAAAGACTTCAAGGTTTGCGCTGTAGAAGGATTTGATAAATATGCGTGAGAAGCCTCGCCTATTCTGCTTTGATTTACTGCCTTTCTGGATAAATTGGCATAATCAACAGGATTTTTAATTACCTGAAAAATATCACAAAAAAAACTTGGTTCTTTAACCGATGACATGAAGATGTCCGGATGTTGGTTAAGGTAGTAATGCAATGAAGTAGTTCCGCATTTTCCTGCTCCCAGGATGAAGAAATTTGGTAATTTTAAATCTTTCACGATAATAATTAGGTTTTCGAATTTATGACGAGGGGTATTAAAAATTAATAATTCTTAGATGATTTCTTGTTCTTGTTGAGTAAAAATCAATACTTACTGTAAAAAGAAGTATCCAATACCAAAACCGTCTTGATCTTTATCCTCTATAATGCTGATCTTCCCATTTACTTCTAAATCCTTCCAGAAGGTGAGTACATCTCCAACGTAAGTATCAGTTTGCTTATTATAACGAGATAGATAACCTGGTTGAAAATCATGAAAAGCAATCAATCCTCCCCTCCTTACAAAAGGGGTATAATCCCCGAAAATTTTTGATACTCCACCAAATGAATGATCTCCATCAATAAAGCGAAGATCGATTTTCTTCCCATGAAGAGCAATCTTAAGATCCCGAAATGTCTTTGGAGACTGTGAGTTACACCTTATACAAGTTACTTTCTGGTTTTCTCTTGCAAAATACGTGTGCGAAATTATCCGTTCCATTGGGTATTGATTATCAATCGAAATTATCGTTGCATACTTAGGTGCTGAGAAACAAAACAAAGCAAGAGAGCCGCCCCGAAAAGCTCCAATTTCAAAAATAATCTTTATATTGTTATTTTCGATTAATCTGTGGATATGATAAATTTCACTTTGCTTCTGGTCTAATCTAAAAAGTTCGGAATTTGAAAGCTCATGGAAAACATGATCAAAATTGTTTTTCTCGAAATCCAGTAATCTTATAAGTTTTTTGATTCCTTGATATATCTATCGACCAACAGTAATTTTGAAATCAATAAGTTATAAAGTCCAAGTAATTTCAAATTGAATACTCCGTAATTGAAAAATCTGATCTAGTGATGTGGTTTTTCATTTTTCATATTGTGATTTAGTATTTTACAAAGTTAAGTCTACTGTTGCCTCTCGCTACAAAGAGTATTACTTTTACTGACTATATATAAAACACTAGTAAAGGATAATCCAGTTTTTTTGAATGTTATTTTTCCAAAGTGGTTGATTCCTAACTGATCAATGGAAAAACCAGCAGAAATGATTCTTTCAATAAATCCATTTTTGGAATAAGCGCGAATATGATCGTATTGCCCAAATCGATGCCAACGTTCGTTTTCATCAATCAAGTCTGGATCTTCCTCGACCTTAAAACTCGATAAATAAATTGGGACCATAAGGATCCCTTTAGAACCAGGTTTTAGTATTCTAAGTAATTCTTTCAAAGCTTTCCGGTCATCACGAACATGTTCCAACACATGGGAGCAAATAAAAAAATCGAAGGATTCATCAGCATAAATATTCATATCCATAATATCAATATTGTCATCTACATTATTCATAATCAAATCGGCAGTCCTGTAATTGACCTTTTTATTACGTATCTCCCGACGGATAAAAACTGACAACGGGACAGAAGGTGCAATGTCAAGGAAGTTAAAAATGTGAAAATCATTAATTTGTGGGAGAATTTCTTTTAAATATAAAGCGTAAAGTCTATCACGATCTGTCGCTCCACAGACCGGACAATTGTATTGTTTAGTGTTAAAAGTTTCTGTAAGTGACGAACGATAGATAAAATTATTTTTCTTAAAATTTTCTGGCCACATGTCATTAATTTGTGAGAAACACCATACACGGTTATTACATATAGGGCAGAAATATTTCCCTGCCAATTTTCCTGCATTTATTACCGGTTGAAAGATCGATTTCTTTATTTTCCGGATAAACGTGAAAAATGGTCTAGATAAGTTCATCTTTCGTAGAGCTAAACAAAGTAATCTATATAAGAATTGATAAGTTTTCTTCAATTAGATTTTTCTCCTTTTGTTACTTCATTTCTGATAACCAGAAGGTCAGCTTTTTATGGTTTGCCATACTAAAAAGAGAATATATTATCAGTTGTGGGGTCAAACAATTTTGGATATTTCTCCGACGTTGATAGGTTTCTAACAAGTCTAATTTAATGAACAGGTAAAACATGTTAAAAACCTTCGAATGTGAAATCTCTCTCCCATATCCACTTTCGAATTGTTGGATTACATCTTTGTAAACTCCTCGTCGATGAGGGAACCCATCCACGTAGTCCAACCTTACCAGGCAATTGAGGATATCAAATTCACGGGGTGCCATCTGGCAGTCTTCAAAATCAATCACATACAGACTTTCATTTGCCTTCTTAATATTGTCCAGCCCGAAATCCCCATGCGAAATGACCCACTCGCAGGTTTGGGTTTCAAAGAAATCCTTAGCGCTGCACAGAACTGAGTTGATCTTCTCCAGTTCAATCGGTGTGAACATATTCCGCAGGGTATCGAGATGCGCGTTGAGCTTCTCAAATTTCTTGTGAAGGAAGTACTCATTTTTTTCATAACTGGTTTTAGAGTCGTGAAAGCGGCGTAACCAGGAGCCAACCCTGAACCAATCGATGCCAAGAGAATTGACAAAAAAACGCTTGATTGGCGTACTAGTATCATGCCAATCTTCTTTCTCAGTAAGGATTGCCCTTTTTTCCTGGATAATTCTCACAAGCGTGGGAGTTGACACATCGTTGACAGGACCTAATCTATTTGCAGCGGAAAGCCCTTCGGACTCGAACTGGAAACCGCGGTCATAGAAATAGACTTTAGCGAAGACAGGTTTGAAATCCCGGTATTGCGGCAGTACTCCCATGATCTTTCCGCCTGTGTGTTTGAGGATGCGAATCGACGCAAGGTCTTCTCTTACCAAATCCTTCTGCTGTTGCCAGTAATTCGCGGCTACGTCGTGTAGGGCGGAAAGGTGCTCCTGATAAAGTTGTTCTTGGGATTTATCCATTTGACTGAGAATCTAGGTGGTTGTAATCAGTACGATTAATATATCCGCCGGATCCTTCCATAGAGATGACTCTGGCTGGGACACCAACGACCACGCCGTTTTCAGGTACGTCATGGGTCACCACGCAGTTGGCGCCGATCGCTGCGTTATTTCCAATGACCACATGACCAACCAGCTTGGCTCCAGGACCAATATAGACGTTATCACCGATAACGGGGTAGCCTTTTCGTTCCCCCCGGTTGGCGGCTCCAAGTGTGACCTGGTGAGAGAGGTTGCAGTTCTTGCCGATAATTGCGTTATGGTTGACCACGATCCCCCCGAAATGACCAATATACAATCCGCTCCCTATCCGCGTGCGGTAAGAAATGGAAATCCCATACTTGAATTCATGGTGGCGCAAGATCAGCCAAGCCAGCGGGAATAGAATCTTAAGGACAGGATTCGACTTCAGGTAGGAGCAGGTTCTCATCCAAAATGAATACTTAAAACCGGGTTCCAGGGTTGCATAATACAGAAAGCTGGAAAACCTGGAATTACCAGCGTATCGATGAAGGTCAGAACGAACCAGGAATTTGTACTCTCGATATTTCATATTAGACAGTATCGATGAATGTTTTTTCCACGCGGTTAAAAATGACGATGCCGATGAACATCACTACCAGCATGAAAATCGCGCTATATCCAAGGCGCATCCAGGACGCGTCACCAGCTCCCAGAAAGCCCGCTCGGAATGTCTCAATAATGGGGGTAACCGGGTTGATATCTGCGACCCAGCGTAGTTGGGAGGGGATTGACGAAACAGGGTAAATAATCGGTGTGATGTACATCCAGAGCGATACGCCAAACCCGACCAGCAAGTGAAGGTCACGGTATTTTGTGGTCATCGAAGAAATGATAATACCAAAGCCCAATCCGAGCCCTGCCATTAAGATGATCAATATGGGTAAAGCGAATGCCCAAGCGGTCAGCCTGACATTCGCTCCACGCAGGGCGAAGTATAGAAGAAATGCCATGAAGAATGACAGCTGAATTGCGAAACTGATGAGATTTGAGATAATAATGGAAATTGGGGTGACCAGACGAGGGAAATAAACCTTGCCAAAAATTCCCGCATTGGAAGTGAAGGTGTTCGAGGTGCCATTCAGGCAGCCCGAGAAGTACTGCCAAAGGACAGTGCCGGACATATAGAAAAGCATTTGAGGGAGCCCGTCTGTTGGTAGTTTGGCAATCTGTCCAAAGATCACCGTAAAGACAATCGTGGTAAACAAGGGTTGGATAAGGAACCACAATGGACCAAGGATGGTCTGTTTGAACCTTGAGACAAAATCCCGACGGACAAAGAGCATGATCAGATCACGATAGCGCCAGACGTCACGCAGCTGCAGGTCATACCACTTCTTGCGCGGTGTGATGACGAGATCCCAATCCTCCATTGTGTCTTCTGTTTCGATACGATTATCTGTCATCGGGGTCTTCCTTGTTTGGATCCTTTACGATTGTAAATAGACTTCTGTAAAAGAATCATACTTGCACTGGGCCCGTATCTGCCATTATATTGTTTATGGCTGAGGCGTGCATCGCTTTGCTAAATCTTCCGGAAAATATTAACCCCAAGATGATCCCTCCGGCAGCAGCGATTACGAGGCTCGTGATGGGACGCGTATTGATGAGTGTTATCGCAGCAAGGGAGATCAAGACCCAGGTGAGAAGCCCGATCACAAAAATTAAGGTCCATTGAGGAAACTTCATCCTTACTTTACGATCCCCATTGGTTGCATTACCTGATGCATTTATTGCTAAGTATTCCGGGTGGACAAAGATCGCCGTAACCACTCCAAAGAAAATCCACATCACCGCGCCAAGTTTCTCCCCGGGCAGGTAATTGTCCATGATGCCGTAGATAAGGTGAGCCAGAAACCCGCTGCTCAACCCCATCAGTAATATTCTGGCGATCGGTTGGACTTTTTTAATTGATGTAAATACCATAGAAATGAAACCGCTAATTAAAGTGAAGTAAAGCACTAAGGCTGGTATTCCCATGCCTGCTGTAACACCAAGGTACAAGTTGTGGGCATAAAACGAGGTTTCTGCCTCAGTTGTGAAAGGGTTGAACAGGTAGAGTTGCTGGAAAATATTATTGTATGTCCCCAAACCCGCGCCGGTGAATGGGAAATCCTGGATCAGGTAAATTGTGCGCTCCCAGTAATTCAACCTGACCTGAAGGGTGTTTTTATCCTGTTCGGTATCCAGGAGGGCGAAGAATTCTGATGGATTACCATTGGCGAAAATAGCAAATACCAGGATCAACCCAACAAAAAGGATCGGAATCAACCAAAGAAAGCGGCGATCTTTCCAGACCAGCAAGGCTAGAACTCCAATCCCACTGCCCAGGTAGGATCCACGGGATTGGGTAAGAAAAAGAACGAACAGAACGAGTATTAAAACTATAACCAGGATTATTTTATAGACAATGATCAATGAATTGATGGGTTGTTGCTTAAAGAAGGATGCCTGTTTAAAAGCCCCGCCATCCAAAAATAAACCTAGCAACAGCGGGACGAAAAAGGATAGGGTACCTCCGATCGTGTTGACGTGAATGCCGCCACCAGAAGTGAGGCGGTCGAGGAATCCGAAACGAGAGGTAAGCGCTGCGGCGATTCGGCTCGGGAGTGTAAAGTTGCTGCCGGACCAATCCGCGCCAATGAGTCCCAAAATGGGGATTGCAGTAGCAAGTGCAATCAATACAAGGATTACAAACCACAAACGTGGAATCCCGCGAAGAAAATTGACGATCCAGTAGAAAATTACAACGCTTAAGATCAATCCGTAGATCTTCTCGAGCGTTAAATTCTTTTCAACCGAAATGGCGAGATTTATTGGTGTTAAAAGTAATATTCCTATGACTGGAAGATCAATGGGGGTGGCGTAACTAAATCGACCACCAAGGATCCAATATAACAACCATAATGAACCGATAATCATAAATCCAATTGGTGGTACTATATCCTTGATCATCAGGAAAACATAAAGACCAGTGATTATGGCTAATAGGATTACTAAAACCAGGTCCATCCTGGATAATCCTAGAAAAACCTTTTGTTTGAGAGTTCTTGAATTATTTTCCAATGGTACAGTATGATTTCGTTGCATTCATTAATTTAATTAGAACTCGATAGACGCTCGAGCGCTTGTTTCACTTTAGGGTAATCCGGATCAACCACAAGCGCATTATTGTAATTTTCAATAGCACTGTTTTTATTCCCTAAAAATTCATAAGCTTGCCCAAGAAGATAGTACCCATAAGGTATATCAGGATTTAACTCAATTAGCCTTGTAAAGGACTCAACTGCTTTTTGATTATCCTTAATCCCAGAAGAATATAAAATTCCCAGGTTTCTCCAAGTTTTAAAATCAGAAGCATCTTCAGCCAAAGCCTCAAGATACGCAGATTCTGCTTCTGGCCATTTTTGTTGCCGTGCGAGAATATCCGCAACATATCGTAGCCAATTTACTTTTTCCTTTGAGTTTGGGTATTCCTTAATAGAATGTAAAAAGATGGAGCTGGCTTCGTCGTAATGATCTAGATTTTTCAGGATTACTGCATAACTTGAAGTATATTTTTCCGGATTGATCTCATATAGTTTTTTGTAACCAATCAGGGATAGATCCTGTCTCCCTTTGTTGATAAGATCATGAGCAGCTCGATCAATGATACGGATATCTCCAATCTGCTCCCACAACTCAAGCGCTTTGGCGTAATCCTCTTGAAGATATAGGATAGTGACATAAGCATCCAGCGCCAGGTGATCCGAGGCTTCAACAAGTGGATTGATGTACTCCATCGCCAGGTCATAATCCTTGTTCTGAATCGCCAGCTGGATCAGGAATAAATTCCAGTGAACATGTGTGGTAGGCGCAGGAGGGAATTGGGAGAGTGTAGCGGGATCTTCGTAATAGGACTTCACAAACTTCGTTGACCATACATTATTCGCCCACGCTCCCCGTATGCCCGAAGGTGTAATGAAGCCCCAAACCAGGATGCCCAGGATCACGACGTAGAAAGTCCATTTGTAATTGATCTTCATGAGTTGTAGAGCTTCCGCGCTCCGCCCTTTCGACATCGATTGATGTCGATCCAGAGTGCCTGACCTCCATCCTTGCCAGAATCTTCCCCGATCGGGCAGGGATGGATTTTGTGGGAGAGTTACAAGCTTACATGGTAGTACCCGGACTTTGAACTGATCCCCAAAAAGTAGACACAAAAAGAAAGCACCCCCTGTGAGAAAATAAGGCAGGAGGTGCTTTTATATGTCTGGAACAAAAGGGATGCTACATTATTCGATTGAGACCAAGATGAAAGCAATCCGACTATTTCTTGAGGAAGGACTTACATACCGAGAAATTGCTAATCAATTGGAGATACGACAGTCGGAGCGAATCAAAACTTGGGTAAGGCAATACAGAAGAGAAGGGACAGCGGCTTTTACCAAACCAATTGGGCGTCCCCATAAACAAGTTGAAAGTGAACAAAACGAGTTAGCACGATTGCGGATGGAGAATGCGTTACTAAAAAAACTTCAGTCCGAATTGCGAAAGGATATGCTCGTGAAGCGCGATATCGGACAATCTATCATTATCAAAAAGAGTACCAAGTAACCCAAATGTGTGCTTTTCTACAAGTTTCGCGAGCTGCGTATTATGCCTGGGTCAGGCGCTCCTCCAAACCAGATCGAGATATCGAGCGAATGACGCTGATCGAAACTGCTTATCAGACCTCCCATCGCACCTATGGTTATCGGAGGATACAGATATGGATCAAGCAAAAAATTGGCATTACCATCAATCACAAAGCTGTGCTAAGGCTAATGAACAAGTTGGGTATCCATTCTATAGCCAGAAGACGTAAATTCTTACGGAGCGCAGCGGATTATGGGATATTCCACCATTATCCAAATGTCTTGAGGCGTGAGTTTTCTGCATCCTGTCCAAATCAAAAATGGGTAACTGATGTGACCTTTGTACACACAACTCAAGGCTGGGCTTATCTCTCAACTATCAAGGATCTATATGATGGGTATATTGTGGCTCATAATCTTTGCAAGCAAAACTCTCTTGGTTTAGTGACAGATACATTAAAGAAAGCTTTAGAAAAAGAAGTGGTCAGAGATGGACTGGTCCTCCATAGTGACCAGGGGTATCAATACACTTCCCATTCGTATTTTGCCCTAACCAGAGCAAACAAGATTTCACCATCCATGTCCAGACGCGGGAATTGCTGGGACAATGCTCCAATGGAAAACTTCTTTGGTCATCTCAAGGAAGAAGCCTTACGCCAGCTTCCCAACCCAACTTTCGAGGAGGTAAAACAGACAATTGAAGATTATATTTACTTCTATAACTATGAAAGGATACAATTAAAAACAAGACAGACACCTTATCAGCTTAGGTGCCTGTCAATGTAACCGCTAGGGGTGTCTTTCTTTTCTTGTCTTGTTTAATGGGTGCAGTTCACATTACGATGGGTCTATTTTTTATTTATCCATAATCATTCATTTTCTGCTCTAAGTGGATGATTTATTATATCCTGCACATTCTGAATTAGTATAAGATATACTAGATGATATATGTCATAATAAATAGGCAAGACACATAGATACTGAGGAGTGAAGAATAATGAAAAAAACCGTGTTTATTCTTTCCGTATTCATGGCATTCTTCCTGGTATCCTGCTCCGGTGTCAACACTCCTGAGTCAATTTCAATTCCGCTGGTGACACCTTTTGCAAGCGCAACACCCACACAGGCAGCAACTCCCACAACCGAGCCTTTGTCCCTTTCCATCACGTTCGATGACCCGGTCAATGCGGAAGGCATCAGGCTGGATGGCGGTGGTGATGTGGATACAACCATCGTTGATATATATGGCACTACCGGGCGTCAAAGCGGGAACGGGGCGACGCTGGTATCCGGAGATGGTAACAAAGTGCCCGATTCATACCTTCAGTTCAACCTCGCTGATGATAGGGTCTTCAAGGGTTCCCCCACAGGGCGGGTGCGGATTGAAGTGGATTACCTCGACGCTGGAACTGATTCGTTTTCGCTGCAGTATGATGCCCAGCCTACCGCGGGTTTTGATGGGATTTTCGCGGGCGGAGGAACTGTGGTTAAAACCGGCAGCGGAGAGATCAGGACGGCGGTGTTTAACCTATGCGACGGATATTTCGCCAACCGGAATAACGGGGCGGACTTGCGGTTTAGTGACAATTCAGACGGTGCAGAAGTGATGCGTGCGATTCGTGTGTTCGGGCTGGAATCGAACATTGTCACCCTCAATGTGGATGATTTTGGGGCCAACCCGATGGATGACCAGCCGGACAGCGATGCCATCCAGGCTGCCTTGGATTCAACCTGCAGCGGAGACACAGTTGTATTTACTTCCGGGGTCAAAACCGGTGGTTACCAGGGATACAGGATTGATAAGACCCTATTCCTCACCGGGATGACAGCTAAACATGACCTGACTTTTACTTCCTCAAACCCAGAGGATCATGCTTTATTACAAGCTACCGGTGGACTGAAAGGATTTGTAGTGCGCTTATTTGCCCGCTCCCGATTCACAGATACCTCGAACATCTTCAATATTGATTTCGGGTACATCGATATCAACGGCGGGAGAGATGAGCGGGTTTGCATGGGACCTGATGGCGTTGGTGATGGCGTGGAAGATAACTGGGGGTCCTGGCTGCCGGAGTGTACGCAAGCGGGAGATCCATGGTGTTCACCGGGGAACCTGGGGTTCGATGGTTTTTCAAGCAACCTGGTGGTTCATGACCTGGTTAATCAACAGACCGAATGCGGCACAAGTCTGGCGTTCATTGGTAGCGAAGGAACAATCGAGAACGTAACCATAGATACAGCCGGGGATCATGTACATTCTGTTGGTTGTATCAATACTGATGATGATGGTGATTACGGGGGCTGGGCAGATGGGATTACCATGGTTGGTCCGGGACATCAGGTCATCAATAACACGATCATCAATCCATCTGATATCGGGGTCGTTCACTTTGGCGGACAGGATGTGATGATTGCCAATAATATTGTCAGAATAACGCCTGGCAATTATGGTGCTTTCGGAGCCATTGCACTTCATCCCTGGGACATCGCGGATACCTCAGGAGTTCAGTTAATTGGCAATACCATCATCAGCGAGGGGGATATCAATTGCGGCGGGTTGCATACCGGTATCGATATAGGTCCTCACATGTGGGGTGGAGCGTGCCAGCAGAGTTCCATGCCTGGAACATATGGTAACCCAACCTGCTCAAATGATCCGGACCCGGCGGAGGCTTTACCTTGTACAGGTGGAACCTGCCAGGAATGGAACTTATTACCCCGGGGTGGAACCTTAACGATGACCGATAACCACGTCACCGGGGCGCACATTAATTACCTGATTGAGGGTTTAATTATTGAAGGGCAGTTCATCGACGAAAACAATACCAGTATCACCCCGCGCCAATCAGATTGGGAAGCCGCGGGTTTTGGCTGCAACGGGGTTTATTGGGGACCAACCGACAAGGTAGCCCATCACCCGTCGTTAGCCGGCTATACTGATATACCCATTCACTGCGAGAGATAGATTTAAAGAAGGTTGTTCGTTAGCTGATCCGTGAAAATATCAACCAAACCTGCCGGTGACATAATCGGAGGTGCGCTTGTCTTTGGGCACCTGGAACAGGTCAATGCCGCTGCCGTATTCGATCAGTTCACCCATAAGGAAGAAGGCGGCGTAATCGGCCACGCGCGCGGCTTGCTGCACGTTGTGCGGCGCGATGATGATGGTGTAATCCTTCTTGAGTTCGCGCAGCATATCCTCAATGTACGATGTGACGATCGGGTCCAGCGCGGAAGTGGGCTCGTCCAGCAGGATGACCTCCGGCTCGAGCGCGAGCACGCGCGCCAGGCAGACGCGCTGCTGCTGCCCGCCGGAGAGGCTGTAGGCGGAATCTTTCAAACGGTCGTTCACCTCATCCCACAGGAATGCCTGTTTGAGGGCTTTTTCCACCAGGTGGGTTAGCTTTTCCTTGTCATGTTCTCCAGCCATCACCAGCCCGTAAGCCACGTTGTCAAAGATGGATAAGGGTAAGGGTACCGGGCGGGAGAACACCATGCCGATCTTTCGGCGCAGGTCGATTACATCGATGTCAGGGACAAGGATATTATGGTTGTGGAAAAGTACCTCACCCTTCATTTCTTTTAGATCCGCCAGGTCGTTAAGGCGGTTCAATGTGCGCAGGAAAGTGGATTTGCCGCCGCCGGCAGGACCGAAAAGGACGGTGATCGCCCGGGATTCGATTTCCAATGATATGTTCTTCAGGCTCTCGTTATCGTCTGAATAACGCACTGACAGGTTGCGGACAAGAATTTCTTTCATCGGGTCACCATTGCCGTTTTGCCCGTGCGCGGGATCGGATGAGGGTGGCGATCAGGTTCATCCCCAGCACAAACACCAGCAGCACCAGCACTGTGCCGTACTGTATCTGGATGGGCATGCCCGGGATCTGGGTGGAGATGACGAAAATGTGATACGGCAGCGCCATGGTGGCATCGAGCGGTGATTGCGGCAGTTGAGGCAGGAAAAAGGTGGCGCCGGTGAACAGGATGGGTGCAGTTTCGCCGGCGGCGCGTTCGAGCCCGAGGATGATGCCGGTGATGATACCTGGCAGCGCCTGCGGCAGGGTGATGCGGCGCACGGTCTGCCAGCGAGTGGCGCCGAGCGAGGTGGAAACCACGCGGAACGAGTTGGGCACGCTGCGCAGCGCCTCTTCTGTGGTGCTGATGATGACCGGCAGCGTCATTATGGAAAGCGTCAGTGAAGCGGCAAGAATGCTGGTGCCCAACTTGAGGAAGAGTACGAACAGCCCCAACCCGAAAAGACCGTACACCACCGAAGGGATGCCCGCCAGGTTGATGATGGCAATGCGGATGATGCGCGTGAGGATGTTTTCTTCGGCGTACTCAGCCAGGTAGATGCCCGCAAGCACTCCGATGGGTACCGAAAAGATGGCAGTGCCAAGCGTAAGGTAGAGCGTACCGACAATGGCCGGCAGAATGCCGCCTTCGCGCATGCCGTTCGACGGGGCGGAGGATATGAATTCCCAGCTGATGGCTGGAGCTCCCGAAATCACGATATATGCCACCAGGCCGATGATAGGAATGACGGTGATGACTGTGACCAGCCGCAGCAGGTTAAAGCCCACAGTTTGTGCGATCTTCGCGCGGTTGAGACCGGTGGCCTTCATCATGAAAGCAGCCTTTCCGAGCGCTGGCGGGCTTTGGTGCTTACCAAACTGGCGGTGATGTTGATGACCAGCGACAGAAGAAAGAGGGTGATACCAATGAAGAAAAGCACCTGGTAATGCTGGCTGCCGGAAGCGACCTCACCCATTTCTGAGGCGATGGTGGCGGTCATGGTGCGTACCGGTCTGAAGAGCGAATTCAACTGCAGCGGCATCACCGGGGCGTTTCCGGTGACCATCATCACCGCCATGGTCTCACCCAGTGAGCGCCCGATGCCCAACATCACCGCTGTCAGAACACCAGTCTTGGCTGCCGGCAGGGTCACATCCCAAATGGTCTGCCACTGGGTGGCACCGAGCGCAAGAGATGCCTGGCGGTATGAATTGGGTACTGTGTTCAACGCGTCTTCCGCCACAGAGACGATGGTGGGGATGGAAATGAGCGCGAGCAGTATGGCGCCCGTGAACGCGGTGAGCCCGGTGGGAATATCCAGGAAATTACGGAAGAAGGGCGCGAAAACCAGGATCCCAATAAAGCCGAGAACTACCGACGGAATGCCGGCGAGGATCTCGATGATGGGTTTTAAGATGTCGCGCAACCAGGGCGGGGCAATTTCCGAGAGAAATACGGCCGTACCGATGCCGAAAGGCAGCGCGATGAGGGTGGAGGCAATGGTGATCAGCAGGCTGCCGAGAATGAGCGGGAGAATGCCGTAGTAACCCTCTATGGGATACCAGCGCGTGCTGAAGATGGCACTGAGCGGCGTACTGGAGAGCGCCGGCAGCCCCTCGCGCAGGAGGAAGAACAGGATGAGCACCACGAAGAGAATGCTGGAATAACCCGTGATGCGGATCACACTGTTGATGACCAGGTCGCCCTTTTTCTCCTGTTTCCTCATCACCGTGTCCTCATTCTGTAACCGCCGGTATGAATCCGAGCCCGCGCACGATTTCCTGCGCCTCAGGGCTGAAGATCCAATCGAGATAAGTTTTCACGATCCCTTCAGGCTGATCCAGTGTGTACATGTACAGGTTTCTTGAAATGAGATAGGTGTTGTTGCTCACAGTGTCTATTGAAGGAAGGATGAACTGATCGGGATTCTCGAGTGAAGAAACACCCACCATTTTAACATCTTCAGTGACGTAACCCAGGCTGTCGTAACCGATGGCGTTCGGATTATCTTTTACCTCGGCGATGATGCCCTCGGAGGAGGGCAGGAGCAGGGTATCAGCCGAAAAGATGGCGTCATCCTCCGCGTTGCCCATGCGTATGACGGATTCTAGAAAATACACATGTGTGCCTGAGTTGGTCTCGCGCGAGAGGCGCACGATCTCCCGGTCTTCTCCGCCCAGTTCGCTCCAGTTCGTGATCTCACCGCGATAAATGAGCGAGAGTTGCTGCAGCGTGAGGTTGTTTATCGGGTTATCCGGGTGAACAATGATGGCAATGGCATCGCGGGCGATGACGAATTCCCTCGGATCGTAGCCGGCAGCGCGGGCAGCTTCAAGTTCCTCCGGCTTGATCTGACGCGACGCGTTCGCGATATCCACGGTGCCGCTGATGAGCGCCGTGATGCCTGTACCGGACCCGCCCCCGGTGACCGAGATGCGCACGCTGGGATTCACCTGCTGGTAGCGCTCCGCCCAGGCCAGGGCGAGGTTAACGATGGTGTCGGAGCCCTTGTTTTCGATGTACTCGGCTGAACCCGGCTCTGACGATCCAGGCACGGTCTCAGTTTGACCGGTGCACCCGGTCAACAGGAACAGGAAAAGAATACTGAGCAGGATTACCTGTTTCACGATAAATACAATTCTACCTTAAAGAATTGCGATTGAAATCCTTACACCGCAACAGGCAAGTTGACAGGTCAAAAAACGAATGAGGTATAATCATGCGGCTGATAGAACAGGAAAGGTCGAACTATGGATTTTGGAACAGTACACCAGGTGGACATTGATGACCAGATGCGCTCAGCGTACCTCGATTACGCGATGAGTGTGATCATTTCACGCGCGCTGCCGGATGCCCGTGATGGGTTGAAACCGGTTCATCGCCGCATTCTTTACGCCATGGCGGATATGGGTATCCGCTCTAATACGGCTTATAAAAAATCCGCCCGTATCGTGGGTGAGGTGCTGGGCAAGTATCATCCACACGGCGACTCGGCGGTGTACGATGCCATGGCGCGTATGGCGCAGGATTTCTCAATGCGGTACATGCTGGTTGACGGGCAGGGTAACTTCGGTTCAATTGATGGAGACGCACCGGCAGCGATGCGTTACACCGAAGCCCGCCTGCACGCAAATGCTGAAGAGATCCTGGCGGACATTGATAAGGATACGGTCGATTTTACCGATAACTTTGATGGTTCATTAAAAGAGCCGGTTGTGCTGCCGGCGCGATTGCCCAACCTGCTGTTGAACGGCTCGAGCGGCATCGCGGTAGGCATGGCTACCAGTATCCCGCCGCATAACCTGCGGGAACTGGCGGGAGCGGTGAACTACCTGGTTGACCATTATGAAAAGATCGACGATGTTTCGGTGGAAGAACTGATGCGTTTTGTGCAGGGACCGGATTTTCCGACCGCGGGCATCATTGTCGGACGCGACAGCATCCAGCAGGCGTACAGTACCGGGCGCGGCAAGCTGGTGGTGCGCGGCCAGGCGCACATCGAAGAAATGAAGGGCAACCGGTTCCAGATCATCATTACCGAGATCCCTTACCAGGTGAACAAGACCAGCCTGATTGAACGTATCGCTGAACTGGCGCGCAGCGGCAAGCTGGATTCCATCACGGACCTGCGCGATGAATCGGACCGGCGCGGGATGAGCATTGTGCTGGAACTCCGGCGCGGCGCGCAGGCCAAGCAGGTATTGAACCAGTTGTACAAGTACACTCCGCTGCAATCCACGTTTTCTGTGCACCTGCTGGCGCTGGTGAACGGCGAACCGCGGCTGCTCTCGTTAAAACGCGCGCTGCAGATCTACATCGAGCACCGGCAGGAGATCATCACCCGGCGTTCGCGTTTTGAACTTGAGAAAGCGAAAAACCGTGCGCACATCCTGGATGGTCTACTCATCGCGCTGGCCAACCTGGACGATGTGATCAAGACCATCCGTGAATCAAAAGATGCCGAAGTGGCTAAAGAACGCCTCATGTCCCGTTTCAATCTAACAGAGATACAGGCTCAGGCGATCCTGGATATGCAGTTGAGAAGGCTTTCAGCGCTGGAGCGGCAGAAGATCGAAGATGAACACCGCGAATTACTGGCGCGAATCGATTACCTGCAGGACCTGCTGGATCACCCCAAGAAGATCCTCGGTTTGATCAAGGAGGATGTGGCAGCCATCGCTGAAAAATTCGGTGATGAACGTCGCACGAAGATCATCGTTGAGACGCATGAAGAACTCAGGGAAGAGGATCTCATCACGGATGAATCAGTATTGATCACTTTCACGCGCAAGGGTTACATCAAGCGTGTTGCCGCCAAGCTTTACCGTTCGCAGGGCCGGGGCGGGCGCGGTGTTTCTGGGCAAACCATCCGGGAGGAGGATGAGATCGAATTCCTCATCCCGGCGCGTACACTGCACACCATCCTGTTCTTCTCGGACCGTGGCAAGGTATACTCGGAAAAAGTGTACCAGATCCCGGACGCCAACCGCACCGACCGCGGCATCCCGATCGTGAATGTCCTCTCGCTTGACAGCGGCGAACATATCACAGCCGCGGTATCTGTTCAGGGTTTTGAGGAAGGATCCTATTTCACAATGGCCACACTCGCGGGCAGGGTAAAGCGCGTGGCGCTTTCAGATTTCTCCAGTGTCAGACCTTCGGGGTTGATCGCGATGTCACTGGATGATGGCGATGAACTGGGTTGGGTGCGGTTGACGAGCGGGAAAGACGAGATCATCCTGGTCACCCGCGCTGGACAGGCGTTAAGATTCCCTGAAACAGAGATCCGCAGCATGGGCAGACCGGCTGCCGGTGTGGCGGGAATCAAGCTGAAACCCGGAGACCGGTTGACATCGATGGACGTGATCGAAACGGGCGGCCAGTTGCTGGTGGTGACTGAGCACGGGTTCGGTAAGCGTTCTGACCTCAAGGAATATCCTGCCAAGGGGCGGGCCACCGGCGGCGTGGCAACCATTGACCAGAAACATTTGCCCAGGGTCGGTCATATTTCATCAGCACGCGTGGTGCAGGCGGAGGATGAAGTGACGCTTATTTCCTCCGGCGGTGTGATTTTGAGATTGAAAGTGAAAGACGTTTCAATGAGCGGCAGAGCCACCCGGGGATTCAAGTTAATGGATCTGGGTGAAGAGGATGTTGTGGCTTCAGTGGCGCGCATCAATACCAAGGAAATCTCCAGGACAGAAGCCGACGTTTCAGCCCCTGATGCTGATTCACCACAAGCTGCGGGCGTGGATGCTGTTATTGATAATGGGAACACTTCTGAAGAGTGACTGAAAAAATCCCGGCCAACCGGTCGGGATTTTTTATGGATCGTGAAGAGTTTAGATCGGGGGCATGACCTTCTGGAAGACGATGAGCAGGAAGATCCCGATGATCGCCACCATCAGGAAGAACACCAGGGAGATGATGAAGCGCTGAAAGGCCGTCATCCCCAGGAAGGGTCGGCGTTCGATGGCATATCTCCCGTCGCGAATCCTTTCCTCTTCCATTTGTTCCTCTTCGTAGGCGCTGTTTACTGAATTACGCAGGTCATCCAGCATTGTTACCTCCCGGGTCATCTGTATTCATGGGGCGCAGGTGTACATCCCCTACTGTAACGGTTAAGTTCACGCCGCTATCATCGGTCAGCAGCAGCTGCCCTGATGCATTGATCCCTTCTATTTTACCAACGATCAGCGGTTTTTCAGAGTTCTCGATACGCACCCGTTGACCTCTAAACGCGAGGTGTTCCTGCCAGCGCTGCATGAACGCGGGTGTGCCTAGCTGAACGCGCCATTCCGCGATCGCGAGCAGTACTTCGCGCAGGAGGGTGTAACGGTTCACCGGGCGGCCGGCAGCGGTTTCAAGGCAGGTGGCAGGAAAACCCTGCAGCTCTGGCGGCGGGACCGAACCCCGGTTGACGTTTATCCCGATGCCCATGATGACCGCCCCCGGCAGCGAACCCTGCCAGGATGATTCAACCAGGATGCCGCAAAACTTTAGACCGTCCAGCAGCACATCGTTAGGCCATTTGATTTGCGGGCAAAGCCCGAGAGCCTTGTTCACCGCTTCGCGTACGGCGATCCCGCAGAGCGGAGCAAAAAGCGGCAGCTTTGCCAGCTCATCTGATGTCGGCTGCAGTATCAGGCTGAAGGCGAGGGAGGAACCGGGGAGGGTGATCCAGCGGCGTTCAAAACGCCCGCGGCCGCTGGTTTGTTCATCGGCGATCACCAGCGAAAAATCAGGCGCGCCTTCTTCTGCCCAGCGTAAAGCTTCTGTATTGGTTGAACCGGTGGAATCGAAGTACCGCCATGCTGAAACAGAGGTTCCGGAGAATGCGTCCTGCAGATCCTGCCCGTTCATGAGGTAATTCTACTATGTTAAACAACAAAAGCGGTTAACTCCGCTCTTGTTGTTTGCTCATGAATTGCTCAAGCGTGGTTTACTTGGTGTTGATCTTGATGGTCTTGGGTTTGGCTTCTTCTGCTTTGGGCATGTGAATGGTAAGCACGCCATCCTTCATGCCGGCGCTGATCTTCTCGGTCACTACGGGATCATTGATCTCGATAGAACGGTTGAATTTTCCAACAGGCATTTCTGAGAAGAGATATTCTGATTTCTCCTCGCGGATATCTCGGTACTCTCCATCGATCGTGAGCACACCATTGTTAAACTGGATGTTGATCTCGTCAGTTGAAAGACCCGGCAGCAGGGCGGTGAGGGTGTACTCGTTTTCATTAACCTTCATTTCCATCGGGAAGGTGAGCAGACGCTCCTGGTTGAAAGAATTCTCAAGCATTTTTCTCATCATGCGGCGGCGGCTTTCGGCGATCATCTCAGGGGTGCGAACATAAAGTGTCATCTTATTCCTCCATAACATTATTGTTAATATGCTGCCATTTTAGGCGTGCAGTATTAGAGGAGGATAAACATAATATTAAAAGCGTATTAATCATCACTTCTTAATTTCACAATTGACTGATGTGGTATCATTCCGCCAGAGAAATAGCCATGGAAGACAAGATCACGATTATTGAAGGACCGCCGCCCGTATTTGAGAAGATCGATGACGGTTGGGCGTTGGGGTTGAACGAAAGTCCGGCTTTTTATGGTATGGCGCTGACGCGTTTACGTACTTTCAACGGTCCGGCGCTGGTGGAGCGCTGCCACCGCATGTGGAACCAGAATGAGCCGATCTTCCTGCACTACCGCAACGAGATGGGTTTGGAGCAGCAGGTGCCTATACTGGCAGCAAGGGCGAGCGAGGTGGATGAAGGACAGGTCCTGTTCCTGTGGATCCGTTACCCCCTGGGCTCATCTGATGAAGATTAATTAGCGAAAGGCTGGAAACATCATACCCGGAGATCCCCCGGGTATTTTGTTTGTTAAAGTAAGAAACATCTGGGTGAGGGGGGCACCCAAATGTTTCTCGTTAATTAATATACATTAAAACCGTTAGGTCTGCAAGAGGTAAAATAGGTGAAGAGCTTAATTACTGGTGCCCCGGGAGGGACTCGAACTCTCAACCTAAGCGTTAGGAGTGCTTTGCTCTGTCCTATTGAGCTACCGGGGCAACGAAAACATTATATCATTTCGAAAACGGCGCTTCAAGGGTAGAAGGGAACCACGCTGGAGTGAATCAATTGGATGGAAAGATGCGGATTGAACTGGAAATCACCGATTTCTCATACGGTGGAAGCGCTTTGGGGCGCATGCCTGATGGCAGAGCGGTTTTTATTCCTTTTACCATGCCGGGTGAGCGGGTGAGGGTGCGCATCCCATCGGAGTTCAAGGATTATTGCACCGGTCAGCTGGAGGAGGTCCTTAGACCCGCACCCGAACGTATCACTCCCCGCTGCCGGCATTTCGCGGTTTGCGGCGGCTGCCACTATCAGCACCTCGTGTATCAGCAGCAGCTGCAGGTGAAACAGAAGATCGTGGCAGACCAGATGCGGCGCATTGGCAAAATTTCAACGCCGGAGATCAATGACATCATTCCTTCGCCTAAGAAATGGCATTACCGCAACACCATGCAGTTCCATATTTCGGATAACGGCAGGCCGGGCTTCAGGGCGGGCGACAGCGCGGAGGTGGTAGAGGTGGGCGAATGTCACCTGCCTGTAGATGAAGTTGGCGCGTTGTGGCCGCTGCTGGAGGTTGACCCGGCGTCAGGCATCAGGCGGGTTTTGCTGCGTGCCGGTTCGGATGGCGAGCTGCTGGCAGGACTGGAGAGCGAGCAGGACCTGCCGCCCGAATTCAGCCTGGATTTTCCGCTTTCAGTGCACTTTTTGGGCAGCGGAGGGAATTACCTAATGGCGGGAGACGCGCACAACGTGATGACCGTCAACGGGGTGAACTTCCTGGTATCGCCGCGCTCGTTCTTCCAGGTGAACCTGGCGCAAGCCGGCAGGATAGTGGACCATATCCTCGCGAATGCCGAGATCACCGCGGAGGATGTCGCCTTCGATCTTTACAGCGGCGCCGGGTTGTTTTCAGCCTTTCTCGCGCCAAGGATAAAGGAGGTGATCGCTGTCGAAGCCTCTGAAAGCGCCTGCAACGATTTTGCCGTCAACCTTGACGCGCATGAAAATGTTTCACTCTACATCGGCAGCGTGGAGCAGATTCTCCCCAAACTGAAGGCAAAACCGGACCTTGTGCTTGTCGATCCGCCGCGCGCCGGGTTGGCGAAAGGGGTTGTGGAATGTTTGATTAAAAGCTCCGCCAGCCAGCTGGTGTACATCTCCTGCGACCCGGCGACACTGGCGCGGGACTGCAGACGCCTGGTTGAAGGCGGGTTCGTGATCCGATCCATACAACCTTTTGACCTCTTTCCGCAAACCTACCATATCGAGTGTATAGTGATTCTGGAGAGGTCAGTAAAAACGTAAGAAAAGGTCACCAGTTTTCTTGATAATAAAAAAGGATAATCCCATGAAAGCCATTATCATCCCAGAATTTGGCGGAGCGGAAGTTCTAATACTGCAGGAAGTGGATGCGCCAGCGATCAGCGAAAATCAGGTGTTGATCAAGGTTGCTGCCACGAGTGTGAATTACGCTGACATTCTCACCCGGCGCGGGTTGTATCACGCCGCCGGCAACCCCCCCATCATCCCGGGAATGGACGCGGCCGGGGTGGTGGAGCGGGTTGGCAGCCGTGTAAAGAAATTCACCATCGGTCAGCGGGTGATCGCGCTGCCCAAGAACGGCAGTTACGCGGAATACGTCGCCGTGGATGAGAACCTGGTATACGCGCTTCCAGACAATGTAGATTTCCTTGAAGCGGCCGCCTGTCCGCTGGTGGCTTTTACCGCGTACAAACTGCTGGCTGATGTTGGCAGGCTGCGGCAGGGTGAATCCGTTCTGGTACACGCGGCTTCAGGCGGTGTGGGTACGGCTGCGATGCAGCTGGCGAAGCTGCTCGGCGCTGGGCTGGTCATTGGCACGGTTGGCAATGCCGCCAAGATCCCCGCCGCGCTGGAAGCCGGGGCTGACCATGCTTTTCAGATCGATATTGATTTCCCTGCAGAAGTGAACCGGGTGACCGGCGGCAGTGGGGTGGATATCATCCTGGATTCCATCGCCGGAGATGTCACCCAAAGGAGCCTCGCCTGCCTGGCGCTGTATGGCAGGCTGGTGATTTTCGGCAACGCCAGTGGAAAGGCCGGCCAGATCGCGACGACTGACCTTCACGCCAGCTGTCGGGCGGTCCTTGGCTTCAGCCTGGGAACGACCCGGAACCGGCACCCGGAATTGCTGCAGGAGAGCGCAGAAAAGGTATTATCGTTTTTATCAGCCGGGTTGTTAAACATCAGGATCGGGAAAACATTCAGGCTGGAGGATGCTGCCGCGGCGCATAAGTATATGGAAAGCCGGCAGCACACCGGAAAGATCGTCCTGCGAGTTGCGCCATAAAGGATCAGCCTGCGGCCGGATGGTCGCACGATTATTGCAACCAGACAGGTAAAGGGATCGTCGTATATGGAAAAGGTTCGTTGTATTGATTTGAGACAGGAGTAAAAATGAAGAAAATATCCCGGTTCCTGCCTATTTTGATTATGCTCGTGGTTGTGCTATCTTCATGCAATCTGCCGCTATTCCGCGGGGATCAGGTGGATGAAAACATCCCGCCAAACCTGACGCTAACCGCTTTATTTGATACCAGCATGAACATCCCGCCGACGGTGACACCCGCGCAGCCAACCGCTGAAGGTCTCAATCCGCCCGCTCCAACGGATGCCGTACTCCCGACGCTGGCGCCAAGCGGCACTCCAACCACCAATCCTCTCCCCACCATTACGACCGCACCGCCTACCCCTGAGGTGCGCCAGCGGTCCGGTTCCCTGATGAAGGCGGCTTTTCTCTCAACAGCCCCCGTTATGGACGGCACCTACGCGGAATGGGTGGAGAAAACCAACAAGTATGCCATCCCCCACATTGTGTGGCAGGCTGCGAACTGGAAGGATATGGCGGATCTGGAAGGCGCCTTTGCCGCAGGGTGGGATAGCAACTACCTCTATATCTCTGTGAAGGTGACCGATGATGTTTTCGTTCAGAACCGCAGCGGAGAGATGCTCTACCAGGGAGATTCGGTGGAGGTGTTGATCGATACCAACCTGGATGGGGATTTTTTTGTGAACAGCCTGAACAACGATGATTTCCAGCTTGGCATCTCCCCCGGCAACCCCGATAAAGATATTGATCCGGAGGTATACCTGTGGTATCCGGTGAACTTGAAGGGGAGTAAATCACAGGTGCTTCTCGCTTCACAGTTCGAGACCAGTCCCATTTACCGTGTGGAGGTAGGCATTCCCTGGTCCATGCTGGGTGTCAGCCCCACCAATGGTCTGCACCTGGGCTTCGCGGTTTCGGTGAACGATAACGACAAGGTGGGGGAAAACCTGCAGCAGACGATGATATCCACCGCACAATACCGCAACTTCCTCGATCCGACGACCTGGGGAGAGCTGGTTCTGGTCAAATGAACCATCTTTAATGTGGATTTAAAAACTTCAGGCTGCCCATCGGGCAGCCTGTTTTTAGAATAAAATGGATGCCAGTTCAGCCCGGTACTTGCGGGTGAGCTCAGCTTCGGGATCGAGCAGTTCCAGCAGGGCGAGAAGGACATTCCTGGCGCGGTCCTTGCGGTAGCGTTTATCCTGGCGGATCACTTCAAGCAGGCCATCAATACCGGCGAGAGTGTTGCCGCGGGTTACCAGCCGGATGGAGTTGACGAAGACCGCGTCCAGGTCGTTCTCCTGGGGGAGCTGGTCTGCAACCAAGTCTTCCATGGCTTTCATCAGCGGGACGAGTTTCTCAGCGGAATTGAATTCGGGGCTGGCCGGGAAGTTGCGGTAGAGCGCGCGCGCCGCTGGGGCATCACCCTCCAAAAGGTCCACCTTCATCAACCCCAGGATACTGGGCGCGTGATTTTCATCCAGATCAAGCCCCTGGGTAAATGCTTCCCTGGCTTCCTTAAGGTCTTCCATGTACAGCAGGCTGCTGCCTTTCTGCGCCAGCAGGTCGGAGGGCCTGGGGGGCAGAATGCGGGAGAGGAAATCGCGCACGACTTGTTCGGGGACTAAACCGGTAAAGTCAGAAACCTTGCGCCCCTGGCTAAAAGCCAGGACTGTGGGAATGGAACGCACACTGAAACGCAGGGCGAGGTTGGGGTTGGCGTCCACATCCACCATTGCCAACCTGAATTCTCCCTGCGCCTGTTCTGCGAAGCGTTCGAGCATGGGCGTGAGCACACGGCAGGGTTTGCACCAATCCGCCCAGAAATCCACCACCACCGGGATGTTCTGGGAGTAAGCGATCACATCGTACTCGAAGCTGGATTCGGTAACGGAAATGATGTTATCAGAAGACATTCCATCTCCTGTGTGTCATTTGTGTTTTACTCGCCTTCTCCGCCCTGATCAGAGGGAGGCGCGGAAGGATATTCGACCTTGAGGATATCGCCATGGATGTCGAGAATGACGCGGAACCCCATCAATCCCAGATATGCCCTTGTTTCCTCGGGTATGCCGTGTTCCAGCATGAATTCGTATTGTTTGTCAATGTTCTTTAAAGAGGCTTCGAGAATGGCGTGTGAAAACAGGTCATCCTGTCCTGTCATTTTCGCGGCCTGGTCGGCGATCACATCTTCGTTGCCCTCAATTTGCTTGAACAACGAGTGGAGGATTTCCAGGTCGATCGGGCGGGATGGGACATGGCGCAGGAATCCGGCGTCATCGATGACATAACAGGGTTCATCGCCCACCTTCGCCGTCGCGACGGGGCGGTCAAATTCATCGCTTACCAATCCCTTGAACAATGGTTCAGCAGGCATAAATATCTCCACATCAATTATAAAGCATAGCTGGTTTTCGTTGATTTGAGAGGAAAAAACCTTATACCACGATCTCAACCTGTGTGCCGCCAACCTTGCTGATCAGTTGTTCTTCGTAGGGTACTGCGGGCAGGGTCCAACGGTAGAGCCACCTGGCAGCCTCTGAAAGGAGGTTGATGCAACCGTGGCTGCGCGGCCGGCCAAAATCATTATGCCAGTATGTGCCGTGAAAAGCCACGCCTTCTTCGGTAAAGTAGCAGATCCAGGGCACACCCGGCAGATCGTAACCCCAGGCTGAAGCCCGGCTGCCATTGACCATGTGCCTGGATGGTCTTTTGTAATCTGTACGAAACCTGCCGGTGGGAGTGAGATAGCTGTTGTGATACGCGGTACCGCCGGAGCAGCGCATCATCTGTACAGGTGTATCTCCTTCGTACGCCACCACGATCTGGTCTTTGAGGTGGACTTCCAGGCGTTTTTCCTGGGGCGGCACCAGGGGTGAAATCGGTTCCACATCCGAAGGTGGGATGATGCGCAGGTGAGTGGAATTTACATAGTATCTGAACTTGTAGAAATCCTCCAGCACCTCGTACCAGTAATTCCCCTGGGCATCCTGCGTGACCCCGGTGATCCAATGAGTGGAGGAGTAGTAAAGCCTGTAAGCCACGATGTTTTTTAGCAGCGGATTCCAAACAGCGTCGGTAAAGGGCACGGTCACTTCAGCCAGCAGGCCTTTTTCGGGGATGTTTTCATTTTTCTCGTTCAAAGCGATCTTTACCGGTTGAACGGAACCGGAGTGCACGAATCCCTGTCCATCCAGCTGGTACCATACGCGGTTGTGGCTTGGTTCTTCGGTACTAACTTCCACTTGCGTGATCGGCATCACCAGATCCTTCCACAGGGTTTTCAATGGTTTGCCTTCCATCGATGGGGCGGAGAACATCTCAACCTTGTTGGCGGTGATGCGGCCGAGATTATCTGTTGCTCCCTGAAGAACCGGAGGTTGCGCATAGGCGTACGAAGTTCGGCTGACAGCCAGCAGGGAGAGGATCGAAACGCTGCCGAGCCTCAGGAATTCGCGCCTGGTCATGCTGCGTAGTTCTATTGCGTTTCCCATTTCAATAATGCACATTCACTAAAGTGCCGACATCAGCAAAGTCGAACAACCAGGCGGCTTCACTGGTGCGCATATTAACACAGCCGTGGCTCATGGGGGTTCCGAAGTTATCATGCCAGTAGGTCCCGTGGATCCCATACCCATCATAGAAGTACATGGTATAAGGCACATCCGGCAGGTAGTAATCATCTCCGCGCATATCTGTGTACCGATACTTGACATAGATCTGGTACTCTCCGGTAACGGTGGGGTGCAGCCAGGTGCCGGTTGATACCAGGAAGGACGCGACGACTTCGTCTCCATTGAAGGCGTATAACATTTGTTCGCTCAGGTTGATATCGATCCAGTGGCCTTCGTTACTCGAAGCAGCGGCTACGGGTTCCTGGGTGGCTGGCGGGAGGGTTGGCCAGGGGGTATCTGTTGGCAGGGGAGTTAATGAGGCGGTCGGCGTAAATGTGGCTGTAGGGGTCGACGTGGAGGTGGATGTTGGCGTGGCAGTGGGAGTAGCGGTTGGGGTAGCCGTGGCTGTAGGGGTCAGGCTGGGTTTGACCAGCACATCCCCCGGGATGGGCGCGGCGGAACTTCGGGCGAGCGCGATCCAGCCGGGTAAAATCGCCAGGAACACAAACGCGACCAGCGCGATCAGCGCGGCGACCAGCAGGAAGATGATCCAGCTGTGGCGCTTCTTGCCTATTGCTGTGGGTCTTCCGGGTCTTGCGGCGACCGCCTGTTTCGCCTGAGGGGGTGGTTTGCGGGGTGATTTGGTGCTTAGTGGCGTCTCGGTTTGTACGGGCGGCGTAACAGCGGCTGCGGCAGGGGCGGCCATAGCGCGCGTGATTTTGATGGGTTGGGTCTCATCCGCCGCGGGTTTTTGTGTTGGAGATGGTGGAACAGCAGTGGGCTCAGGTTTAATGGTCCCGGCAAGCCGGCTGAGCGCCCATTGCATCCCCTTTGTTGCCCGTTCGCTGGTGGGATTGATGGCGAGGGCATTCTGCAGGAACTTGATACTTTCAGCGGGTTGAGAAACAGCTGCCAGCAGCAGCCAGGGTTCTTCGCGGTTAGGCGCGATTTGTGAAGCCGTGAAAGCCCAACGCCTGGCTTGCGCGAGGTCCCGGATCTTTAGCGCCGCCTGGGCGTTTACGATCGCCTGCTTATAGGCGAGGAAATCCTGTTCGTTCATGGCGCGGGGGTGGATTGAGTGAGGGTCACGTTTTCATTGCGGATGAAACACAGCAGTCCATCCACAATGCCCTGCGCGATCAGGTCAGGGTTTTCGGTCAGTATCTGCCTGTCGAGATTCAAAAAACCGGTCTCTATGATCACAGCTGTCGTTTCAGTGTGGATCTCATCAAACGCGTGGTAGTTGGTCATGTCTTCTGAGGCAGAGTTCGGGTGATAAGTGAGCCCGGTGGTTTTGGCGTACCTGTCCGCCATGCACAGGGTCAGGCGGGTGGCCTTCTCAGGGTACACGCTGTGAATGGCGGCGGCAACCTTAAACCCGGTAGAATCTGTGCCGATAAAGTCGCAGGTATCCGCATGAATCGAAACCAGTGCAATTGCTCTGTATTGTGAGAGTTTATTATCGAACTCCTCAAGAAGGTCCACGGTATGACCTTCTGCGATGAGTTTCTGCTGCACCAGAGTGGCGATCTGCAGGTTAACCTGTTCCTCGGTGAGACCATCGGGACACACAGCGCCTGAATCATTCTTCCAGTGGCCTGAAACGATGGCGATGGGCAACGCGGCTACCGCAGGTGTGTTCACGATTAAGGGGGCGGAGTTCGTGGGATTTGCCTGCCAGGCCTGAAAAATGCGGTCGAACATTTCGCCCGAGAAAAGGTTGTTTGGGGTGAAGAGGGTAAACAGAGAAGCCAGCAGGAATGCCGTGACGAGGATTGATTGGATGCCACCCCAGATACTGAAGGGTTTATTGGTCTCCGGTTCTTCTAACTCCTGGAGAACCGGCAGCGATTCATCCTCCTGCGGCAGCGGTTCCAGGGGAGGTTCAACCGGGTCAAATACTGAATCGTCGTTCATACGCTCTCCAAGGTGAATTATAGCAAGGATTGTGCCAGAATCAGGTTAATCCCGCGGCAGAACACTTGACTTTGATTCACAGCCTGAGTATAAAAAGAATGAGGAGAATACTATTATGTTCACCCAGGTTGATCTTCGACAGGTAATGAGACGTTGGCCGAGCGGCGTTGCCATTCTCACCGCAGCTGACGGCGGCAAAGTGCACGGCATGACCGTGAATTCGTTTACATCCGTTTCGGTCGATCCTCCCATGATTACGGTAACCCTGGCGAATGACACCCGCGCAAAAACCATGGTGGAAAAGAGCGGCTTTTTTGCCGTCAACCTGCTTTCTGAGAATCAGCGCGAACTATCCGATATTTTCGCTGGCAGGATAGCTGATCACGAGGATCGTTTTGAGGGCACTCAGGTGATTACAGGGCTCCACCAGCTGCCGCTCCTGCGGGAGGCGGCTGCGCACCTGGAGTGCAGGGTGGTGCATTCTTACGCCATGCAGCACTCCACCTTGTACGTGGCGGAGGTATTGAACGCGCAAAAAAAACGGGATGTACCACCGCTGGTGTACCTAAACCGCGGTTACCACAGGATCATAAAATGACCGAGTCTCTTAATGAAGTGGAAAAGAGATACCTGCTCACACTGGCGCGGGATACCATCGCGAATGCTTTGCATCATCAACCGGAACCAGCGGTCGATCTGGAAACACTCTCTACAGTGCTAAGGGAACCCGGCGCGTCCTTTGTGACCCTTACCATCAAGGGCAACCTGCGCGGCTGCATCGGCAGCCTTGAAGCTCACCAGAGCCTGGCGGTTGATGTGCGCGAACACGCATTCCAGGCGGCATTCGAGGATTATCGATTCCCGCCGCTTTCAGAGAGGGAATTGCCGGAGACCACCATCGAAATCTCCCGCTTAACAAAGCCGGTCGAACTGGTTTACGACGATCCGACTGACCTGCCGCAGTTGCTGCAGCCTGGTAGAGATGGTGTGATCCTGCAAGACGGGTTCAGGAGGGCGACCTTCCTCCCCCAGGTATGGGAGCAGCTGCCGGATATCGAAGCTTTCCTCTCCCATCTTTGTGCAAAAATGGGAGCCCCGGCTGACCTGTGGAAAAAGAAAACGCTGCAGGTTAAAACCTACAGCGTTGAAGAATTTCACGAGTAGGGCGTAATTGCCCGTCTATTTCATAACACCGAGCCCTAGAAGTGGTGGGTCTCAACCACGTTCAAGACGAATATCCTGCAGCGTTTTTGAGACTCGTCGTTTGTTTTCGGGAAACACTCCCTCATCACAGCCAGAGCGTCTGTAAGCTTCTCATCCTCAAAAACACATAAGAGGGTGGTTAGACCGCGCCTGAGAAAACCGCCCGTTGAAGCGATGGTGGTGACGCGGTATTCGGCGTGCGTCAGCGCATGGGTAACCCTCTCTGAGTCTTCATCGTTAACAATGGCAATGATCATTTTCATGGCTACAACTCCTCGTAATGTTCTACTTCAAGGCCAAAAACAGTCGCCCCTCCAACGGTAACCGGGGTTGGCGCGGGCAGGGGAAGAGGAGCGCTTTCGAGCGGAACCGCGATGTATTCGATGCGCTGGCGGCAGTTTTCCTGCAGTGCCTCGAGGATCTGCTGCTGTTGTTCAAGTGGGATGCCGATCAACAAGGTGGCGTTACGCCGTCCTAAAAAGGCGCCTGTGCTGGGCAGACGGATGAGAGATATGTTCATGGTGTTCAAAATATTCTCAACGATATCAGCGTCCTGCGCCTGCACGACGGCCATTAACAACGTGTTGGGGGTTTCAGCCGGTTGTTCGATCATGACCATTCTCATCCTTTTTCGCTTATTCCAGTAAGATCTTATTGATCCCGGGCTGATTCAAGTAGATCACTTCACCAGACTGCAGGTGGACCTCGGTGAGGTTATGCCTGATCAGCAGTTCCAACTGATTATATTGTACCGTAACCGGAGGTTGTTTTCCACTGTGGTGGGCGATCACAATTTCCTGATTCGACAACTTCATCAGCCCATGCAGTTTTAGAAACAGCCTGTGTGGTACCAGGTTTTCGATCCTCATTGTTGGACATTGCGGAAGAATCGCCACAGCTGGCTTTACCTGAGCCTGATCCTTGAGAAAATGCAGCTTGAAAAGCAGCCCGGCCGGTTCATATCTCCCATATTTCAACAATCCATCAATGATCATGGCTGCGAGATAAGAAGGGAGCGACAGGCTTTGCTCAGTTTCAGCTGCCGGGAATATGGAAATACCGTCAGCAGTGAGGTGTGGATTTAACCTCACGCGGGTGGTCAATTTATTTACCTGTTGACCGGTTAAGATGCCGGCGAAGCAAACCAACTGATCCAGGATATATGAACAATCCAATTCGATCAGACCGATCTCCCCTTGCGCACCTTCCGGAAGTTTGGTGATGTTGATGGATTCGATGAATTCAAACTCCTCGGCCGAGATATATAAATAGGATAAGCCAACCGGGTGAAAATCACTGGCTTTGAGGTTTTTTTCAATGAATTTTCCAGTGGTAAAACCTGAAATACTGCAGTTCAGGTCAGGTGACAGCTTCTCAACCTGGTCGAGCCGCAGGTAGATCTTTCCCGGGTGCGCTAAATTATGTTTTAACCTGGGTAGCCCGCCGCATGTAAAGCTAGTCAAGACGGTCCTGGGGTGTCCTGGCGCAGCAGGGAGGGGATTCCCGGCTGCGTCTTGCATGAGTGCAGCCGCCTCAACTTTCAACTTTTCACGGATCGCTACCAACCAATCAATTTCATTTTCCTGGTGGATCAACCGGGCTATGTGCAGTAATTCCGAAACCTCCCTGTAAAGCAGAGAAACAAGGAAAATGTTATGAGGGTCTAAGAGCCTGATCCACAGGTCCACCAGCCCGGTGTTCGCTTCAGCCGTGGCATCATCAAACCCGAGCTGCAGCGGGTGGGTTAATGGACTGATCTCCAAACCCCCGTCATCATCCAATTGCACCCATGTGCGTAAAAAGGCCAGCAATTGCGGGAAGATTTCTGCCAGCCAGGTGATGTCATTGAGGTACTGGTGCAGGTCAGAAACCAGCGTTGCCATTAGCGGCAACGAGGAATGACCGGTAAGGTTGTGATTCACGCTGGCGCGAAGGTCAATGCGGCCATCTTGCTGCTGGATTTTTAGAAAGTTTTGTAGAATCCCTTTGAGCGCTTCCGGACGCCCCGGCAGCAGGATGAGTGAAAGCAGGTAGACCTCAGGCAGGGTTTGACCGGTCCATTCAGGCTGGATTTCTAGTATGTTTTCAGAAGAGTAATTGCCGCTATCAGGTGAACGGCTGGAAACATAGGTATTGTGCGTGAGTTTTCTCAACGCCGGCATGAGCAGCTGGAAAGCCCGGTCCTGTGAGCGCTGCAGGTTTTCAGCGATCGCTGCCTGGGAGGATTCACAATAGACCTTGACACTCTTATCTGCCATCTCGATCTTGATCTGCTCGAGTTCGAGTGAGCGCGATGAAAATTGCCGCGCCTGTTGGGTGGAATCTTCCACGGAAGTGAGTGAAGCCAAAGCCCACGTGACCTGGCGTCTGGCACCGGGCATCAGAAGAATCTTGTTTCCCAATCCCGGGAAATCGGTCATGGAAGGCGCCGGACCGCCGGTCAGGTAAAACACCGGGTGAAGATCTGCGCATTCTCCGACCATGGTGTTATTTAACCCAGCCTGGATGTGTTTCATGGGGCTGCCGCCTTGAATTGGCTGCAGGTGAACGCGCCAATTTACATCCACTGTAAGCATGTGCCCGCCGTTGTTAGAGCAGGTTATCTGGCCGACCAGAACCTGTGAATCCGGAACCCAGGTGCGGTATTCAACGTCTAGTGAGGGAAAGGGTGAGAACGCTGAACACAAGAAGCAGGCGGATGAAAATGAAACAACCGGGCGGGATTGGAATTTTTCAGGATCCTGGATCACCAGGTCTTCAACTGAGAACTGCGGGAAGATGTGCATGCGCGCTGCTCTCAATCCATACGTCGTGAGCAGAGACAAGGCTTTTGGTTCAGCCAACCCGCTTCCAAATGCCCAGCCCTGGTCATTGAGGATTGACAGGCGTCCAAACCGCATATCCGCGCAAAGAAAGCGGCAGATCTGAAGCGATGTGTTGGGGGTTATCATTAAAGACATTGTATGGGCACTGGTTCCTGAGGTCAATTGAATTATGCTAGAATCAAGGTATAGATGCAAGAGGTGTGGTAATAAATGACAGATCAAGAAAATCAATTCGCAGATAAACCTGCGGAACCCAAGAAGCCTTCCGATCCCTCGCTGCCGAACATCGGCCGCTTTCAGAATGCAGCGGATCCTGAAGAACCGCCCGGCTATACCTGGCAGTACATCCAGGATCACAGTCATTCGCAGGCAACGGTACCAATGGTGCCGCCACTCGCGGAAGAGGAATCCGCCGCTGACAGTGAACTTTCTGAACCCGCGCCTGCTGAAGTTCAGATCAGCCCGCAACTGCCTGGTGATACTGAACCCCTCAAACGCCAGCAGAGTTTATCAACGCAGGCGGGTGAGAACCAGGCTGATGAATCCGTAGAAGACCTGCCGACAGTCGCTGCTCCAGCCCCCCCGGGTGAAAATGTTACACCTCAGGATATTTTATCTGACAAGGTTGCTCCTCCTGCAGGGAATAATGACCCGCTGCCCAATCAAGTGGATGAAGTGGACCTTTCTGCCACTGTCGTCACCCCCGCCGCGCTCCAAGTTAACAAAGCCGGAACAAAACCGGTGCGCAAAGAACCCGCCAGGGCGCAGGCAGGTACTGAAAAAGAAGCTGTAAAAAACAAGAAGCAACCTAAACCGAAAAAGCCAAACAAACCAGGGTTCGATTTTGGCGGTTGCCTGGTAAAGGTTGTTGTGATCATGCTGTTTGTGATCGTGCTGGGTGTGATCATCGCCGGGGTGTTTTTCGTTTATCAATATTTCACAATTGCTGCCACGCTGCCCAGCGTGGAGGATATCCGCAACTACGCTTCTCAATTTGAGACCACTCGTTTTTATGACCGCAACGGGCAGGTGCTTTACGAGATGATCGACCCAAACGCCGGGCGCAGAACTTACACACCGCTTGAAGAGATTTCTCCTTATGTGCTGGCAGCGACCATTGCCATTGAGGATAAGGAGTTTTACAACCACCCAGGCTTTGATCTGCTGGCGTTGATCAGAGCGATGATCTCAAATTACACCAGCGGCGAGGTGGTTTCAGGCGCTTCCACCATCACCCAACAGCTGGCACGGACGTTGTTTTTCACCCCGGAGGAGCGGGTTGAAATTTCTTACCGCCGTAAAGCCAAGGAGATCATCCTTTCATCTGAAATCACACGGCGCTACTCGAAGGATGAGATCCTTGAACTTTATCTGAACGAGATCAATTACGGCAACATGGCGTATGGGATCGAAGCCGCTGCGGAGACCTACTTCAATACTGCTGCCAGTGAACTGACACTGGCGCAATCCGCTTTTCTTGCCGGGCTGCCGCAGGCTCCGAGCGTATACGATATTTTCTCCAATCGTGATATGACACTGAACCGCAATAAACAGGTCCTCACCGCGATGTACAATGTCAGCAAAGAAAAAGACTGCATCTCTGTGAGCAACAGTCCGCAGCGCATATGCCTGGAGGCACAGCAGGCTGCAGATGCCTACATCTGGATTGACAATTACGAATTCAAATTACGGGCAAACCCGATGGTATATCCGCATTGGGTCACCTACATCCGCTATTTGCTGGAAACCCAGTATGATCCCCAGATGATCTACCGCTCGGGATTCAGAGTGTACACCACGCTCGACCCGCATTTACAGCTCGAGGCGGACCGCATTGTCAAGGAACAGGTTGAAGCGCTGGCGGATCGTAATGTAACGGATGGTGCCCTGGTGGCGATCGACCCGCAAACCGGTGAGATCCTCGCCATGACCGGATCGGCGGATTTCTATAATGATGCCATTGCCGGGCAGATCAACATGGCGCTGCAACCGCGCCAACCGGGTTCATCCATCAAACCTCTCACCTACGCCGCGGCATTTGAAAAAGGCTGGACCCCCGCCACCGTTCTCTGGGACGTCCCGAGCGAGTTTCCACCTTCCGGTGATCCGAACGATACCCGTGAGCCTTACAAGCCGGTCAACTATAACGGTCGATTTCACGGACCCGTATCAGTCAGGACAGCGCTCGCGAATTCTTATAATATACCGGCCGTCAAGGCGTTGGCATTCATTGGCATATACGATAACCCCGCCACGATAGAAGCCGACGGGTTGATCGCTTTTGCACGCCGGCTGGGCATTACCACCCTCGAACGCAACGACTATGGCCTATCGCTTACGCTGGGCGGCGGCGAGGTGACTTTATTCGATATGACCAGCGCTTTCAGTGTTTTCGCGAACAACGGCAAAAAGATCACACCCGTGGCTATCACGCGCATTGAAGATCATGAGGGCAATATCATTTTCGAAGCCAAACCGCAGGAACCCGAACAGGTGATGCGTGCCGAACACGCTTACCTCATCACATCCATACTATCAGACGCGGTGGCCCGGGCGCCGATGTTCGGCACAGACTCCATCCTCAACCTGCCGTTCCCGGCGGCTGCCAAAACTGGAACGACAAACGAATACCGTGACAACTGGACGGTCGGGTACACCCCTGATCTGGTGACTGGTGTTTGGGTGGGCAACGCGGATAATTCACCGATGGTTGACACCTCGGGTGTGGCTGGGGCTGCGCCTATCTGGAACACCTTCATGAACTCAGCAATTCCTTACCTCACCGGCAACACACCCGCGGACTTCGTCCGTCCCGAAGGCATCATCGAAAAAGAAATCTGTGTACACTCGGGTGCCGAACCCTCCGAGGATTGCAAAAATCGCAGGACGGAATTATTCGCGGCTGACCAGCCCCCCCCTTCCAGCGAGGATGATCTGTGGAAGCGGGTTCTCGTGGATACCTGGACGAATTTAAAAGCCTCCCCGGCCTGCGCAGGGTATACGGAAGACAAACTCGTCTTAAATGTGACCGATAAATGGGCAAAAAAATGGATCGAAGACACTGACCAGGGAAAAGCCTGGTTGGAGAAGCTCGATTTTCCGACCCCGGTTGTGTACGTGCCTGAAAGAGAATGCCGCGCAGATGACCCGAGACCAACCTTGCTCTTCGTGGGATTGAACGACGGGCAGACCATCACTGCAGACACACTGGATATCTACGCGGTCGCGGATGCCACCGACAATTTTAAGGAGTTCTACCTGGAATATGGCGAAGGCAAGGACCCGAAAGATTGGGACACGTTGGTTGAACCCGGCGGAGAGGCTTCTGCAAACCCACAAAAGCTACTCACCTGGAACCTGCTGGATGTGAAAAATGGGGTTGTCACCCTGCGGCTTTACATGACCTCTACTGATAAAGGACATGCGGAAAAACTGCTGCGTCTGAACCTGCAGGTGCCCACGCGTACCCCCACCAATACACCCACACCTACTCCGACGCCCACCAACACGCCGACACCAACGATCACCCCAACGCCTACCAGCACCTCAACGCCCACACCAACGGAGACGCTAACACCAACACCGCTCTTTCCGACCATTGACTCCTTCTTCCAGACGCTTATCCCTCCGTCTGAAGGTTAAGTTGATCCCGACGAGTTATCATCATTTCTATAAAATTCGCGGTTGTATTTGAATGGGGTCTTTCTGTGTAAGAAACCGATCCAACGGCTGCCCTTCAAGAGTTAACACCCTGCTGTTGGCAAAAAAAGCAAAATCAAAACCGGTCAGATTCCCGATAAATTTGCCGGGGATGGGCATGAGCCGGGCGGTGAGTGGTTTGCCAAGACGGATGGATATGGCACCGATATCCATCAGCACTGATTGCAGCTGTTCGATCGTTGTATCGCCCGCCAGGGGAATGGTATCCAGACCGGTGCCGCAGAGTGTTGAATAAAGCATCAGGTCTTTAACTGATAACAATCCTTCCGCGGTTCTCTTCGCCAGTACGGAATCTTCCAGTAATGGCAGCATCATGCCGTTGAAACCCGCCTTGCGCCAGTTGCCCCTGTCAAGGGTATCAGCGATAAAAGCGACAGCCGCCAGTGAACCAAACCCGCCGATGTGCTCCAGCCCCAGGCGCTCAACAGCCCCGGCCAGTGAACACCAGTCCTCGGGGAATGGTGCTGGAGAGAAATCAAACCCTGCAAATTTGATCCCGGTTCCGTCCAGGATGGGCAGGAGCATTGCTTCCAGCCTTCCGGCAGTGGATTCGAGCACAGTGAGAAGAGACTGCCGGCATTCTTCAAGAGGGCAATCCTTTGAAAAAGCATCGATGACAGCATCAGCGCATTCAACCGCGATCGATATAGCCGGTGTAGCATCAGCGCGATGGTAAGCTGCCGGCAGGAAAGGCGTCCACGGTGCCACATTAGCGAGCGCAGCGAACCTGAGGTTGGCAAATCCATCCGCTGATAAGCGCGCCGTCCGGTGAATGATGTGTGCTCCTGCCAAAACTGCGGCGGGGTAGAGAGCGTTACCTTCAGCGATCACCGCGCTGAAGAAGGCGTTTTCTGTTTGACCGATCAATTCCGGGATAATCTCGTAGGACCATGGTTGATCGGGCAGGGCGGGTCCCAGCGCCAGGTACTGCCATCCCAGGGAAATGGTTTCCTTTTCCAACCGCGCGATGGTTGCGACCTTTTGCGGAGTGCTTAGTTCATCCAAATATAGAGGAAAAGGTGTGGTGGCCAGCCGTGTAGATTGCACAGCTAGATGTTGGCTCAAGGTCGTGTTAAGGATTACGTTCACCTCAGCCAGGCGCTTCAGGTGGCGTCCAGCCAGGGGAGACGCGGGGTCGTAAAAACTGGTGATGGAACGGATCTTCATGGATTCCTCTGGCGGAGGATTTCGTATAGCAATAAAGCGGCTGCCACGCCGGCGTTCAGCGATTCGAACACCCCGGGCATGGGGATATGAACGCATGTGTCAGCGAGCGAGCGGGCTTCTTCTCCTGCTCCCTGGGCTTCTCCGCCGATGATCAGCGCGAGAGGATGGGAGAGGTCGGCTTGCCACATGCTTTGGCCTGTACCCGCTTCCGCCAATAGAATCCGCAGGGGCGGGGACTGGTTCCTGCAGTAGTCGCGAATTTCATCCCAAGCAGCCCGACGGATCGGCAGGTGAAAATGAGCGCCCATGCCCGCGCGAACAACTTTGGGCATGAATGCATCCACGCACCCGGGCGACAGGAATACCACACCCGCCGCGGTCGCAGCGGCGCTGCGCAGTATGGTGCCCATATTGCCAGGATCACGCACCTGGTCAATGATTAACACAGGCTCCAGATGATTGGTAACCGGGATCAATTCCTGCGGGAGCACAGCCAGAATTCCCTGGGAGGTTTCGGTATCCGAGAGCCTGTTGAGTACATCGCTGCTCACTTCAGTTACTTCAACACCTGCGCTGCGAAAACCGTCCACCAATCGCTGACCTCGAGGAGAGACGCGTTCGCTGAAAAACACAAGCTGAGGTCGCAGGTCACGCTCGTAAGCTTCTTCCACCAGGCGCACACCCTCTATGACGAACAAACCTGTTTCGTCACGAAATGCGGCGCTGGCGATTAGGTCCCGAACGTGCTGAACCTTTGGATTCTTGAACGATGTAATTACTTCTGCAGAGGGTTTCATCCATCAAATTCTACCCGATTGCGGGTTAAAAAGAAAACGGGATGGGGTTAGCCATCCCGTTATGGATTTTTTCGGAATTATGCTGATTTTGCTTTTTGCACGACCGCGGTGAATGCCTGGGGATCGCGGGCAGCCAGGTCAGCGAGCATCTTGCGGTTGAGCAGGATGTTCGCCTTGCGCAGTCCATGGATCAACTGACTGTAGGTGATGCCGTTCAGGCGGGAGCCAGCGTTGATGCGGCTAATCCAAAGGCGGCGCAGATCGCGTTTTCGGTTGCGTCGATCGCGCGAGGCGTACCACATGCTTTTTAAACGGGCTTCGTTGGCGCGGCGGATGAGGCGATGCCTGCTGCCAAACTGACCCTGGGTGAATTTCAACGTTCTTTTATGACGACGGTGACTGGTATAGCCACTTTTTACACGAGCCATTATTTACTCCTTTGCGAGCCCCTGGGCGCCGGTCTGTTGACCAGTTGTGAGCACCCAACAGCCGCACTAATGCGGATACGACAGGTCAGTGCCTCGACCTACTCCATGTTAGGGTTGAGACGTTTGACGCGCTGGATGATCTTGTCGCCTTTAACCGCGACCATCTCAGTGAACAATGCCTTGGTGCGTTTGGAAGTGCGGCGCCTGAGGTGGCTTTTACCGCCTTTGGTGCGCAACAAGACGCCTGAACCCGTCAGGCGAAATCTCTTGGAAGTCGCTTTGTGGGTTTTCAGCTTAAACTTTCCGGTCTTCATCTTGTGTGGCACAGCATACTCCTCTCAACAAATTACGCGTGACTAGAACGCGAAGGCGAATTATACCAGAATTCGCGCATACCGGGTATTTTTGGTTGGATATTTACCGATGAAACAATCTGCTACGAGTGTCAGGCTTTTTGCGGAGCTACCTGCACGTCCTGTTCCGCAACCGTATTATTCTTTGGTTCAGGTGTTTCTTTCTTATCCTGTTCGGCGGTCTTTTTCTTGCCGGGTTTCGCGGGTGCCAGTACCATACCCATCGTCCGGCCCTCCATATTGGGCGCCTGTTCAATGGTGGCGATGTCTGCAAGTTCTTCGGCAATTTCCTTGAGGTCTTCCAACGCGATCTCCGGGTAAGTGATCTCCCGCCCCCTGAATCGGATGGTCACTTTGACCTTGTTGCCTTCCAATAACCAGCGCCTGGCGTCGCGGGTTTTAAATCCTCGGTGATGTTCGTTGGTCTTTGGGCGCAAGCGAATTTCTTTGATTTCGATCTTGGTCTGGGCTTTACGGGCTTCCTTTTCCTTTTTTGTGCGTTCGTAAAGAAATTTCCCGAAATCCATTACCCGGCAGACCGGTGGCTCTGAGAGCGGTGCGACTTCCACCAGGTCGAGCTCAGCTTCACGAGCGATTTGTAATGCTTTCTGGATGGGCACGACCCCGATATTTTCATTCTGGGGTCCGATCAAACGAACTTCTGCGACCTTGATCAACTCATTTACACGGAAATTTTGGGTACTGATGGTCTTCTCCTGTTAGAAAAAATTAAGACTTGCCCGTTCCGTTAACGGGCAAAAACTGATTTTGATAATACCATAATTTTGAATTCCAAGTCAACTGGATGAAGCAACCAATTTATCACGTTGCAGATCGATAAAATCAAGATGTTGGCGGTAGGCAGGATCAATATTCGCATATTTTCCACGATAATTTTCCGGCAGCAGGCGGGCAATTTCGTACATGATGGCGTCGGTCATCTCCTGCCGCTGGTGTCTATCAGGATTGCCGTTGACCGGTTTCAACCTGAATGGTTCGCCTGCCTTAAGGATCATGGGGGTTCGGCGGTACTTCCTGATGTTGACCTTGAAGTTCTCGTTGCCGTAGAAAACAAAAGGCATGACCGGGGCGTTGGCGCGCAACGCCAGGTAAACAATGCCCGGGTAGCCGGTATTGAGTACGCCATCATTCGACCGGGTGCCTTCCGGTGCAATGGCGATGATCTTTCCCTTTGATAACGCATCTTCAGCTTTCTTAAACGCGTTAAAGTCCACCTCGCCGCGGTTGATGGGGATGGCATCCCAGGCGTTGAAAAGCAGGCGCATCATGAAATTATCCCAGGTCTCTATCTTGGCGAACGCGGTGATCGGCCGCGGATGCAGGTGGCTGAATCCCACCGGGGCGTCGAGCCAGTTGATGTGATTGGTGGCCATGATGAGCGGTCCGCTCATGGGAACGGAGTTTACTGCAGTATCATCGATGCGCATAAAGGTGCGCAGGATGGCTTTGATGGGCGGGTTGATGTGAGCCGCGGTGAGCATTAATCCTCAAGCCGGGTGATTATTTCAAGTGAGCGCGGCAGGAGTTCGATGGATATCTCTTTTCCTTCTTCGCACACGGTGTTGCCGTCAGCGTGCACAGGCAGGGTGCCTTTGAGCGCGGTTATGGTTAGCCTCTCCGCTTTGGCGGTGCTCACCGCCGGGTCGGATTCGTGGGTGCCCTTCATAAACTTGCCGATGAGCCCGAACATGGCCAGCTGGGGTACTTCCTTAACGATGCAAATGTTCAGCAAACCATCGGTCGTGGAAGAGGAAGGGGCCATCATAAATCCGCCGCCCATACGTCTGCCGTTCATGATCGAAACCATTAACGCGGGTACAGTCAGGCTATTCTCCGCGTATTTTACCTCAACGGTGGGTGGTTTAAAATAAACAAAGATCGTTTTTAGCGCTGCCACCAGGTAAGAAAGCATACCGGTTAGTCTCATCCTGGCGGCGATAAAGCCCACCACCGCGTCAAAACCCACACCGATACCGTTGCCAAAATACATCCCCTCGGGGTGGTCGCCCCCGCTGACCCTGCCGATGTCGATCCATTTTCGCGGGAGGGAGGCGAGAAGAGCACAGGCTTCTTCTAGAATGGTAGGGATGTTCGCACCGAAGGCAAAATCATTACCGCGCCCAACCGGGATGATCCCCATCACTGGTAAAAAACCACCGGAGGCGTGGTGTTGCATCAGTCCGTTGAGCACCTCGTTTGCGGTTCCATCACCTCCGGCAGCGATGACGTAATCGTATTTATCCTCGGCTGCTTTACGGGCAATCTCAATGCCGTGACCCGGATAATCGGTCAGCGTTACATCAAAGTTTAGATCGTACTGAGACAACAACTCTTTGATCCTCGGAAGGGACCTTAGCGCATTGCCCTTGCCGGCGATCGGGTTAAGGATGATCAGGTAACGCGACATTTGACTCCTGGTTGTACAAAGATATTCAATCTGTAAGCCTTTGTAGAAGTGAATGAACTCTATCTGCTAACTGATAACACCGGAAAAGTATTTTTGTTGCGGATTTCGTTTTTACTCATCAAATGACACCGCAGAAGAAAAGTCAATAAAAAAACACCCCGGGTTTGGTGTTTTGTGGTGGGCGGTATAGGACTCGAACCTACGACCTTTGCGATGTCAACGCAACGCTCTAACCAACTGAGCTAACCGCCCGGTGCTGATTATTATAATTGATTTTCCTTTCATGACAATGGTGAGGTTAAATTACATGTCATCAGGTTATGTTCACCACCCCAGCCCATAAAACAGTGAACTTGGGCTGCGGCAGGTCATGCCCGGGCGGAGAGAGGTGACCGATCGCGATGATCAACTTCTGTCCTTTTTGAAAACCTGTGAATCGCCTTGATCCATACATGGGAACCAGGTTGGCTGGATTAAGCGTATAAAGCGTGCAATCGGGTTCATACGCAGTGGCATAAAGCTGATCCTTGCCGATGACCAGTTGTATGATGTTGGGATAGGAAAAATCAACCCCGGGGGGAATTGTGAAGTTAAAACCCTTGGTGGAAAGCCGGAAGCCATCGCGGTTGCTGATCGCGTATTCCTCGCCTTCTTCACCGGATGGCGAGATCTTCTGCCAGTGGGCATCATCCACAACCAATATGGGCAACTCCAGGTCCGGCACAATTGAAGACATTTTCTGAACCACACTCCGATAAAAGCCAGGTGCTAAAACACCAGTTCTGTTTGGTTAATTATAGAGGACTTTTATAAAGTGGTTTGTCAATGTCGTTAATGAAATTTCTGGCATTTTAAAATTCAAATGGTATAATATCGGCGCTTGAGACATCAAGCCCGGAGAGGTAGCGCAGTCCGGCCTAACGCGCCCGCTTGGAAAGCGGGTATACCGCAAGGTATCGTGGGTTCGAATCCCACCCTCTCCGCCTTACAATCCAAATCGGCTACAAGGGTGCAGCAACCGCGACTCTTACAGAGCGCTGCGCAGCCCTCTCCGCCTTACAATCCAAATCGGCTACAAGGGTGCAGCAACCGCGACTCTTACAGAGCGCTGCGCAGCCCTCTCCGCCTGAAGAAACACCCGGCGAAACTTCCGGGTGTTGTGATATTAATACGAGTGATCTCAAAAAGGCCAAAAGATGACGATGAGGGGAAGGGAAACCAGTACTATGATTATTTCCAGTAGCAGACCCATGCGCCAGTAATCTCCAAAGTGGTAACCTCCTGGACCCATCACCAGGGTGTTCGACTGGTGCCCGATGGGGGTTAGAAATGCGCAGGAAGCCCCGATTGCAATGGCGATGATATACGGATCGACCGAAACCCCCAATCCATTGGCAATACTGATACCGATAGGCGCCATTAGCACGATAGCCGCCGCGTTGTTCACCAGGTCGGAAAGGAACATGGTTGAAATCAGCAGGATTGAAAGTGAAAATATTGGGGGCAGCTGATCAGAAATTTGAAGAATTCCATTCGCGATGAGCTGTGCCCCGCCTGAAGTTTCAAGCGCCTCGCCCACCGGGATCATCGCGCCCAACAGGATAATGATCGGCCAATCGATGCTGGTGTAGGCCTCTTTTAACGTGACGATGCGCAGGATAACGGTGATCACTACCGCAGCGACAAATGCCACCTGCACCGGTATCCAGCCTAACGCAGAAACCACCAGTGCCCCGATGAAGATGGCAAGCATGGGGAAAACCTTTCGAGGCTGGTCTATTTTGAGGCTTCGTGCGGCAAGGGGCAGGCAGCCGAGGTTTTCAATGGTTTCTTTCAGGGTGGCAATGTGGCTTTGCAGCAGCAGCACATCGCCCACCTGGAACTTGATACGGTCGAGCCTTTTTCGAATGCGTGCGCCCTGGCGGGAGACAGCCAGCAGGTTTACACCATAATCAGAACGCAGGTTCAAGCTGCAGGCTGTACCACCGATCATGGAGGAATTCGGAGCGATGACAGCTTCAGCAATTGTGACATCGTCAGATTCAAGGTCTTTGCGACTAATTTCCTTGCTCCCTACCAGTTCGACTCCGGATAACTGGACAAGTTTTTGAATTTTTTCGGCGTCCGCGCTGATGATGAGAATGTCATCAGCACGCAGCTTCGTGTGGGGCGAAGGTTCCATGCGCCTTTCGCTGCCCCGGATGATGCCCACGATCACGGTTTCTGTCGAAGAAAAATCACGAAGCTCACGGATGGCTTTATCAGCGAGCTTTGACCCGTTTGGTACGCGTACCTCTGTTAAATAATCGTTGATTTCAAACAGGTCCTGGTCTCTTTTATAGCTTTTTCGAAACGGGATCAAACGCCAGCCAACCAGGATAATAAATAGCAGGCCGGCTATTGCCACTATCCCTCCCACCGGGAGGAAGTCAAACATGCGGAAGGGTTGACCTGTGGCCTGTTCGCGGAACGCGGAGGCGATGATATTCGGAGGTGTGCCGATAAGTGTGGTCATTCCACCCAGCAGGGAGGCGAAGGCCAGCGGCATCAGCAGGTAAGAGGGTTGGATCTTTTTCTTATGCGCCAATTCAAGCACCAGCGGCAGCATCAAAGCCAATGCACCCACGTTGTTCATGAACGCAGATAGTAGCGCGACAAATCCTGTCAGGATTGCCAGTTGAACAACGATGCCGCCTTTTATCTGGAATACTCTTTGCCCAATCAGGTCAACAACACCTGAATTCTGTAATCCCTTACTTAGAACCAGAACGGCCGCCACAGTAATCACCGCCGGGTTGCTGAATCCCGAAAAAACACGTTCCACGGGGATGAGCCCCGTTATGGAAACGATGAGGAGGGCGATTAACGCGACAACATCATAACGCCAACGCCCGGTGATGAACAGTACCAGGGTCAATACGAGGGTACTAAAAATGATCCACTGTTCAATTGCCAATGTGTCCACCGCGTTGTACAAGGTAAGCATTCGTTACGGTTGTAACAGGCACTCAATTGAGACGGGTATCGCTTTCAGTGATTATAGCATTCCGGCACGAGGCGGATATCTTATCTTTTGTGACGAATGGGGTGATTAAAGCGATAGGCAGGCATGGGGGGGACATGTCTGCCTATCTTTAGGGAGGGAACACCACCGTTGGTCTTTTCAAACCTCGGGTGGAACACACTGATGTTGCTACCAATAAGAGTGTGTTATATGGACATTATATATCATATTAGTCTTAAAATCAAGGGGATTTTGGATTTTTCCCGCGGTTTTGCGTCATCAATTTAAGCATTTCTTCGACCTCCTCTTCAGACGGAGGGGTTTCCTTCACTTCCCTGGTTGCGAGAGGGCTGGAAAAGACCGTGCGCATCTGGAACGAAAACTGGTCCGAACTCATGATTTCAGCGCGTAAACCCCTGGCCTCCGTTTGAACCCGCCGGTCAGAAGAGATCACCAGCAGATTCCTGGCATTGTTGCCTTCCTTGCGCAGGTATTGAATGATAGCATCATCGGCGGTAGTACCCTGCCGGACGTGATGAATATTCACCAGCCCATGCCGTGAGGGAATCCGTTTACCTGGCGGCGCGTTATCGAAGAATAGTTCCGCTCTCACCCTCGCCAGGCGGCAATATTCGCTGACCATGGCGGTGAGCTTGTTTTCATCCTCGGGGTCAGACAAACTGATCCCGCCGACCTTCGGTATGAGGTTATGTCCGTCGATGACGATCTTTTTCATGTTCATACCCATCCCAGACATTTTACTTTGAAATTATGCTATGATTCTTAAGGAATCTCGACCATCTTATGCGCAAGATCCTGCCTTACCTTCTGCTCAATTTTGCCGTCTCTGCATTGGCAGTGTGGGTCGTTTTAATGATCTGGGAGGCGAACCACAAGCTGCCCGAACAGCAGGCTGGTGCGCCGCTTTTTACCAGTCAGCCGCAGGTTTTCCCCACCCTGACCCCGCTGCCTTTAGATGCGAAGACCATCCAGATTCAGCTGGTAGTGGGAATGGGTGACATCCGCAATGAAAGGGTGCAGCTGGTCAACGCGTCAGAGTCGCCATTGAACCTGCTGGGCTGGGAATTGACGGACAATGAAAAACACAGTTACACGTTTCCATCTGTGACGCTCTTCCCGGGTGCTGCTATCGACGTTTATACAAAAGGCGGGGTTAACACTGCTGTCGAATTGTACTGGAATCTTGCGGAGCCGATTTTTGCCAGCGGGGATGATATACGATTAAAGGATGCCGGCGGTAATACCCGCGCAGAATACCAGGTCCCTTAAAAAACTCCCTATTTGGAGCAGGCGGAAGGGTTTCGGGTAAAATCGTAGTAGTTGCAATTCAAAAACTGTACGGAGAACGGATAGGGCAATCATGACCCAGGCTTTTTATCGAAAGTGGCGCCCGCGCAAGTGGGATCAGGTAGTGGCACAGGACCATGTGGTGCAAACCCTTAGAAACGCGATCAAGGCGGATAGGGTTGGACACGCTTACCTTTTCTCCGGTCCGCGCGGAACGGGTAAGACAACGACCGCGAGGCTGCTGGCAAAGGCGGTCAACTGCCTGAACGAGGACCGCGCTGAAAGACCCTGCGACGCCTGCAGCAACTGTCAGGCAGTCAACGATAATCGTTTTCTGGATTTGATTGAAATAGACGCGGCCTCGAACACCAGTGTTGAAGATGTGCGCGACCTGCGCGACCGGATCAATTATTCTCCCACCGATGGTAAATACAAAGTTTACATTATTGATGAAGTGCATATGCTCTCTACGGCGGCATTCAATGCGCTTCTGAAAACACTGGAGGAACCCCCGCCGCATGCCATTTTTATACTGGCGACCACCGAAGTGCATAAAATACCTGCCACAGTACTCTCGCGCTGCCAGCGCCACGAATTCAGGCGCATACCGGTGGCGGAGACGGTAAAGACTTTACGTGGAATCTGTGAAGAGGAAAAGATAGAAGCCGATGAGGACGCGCTGCTGGTGATCGCGCGCCAATCCACCGGCGCTTTAAGAGATGCCATATCGCTGCTCGATCAACTGGCCTCCAGCGGAAACACCATTGATCTGGATCTGGCGCAAACCGTGTTGGGTACAGCCACCAACCAGCTCGTGTTTGATCTTATCGAAGCACTGTTGAAGAATGACCCGGGAATGGGAATGCAGACCATCCACAAGGCGCTGGATGGCGGAAGCGACCCGCGCCAGTACGCGCGCCAGGTGGTGGAATACCTGCGCAACCTGTTGTTGATGAAGATGGGCAATGAGAAACAGATCGAAGCCACCCGTGATATGAAGAATCGCATGCATGGACACAGCGACAGCATCGAGGTCAGTTCATTGATGAGATGGATCGAACTGTTCAACACCGCGGTCAGCGACCTGCGCACGACCTGGCAGCCCAGCCTGGCGTTGGAGGTGGCATTCGCGCGCTGCCTGAACCCCACCGCATCTGAGCAGGTGCAGGTGAAACCGGAGGATTTTAGCGCGGTAAAAACAACTTCTCCGGGCGCGCCGTTACGCAAAGAACCTGAATTTATTAAAATGCGCGCAGTGGAGAAAACAACTGAAAAAAAGCTTGAAACGCCGGCGCCGGAAGAAAAAAATTCTGACGTGGCGCATGTTAAGGCAGATGAAATACCAATCCAGGATGGCAATACACCTGCAGCAGGTGAGCCTGAAGGCGTAAAAATTGCTGATAGCACGTTGCTCACCACGCAGGATCTGCTCGCCTCGTGGAGCGTCATTCGCGCCGAGGTGAAATTAAGGCGCACCCAGGCGGAAGCCTTACTGAATTCTCAAAGGATGCTTCAGGTGAAAAACGGGGTGCTGCTGTTGGGATTCCCCAGTGAGGTGCTCAGGTCTAAAATGGAACTTCCTGAAAATATTGAGGTCACCCGGCGGGTCATTCAGAACCTGCTGCAGGTGGATTTGCCCATACAATGCATTCTGGTGACCGACAAAGGCGCGGCTATATCAGGAAATAGCGGGTCAGAACCAAATGGGTTGGTGGATGCCGCCATCAATCTGGGTGGTAAATTGATCCATAAAGACTGAACGTAAAGGAGTGAAAATGGCAAAAGGATTCAATCGACCGGCAGGCGGGCAGGGTGGAGGCGGTATGATGGCCCAGCTCAAACGCCTGCAGGACCAGATGGCAATTGCCCAGGAGCAACTGGCCCTGGAGACGGTTACCTCATCCACCGGGGGCGGCGCGGTGAAGGTGACCATGACCGGAGACCAGCACTGCACCGCGGTCACCATTGATCCTGAATTATTGAAGGACGCCGACGCCGAGATGCTGCAGGACCTGGTGCTTTCAGCAGTGAACCTGGCGCTGGATGATTCACGCAAGCTGGCTTCGGAGAAGCTTGGACCGATGGCCGGCGGCATACCGGGCTTGTTTTAGGTCGGGTGGCTGATGCCCATATTACCTGCTCCAATCCAGGATATGATCGGGGCGCTGGAAAGGCTGCCCGGGATCGGGCCTAAATCAGCTTCGCGGCTGGCGTTTTTTCTGCTGCGCTCCCCGCAGGACCTGATGCAGCAGCTGACAACAGCACTGCTCAATCTAAAATCCGCCACAGGCACCTGCAGGTTGTGCGCTAATATCACCCTGGCAGACCAGGAATTGTGCGAGGTGTGCCGCGATCCGCAGCGTGCCGACGGCACGATCTGCGTGGTGGAGGAACCGCTGGATGTACTGGCGCTGGAGCGCACCGGCGGGTTCCACGGCCGATACCATGTGCTGCAGGGGGTGCTCTCTCCGATCGAGGGGGTCGGTCCGGATGACCTGACCATCCGCCCACTCATGGAGCGGGTGCGCGGTGGAGAAGCGAAAGAGATCATCCTGGCGACCAATCCCAGCATGGAAGGGGATGCCACAGCGCTGTACCTCAGGCAGCAGCTGCTGCCACTGGGGGTGCGGGTTACCCGCCTGGCGCGCGGGCTGCCGGTAGGGGGCGACCTGGAGTATGCGGACCAGAACACGCTGCTGCGCGCGTTAGCCGGCAGGCAGGAGATGACATAAAAGACCCGGGCACTTGCCCGGGTCTTTTCACAGTAATGATCGTGGGTTATCTTCTAAACGCGGGTAATTCGATCTTTTTCCCGCCCTGGTCCACTATGTAGTACGGCAGCCACACCACGGCAAAGATATCAGGGTAAATATCGCTTTTGGCAGGTTTCACAGTAATCTCGCTGATCTCATCCGCGATGCCTTCCCATTTTTCCTTTATCTCGGCTACCAGGTCCTCTTTGGCTTTTTTCAATTCCTCCAGCTGTTCAAGGTACTGGGCCAGGGTGGTTTTTTCCGCTTCAAGTTTATCTTTGGCGGCCGAGGTCATCCTGTTCTTGGAGAGTGTGCTGGATATGCTGCGCTTTCTGCCAGTGAGCATGCCGATGACGGCTGCGCCGCCGGTGGCAAAGGTTTCAAGGCGGCGTTGACTCACGGATGATTCAGCAGCTTTTACATCCAGCTCCTGAGATTCGATCTTACGTTCCATGGCTGCGATCTTGGTATCGTAAGTTTTGCCGGTCTTCTCAACCTCGGCTTCTACAGCTTCAGCGACCGCGTCTTGGGCTTTACGACGGAACTCGGTTTCAGACATCCCGACTGCGCTGAAGATCTTCAACTTATTGTTCGCCATCACCTTCATACCGCCGCTGCGGTAAATCCAATCCAGAAAATCCTTTTTAATGTCATCTGTTTTGCGTGAATCGGCCAGCCAGGAGGGAACCGGATGGAACTGGGTCTTGGGTAGAGGTTGGATCTCCAGCCTGTTTTTGTCGATCTCAGCGGTAATCAGGTCTTCCCAACGGATCAGCCCGGTTCCGGGTTCTTCAAGGATGGCGGCGGTTTTTCCGACATGTTCAAGGTTGTACTGCCTGGAGATGTACCTTACTTCCGCCTGGGCCATAATGCCCGGCCGGTACGCCAGACCTTCAGAAGCAACCCCGCCGCCAAGATTGGCATTCACTGCCGCTTCGCTGATGCCGAGGTTGTTTGGGTAGAAGTACTCAGGAATATCCCCCGGGATGGCCGGCCGGCTGGCACTCAACCCGGAACCCTCGCGGACTGACGGGGCGGGTTTTTGCACGGATTTGGCCGCTTCAGCCTTAGCGCCTGATCCGGAAGAATAAACCCCGACCAGCGCGTTGGCGGCTGCCAGCTGGTCGCGCGTCATGGGTCCTGCCAAATAGTTCATCGCCCAGCGCGTGTTGAAAAGAACAGGAGCGGAGCGGTATACACTGTGCAGCATGAAAACCCGTTTTCCCAGACCGGAAATGAGGCTGTCAATGGTGCGGATATCGGTGCTGCCCGCGGCGGAGGAGAGACCATCCAGCAACCGCTGTTTATCCTGGTCAGTTTGCAGCCGTCCGATCATCCAGGTGCCGGCGTTCGAGAGCGCTTTATAATCTACGTCCACCGGGTTCTGGGTGGCAAGCAGGAGCCCCACGCCAAAAGCGCGCGCCTGTTTGAGCATGCGCAGCATAACTGTTTTTGATGGTGGATTGGCGACAGGGGGCAGGTATCCCATGATCTCGTCAAAGTACAGGATGGCGCGCAGGTTGCCGGTACCGCGTTGACCACGCATCCAGCTTTCAACGGCGGCGAAAAGAAGTGTGACGAAGAACATGCGTTCATTTTCACTCAGGTGCGCCAGGTAGAAGATCGAGTGACGCGGACCGCCATCGGCTGCATAGAGCAAGGCCCCCACATCCAAAGGTTGACCCTGCTGCCAAACCTGGAAGGATGGGGAGGCGAGGAAGTTGTTGAGAAGCAACGCCAGGTCAAAGCGGTCTTTTTCAGAGAAGAATGATTCCATTGGGAAAGCGCCAAGCCGGTCCATGGGCGGGTTCTGCACCTGCAGGATCAGTTCGGTGAGCGAAAGCGAGTTGCCATTCATCCAGGCGTTCTCGATGAGGCTTGAGAGGAGGATATGTTCGCGGGATCGCAGGGGGTCAATGTTGTTCAAGCCGATCAGCCCCAGCACCGCGGTAACCGTGGTGGAGATGCGTTCTCGCAGCACTTCAGCGTTCTCGTTGAACGGGATCTCGGGTGCTTCAAAGGATGAAAGGATGTTCACCGGGATTCCGGAAGTAGAACCGGGAGAGTAAATGGTGTATTCGGCGGCATCTGCCAGCGCCTGCAGTTTTTCCCTGCCGATCCCCCAATCCGCCAGACCTTTGCTCCAGCGCTCAGCGGTTTCTGCAGCCAATTGTTCAACTGTTTTTCCTTCCCGCCGGGCGGCTTCCGGGTCGATCCAGGGTTGAAAATCCGAGGGCTGCTGGTTCGGGAAATGCAGCACCAGGTTGGTGAGGTCACCCTTGGGGTCGATGATGATGGCGGGTGTATTCTGTAATGCGGCTTCTTCAAGCAACCCGATGCAAAGACCGGTCTTACCGGAACCGGTCATGCCGGTGACAACACAATGGGTTGTAAGGTTGGCGGGATCCAGCAGCACATCTTCGCTGGAGGGTCCCTTGGTTTTTGGATCGTAAACTCTTCCGATGAAGTAATTTGATTTTTCTGGAGACATGATTTCCACCACCTGTTTTTCTTTTAATTATAGATGAAAAATCGGTGAACAACATTGAATTCTCTCCCGCCATTTGGCCCGTTTCTTGTACCTGTATCTGAACCATATGTCAGCATGAATAAGGATGCGTCATGTTTAACCTAGAACTCCATCTGATCAACCTGCGCGGCGGTAAAACGCAAGAAACCCTGCCGGGGCTCATCGCGCTGCTGCCTCCGAGGAAATGTGCACGAGGGCGGGAGGTTGACCAGCTGATTGCACATGTAGACTTGAGCGGCTCAACCAGCATCACTCCAGAGGCGATGAAGGATTGGATGCTGAAAAAAGCCGCGTTGTTCTACAACACCCCCGGTTCCACGACCAACGCCATGCGCATGATGGCGGAATCGATCAATAATGAGCTTCTGGATCGGAACCTTAAGAAAGCCGCTGACGGTTCGCAGGTAAATGGCACGCTTTGTTTGGTGGTGCTGCGCAAGGAGGTCGTTTATTCGTTGATCATCGGGCAGGGGCGCATCTTCCTTCTGGCAGGGGAGGTGGTGAATGTGCTGGAGGACCACGAGAACCACGCGCGCGGGTTGGGCGTGAACCAATTCCTTACCTGTACCTTTTCACAAAGTAACGTCAGCAGCGGCGATGCTGTTTTGATCGCCCCGCTCCCCAGTTCACAATGGACTGCACCTTACCTGGCGGGTAGCGGGACGATGCCAGTGGACGTGTTAGGCCGCAGGCTAATGAACCAGCACCCGGCTGACCTGCGCGCGGTGCTGCTGCACCTGGCAGAAGGCAATGGCAAGATCACTACCAGTTCTCTTACGCGGGATTTCCCTGAAATTGATGATAGTATTCCCGCCGCAGTGAGTGAGCCTCAACCGGAAACGAAACTGCAGCCGCCGCTTATCGACTTGGGAAATGAGCCATCAACACCCCAACTTGTGAATGCCGCTGCTGGAGCGCCGGTTGCAGCTGAAGATGCGGGGCAGCCGCTGCAGGTCAAGCAAGATCTCGTCATTGCCCCGGAAAAAAATGATGGGACAAAGAATGAGCAAGGTAAAAATAAAAAGGTCCGCGAGCGGCGTAACCGAGCCTCGATTCCGCAAATAGACCGCGAAAAACTGAAAGCGCAGGTTGGCAGTGCGGTGGATGTTGTGGATGATGTTCAGGAAACCGTGAAACGCGGGAGTTCAACTTTCTTCTCCAAATTATTCCCCTCGGAGGGGGGTACACCACGGTCGCTGTTATTACTGCTCGCTATCGTTATTCCACTGGTAGTGGTGGCTGCGGCGGGTTCAGTCTACATCCGCAGGGGCAGAACACAGCAGTTTAATTATTACTTCCAGCAAGGGCAACAGTATTTCATCCAGGCGGAAGCGCAGAAGGATGACGAGATCATGCACCTGTTCAACCTTCAGGCAGCCATGATGTACCTGGAAAAGGCATCGGAATTCGGTCAGACAGCCGAGTCTATCGCTTTAGGCACTTCTGTCCAGTCTCAACTGGACTCGATCCAGGGAGTCGCCCGGCTTGAAATTTCCACTTTGAATATGAATGATGTCCTGGGAAAAGTGAATATCTCGCAAATGGTGGCTACCACTAACGACCTGTACCTGCTGGATGAGGTATCAGGCAAAGCGCTGCGTTACACACTCTCTGGTAGTACTTATGTCCGGGATGATCTGTTTGATTGTGGACCAAATCCTGACAATCCATTGAACAGCATTGGCAAACTGGTGGATATCCTCCCGCTTCCTGCAGGCAATTCTTTTGGCGCGACGCTCTTCGCCATTGATGCCTACGGTAATATTGAATTCTGCATCCCCGGTAAATCCGGAACCATCTCTTCCCTCATTGCGCCGGATGCGGGCTGGCAGGGGATTAAAGCGATATCGATGTATCAGAATTTTCTCTACGTGCTGGATCCGGGGAATAACGGTGTATATGTATATCCCGGTAAAGGGGTATTATTCGAGGAAAAACCGCAGTTGTTCTTTGACAACATGATCCCTGAGCTGAAAAACGCAGTGGATATGGAGGTCAATGCTGACGAACTTTACATTCTGCGCGGCAACGGCGAGATGGTGGAATGCACCTACAGCCACATGAAGGATTACAAGTTGACCGAATGCGAAGACCCGGCGCCCTACAGCGACATGCGCAGCGGGAATGAGCCGCAGGCGATCAATTTTCCGGATGCGCAGTTTGTGCAAATGCGCCTGACCGCCGCGCCGGATTCATCTGTCTATCTATTAGACACACACGGGAGCAGTCTTTTCCACTTCAGTTTGCAGCGCAACCTGCAGAAGATCATCCAGCCGCTGTTCAGTGATGCGGGTTACCGCCCGAAAGTAGCCGCCAGCAGCGTGGCTATTTCTCCTGGCAAGATGGTGTTCCTGGCGTTTGGCAACCAGGTATATTCCGGCGCGTTACCCTGACGCGATTACGTGCTCAGGCGATTACGCTGAGCGGCACCGGGATGAAGGTGAGAATAAAGATCACCAGTGCAATCACCCCTAGCGCTTTACGTACCGGATCCAGTTGAGTGATCTGGTCAAGCGGTTCTGCGTACACCCTGCCAAAGAGAAAAACCAGCACAGCCCATAACCACCAGCCGGACCAGACAAAGCCCAATCCTGCTAATACGATCAATATCAGGGGCAATATCCTGCGCGACCATTTGGTCCCGAACAGGAGCTGAAAGATATGACCGCCGTCGAGCTGACCGGCGGGGATGAGATTGAGGGATGTAACCAGCAGCCCGGCCCAGCCTGCCCATGCCACGGGGTGGATCATCACATCAAGCCCGCCCAGGGGGAACGGTTGACCGGTGAAGAAGTAGCGCAGCCAGTACAGCAGCGGACCTGTATCACCGTAGCTGGCCGGTTGCGGGAGCACCTGGCCGAAGCTGATGTATTTAAGCAGGAGATAGGTAAGCGAGTTGCCTTCCATCTGGATGCCCTGACCGGACGGGAAACTCAAAGGGATCGTATCCAGACGGGAGAGCGACAGACCGATCAGTATCACCGCAATGGATACGATGTAACCGGCGATAGGTCCGGCAACGCCAATATCCATCAGAACCCGCCGGTTGCGTGGAATTTCCTTCATGTTGATGAACGCTCCCATCGTGCCCAGAGGGGTGAATGGAAGGGGGATGAAGAACGGCAGCGTGACATGCACGCCGTGGGCGCGGCCGGCAAAATAATGACCGAACTCGTGAGCAGCGAGGATGGCCAGAAGGCTGACCGCGAACGGCCATCCCGCCTGGATAAGTTGTATCGCGGCTGTAACGGGTTGAGAGGATAACTCACCCTCGTAACTGGTCAATCCGCCAGATACGAGCACGCTCACCAGTGTGAGCAGGAACATCACCAGGTTGACCAGCGGACGGCCGGGTTTTGGTGCCGGCAGCGCGTTTACCAGGTAGATCACCTGTTTTCCATCTTCTTCCCTGAAGAGAGGGATCAACTGATATGGTTTGACCATTGTACTCAGCTGGTCGTAAGCAGTTGCTGAATCCTGCGCCGCCAGGCGGCCGCGGTAACGCGCCTTGTAAGCCTGCTGCGAGGTTCCGTAAGTAATATCTTCGATCAGGAAAACCCTGCGGACTAAATTATCCAGGATTTCCGTGTTGTCAGTAAAGTCCATTTCTTCTCCGTTATTAAATACAAGGCGGGAATGGATGGGAGTCGAACCCACCGCGGCCCGCATAACGACCCGCCACCGATTTTGAAGACCGGGGAACCCACCGGGACTCATCCACTCCCGTGGTTAAGAATACCGCAGCCATTTTGATTTGGCAAGGTGGTTGTATCAGCAATGTGTAACCAGGATCAGAAAATTGCCGGGAAGGTGACACTCAACCAGGGCGCCAGCTGCAATACCACCACGCCGGCGAGAACGCCGATCAGCATGCCGACGATCACATCAGAGAAGTAATGCACACCCATCCAGACCCGCGCCAGGCTCACCAGCGGCGCCCAAACCAGCAGGATCAACCCGAACCATAAAGGTCCGATAGCCAGGGCGATCACAGCCAGCATGGCTGTTCTGGCGGCGTGACCGGAAGGGAAGGAGTGGGGATCAGTGTTGCGGTATATCGCTCCCCATTTGCCCTCAGGGCGGCGGCGGCGGATGGTGAACTTGATGGCGAGCACAACCAGCGCCAGCCCCACTGAGCCGGCAGCCATCAGAGCGGTCATGCTGTGCCAAAGCCCTTTCGTCACGAGCCAAATAATGAGTAACGCCAGCAGGATGAACCAGGAGTCTCCGGAATGCGCGAGAAAAATCGCGAAAGGCTTCAGCCGGGATTCGGGGTTGGTCAGGCGCAGGCGGTTGGTTATCTCAATGTCCTGCTGCAGCAGTCTTTCTAGTCGCATAGTTTTATTCTACCGCAACAGGTCTCGTTCAACGATGCTATGCTGGAAAGGTTTATCCACATCCATTCCAATCTCAGCGAAGGGCATCTTCACAGCTTTACCCTGGATTCCCAGCTTGCGGCAGACGCGCGACGCGGCTTCATCCAGTTTCAGCCTTCCTGTCATCAACAGCAGTAGAGTTCCCCAGCCGATCATCGATGCCTGTTTCAATGGATTCTTACGATTACGGATCAGGTCAGACCACGCGCTATCGGGATCAAGCGCGGCCTGTTTTTTTACACAGTTGATATCGCCACCGCAGACCGGACCATCTTTCAATTTTGCGTACGTCCGTCTTGAGTCCGGGAAGCGTTTTTCCATCGTGGTTTTCTCAACTACCGAATAATAAACATCGAATTCGCGTTTGTCGAAAACCCGGATGCATTCATCAATGATTGCGGCAGTAACCGCGGGGATATCAGCGGAAATGGTGAGGAGGTGTGTGTCCGCGGGATTGGTTTGTGAAAAATATCCCGCTCCCTGTTTGATGTTTTGCAGCAGCGATCCCGCGTCCGGCAGGAACTTTAACTCCTTACTGCAACAGAGACCAAATGACTCATCCAATCCGATCACCGCCACGGCGCCTGTCAATTTTGATCCTGAAAGCGCATCCAGCACCCATTGGGTCATTGGTTTTGCGGCGATGGGGATCATTGATTTGGGTAGGTCGCCTGCAAGAGGGTAAAGCGGGTCGATTTTGCTAATTCCGCCGCCCGCGAGCACGAGTACATCCATTTACAGCTCCTTCACCTGGGGGATTAATGGGATTTGTTCAATCACCTCTTCCATCAGCTTGAAGTAATTTCCCGGCTGCGCGTAATTCACGGGTTCTTTCCTGCCGAGGGCGGCGATGATGGCGGCTTCGATCATGTTTGTGCCAAAAGACCTTCCATCGATGATGGGAGTGGTGGTGATCAGGTGTTTGATGCCTGCTTCACGGAAGAAATCCTGATCGGCAGGTGTGGTGGTATTGGTGATGATCACCCTGCCAGGCAGCTTTTCGGGCATGTAGCGCCACAAATAATGGCAATCACCGGCAACAACCGTTGCCCATTCAAAATATTCTGTAAAACGAGGTTGGCGTTGAGATTGTTTCTCACCGGTAGGATACAACAATGAAAATGGTAATCGGCTGAGTACCGGCAACAGGGTGTTAGCCAGCCGGCTGAGCGTTTTGCGGCTGCGGATTGGAATACCCAGCCCAAGGGCGAACATCACATCGCCAAAAACGCATTGGTAACCATCTTCAAGGAATGCCTCGGCGGTTCCCCAGCGGTCAAGCGCCACCGCTACAAAGGCTTTTTTCTCTTTCACAAAACCCGCGAGGTTGTCATTGATCACGGAGGTGATTTTCTTTTCAAGTGTCATTTTCAACCCCGTGCCATCCACTACCGGGGTGTGATGCACATTTGCGATGAGCGATTGAACCGAGCGCATGATGGTCCATTTATCATCGTACATCAACCCCAGCAGCGCTCCGCCCACGCCAAAGGCATCGACCTTTCCGTCCAGTTCTGTGTATAAGGCTGTGGCCTTTCCCATATCCCCATCGGTCCCGATGCGTTCCAGGCGGACGGTCTCTCCAAGCAGGTTGATCTCTACAGATTTATTGCGGTTTGAAGATCCCAGGCTGATGCTGACGGCTCGTTTCATTAAAACCTACCTCAATTGACTGTTTATTCAATATCTGCTGCGTGCTCGCGTGATCGCTTGAGCTAACGCTGATGCACCGGGAAAACGCGTTCTATGCTGATAACTTCTCTCATTCGTTAAAACCCGGTTATTGTAATTTGGAGGTGTTCACGACACCGCAAAATTATAACCCTTCTCCCGACTTTTACACTGTCAGCGTCCAGGCAAGAGCAAATTCCAGCCAGGGAATGATTCACCGGGTGATGAACGATACCATTTCGATCAGCCATCCACGTGCATTCCAGCAATATTCCTGAAGGTGTTATGGATGAGTAAAAGGACATTGGTTTTAAGCTGACGCAGTTGAAATTTGCGAATATAATAAACAGGACTCAGTGGTGAAAAAAGATCTCATAAAGTTTGGGCTGTAAACGTATGCATTGTAGCGGTTCACATCGCAAAATAATCTGCTTCAATCCAATTCTGTTGCATCGGAGGAGGGTATGATCCTTTATCTCCTGGTGGGACTGGGTATCCTGGCCTGCGCCATCTTATCCATCTCCGCCCGCCGCCTGTTGATCTCTGCCATCTGGCTCGCGCTGACCAGCGCCCTGGTGGCGGTGATGATCTACCTGTTGGGTGCCCCGCACATCGCGGTCATCGAATTAAGCGTGGGTGCCGGGCTGGTTACTGTGCTTTTTGTTTTTGCCATCAACATCGCGGGCGAAGATACATCACGATTGAAATCCATTATTCCCACGCCGGTCGCGATCTTTGCGGTGGTGCTGGCAGTGGTGCTTGGGCTGGTGCTCATCCTGCGCGCAAATGTGAGTGTGGCTTTGACCGCACCTCTGCCTGAAAACTCAGCCATCCTGTGGCAGTCACGTTATGTGGACCTGCTGCTGCAAGTGGTGCTGATTTTCGCGGGGGTGCTGGGTGTGATCGGGTTGCTGGCCGAGAAGGTCAAACCGCACCGGGAGGAGGAAACGGAATGAACCTGCCTCTGCCCTTGATCGTTCTGATCACGATCTTCTGCCTGGCTGGTGTCGGGCTGTACTGCCTGCTCATCACCCGCAACCTGATCAAAGTAGTCATCGCGCTGCAACTGATGGTAAAGGGGGCGGTGCTGGCCTTCATCCTGGCGGGCAACCTTACCGGTCAGATGAACACAGCCCAGACCCTCGCCCTTACGGTGATCGTCGCGGATACGATTGTCGCGGTGGTAGGGCTGGCGCTGGCAGTGCAAATCCGTCTGCGCACCGGCAGCCTGGATGTTAAATCCCTTTCGAGCCTCAAGAGGTAACCCATGACAATGGCAATGATCGCTGTGATGATTGGCGGACCCTGGCTCGGCGCACTTGTAGTATGGGCGGTTGGTGATAAGCGTGAAAAATTGCAGCATTGGCTGGCAGTGCTTTTTTCAGCTGTCGCCGGCGCGGCTGCAATTGTCTTGATCCCGAATGCCACCAGTGAAGCCATTGTGAAGATCCCCGTGGGTGGGGCGTTTGGAGATTTTACCTTCGTGCCGGATGGTCTGGGCGTATTCCTGAGTGTTATCGCCACTGTGATCGGCAGCCTGGCGGTCGTTTTCTCGACCAGTTACATGAAAGGCGAAGCTTCTCTTGGCCGATATTACGCCTTTGTCTTGTTCTTTATCGGCGCGATGGTGGGGCTGGTTCTTTCCAGCAACCTGCTGTTGATCTTCTTCTTCTGGGAGATCACCGCTTTGTGTTCCTACGCGCTTATCGCGTTTCATAATGACGATCCGAAGGCAGTCCGAGGCGGCGTCAAAGCCCTGATCATCACCTCGATTGGTGGTGTGGGTCTGCTGGTCGGCGCGCTTGTGTTATTTGCTTACACAGGGAGTTTCGACCTCAACACTTTCCTTGGGGCGAGCGGTACCATTCCCGCAAATATCCTCTCGCTGCTGGCATTTGGTTTCCTGATCGCGGCCGCGGCGAAATCCGCTCAATTTCCGTTTCAAACCTGGCTCCCTGACGCGATGGAAGCGCCTTCACCCATCAGCGCCCTTATCCACGCGGCGACGATGGTGAATGCGGGAGTCTATTTGCTGGCGCGTACTTTTCCTGCTTTCCAGGGGGTGCCTTTCTGGCGGGAAGCCGTGATGATCGTGGGAACGCTTTCAGCGATCTTGGCGGCGGTGATGGCACTGACCGCCAACGATCTGAAGCGTGTGCTGGCATACTCAACGGTCAGTCAGTTGGGGTACATGGTTTACGCCATCGGCGCCGGGGGCGTATTTGCCAGCCAGTTCCATCTGTTCAGCCACTCCATTTTCAAAGCGCTGTTATTCCTCGGCGCCGGTGCGGTCATCCATTCCATCGGCACCCGCGATATGCTGGAGATGGGAGGGGTTGGCAGGAAGCTGCCGCTGGTGAAGTGGGTGTTCATTATCGGTTCCCTGGCGCTTGCCGGGTTGCCGATCCTGAACGGGTTCTGGAGCAAGGAATTGATCCTGGAAGCCGGACTTAAAGGCGGACCCGCCTGGTTGTATGTGTTGATGGTGATCGTCGCGGGCCTCACAGCTCTATATACCGCGCGCTGCGTCTGGCTGGTTTTCTTTGGCGAACCCCGCACGGAATATCATGTTCACCCGGCGGGAATTGGCATGAAAGTGGCCTTGATCCCGCTGGCGCTCGCCGCGCTGGTGAGCTGGATCGCAGTTGGTCCTTTTTCCGCTCTCCTGGGGGAACGCACACTACCGTATCATGAAATCGAACAGACATCCCTCGCGACGGTAATCCACGAAATCCTCACTTTGCCAACATTGATTGCCCTGCTGGTGATCGGTCTGGGCATTCTATTATGGTTCACGCGTTCCAAAATGGAGGGATTGATCAACGGCTTGCGTAGTATCCGCTGGGCTTCTGAAAAAAGCTTTGGTTTTGAGGCGTTGAACACCGCTTTTGTTGAGGTGACGAACAATATTGCCGAAGCGCTGCGGTCTACCCAAACTGGCATCCTGAATTGGAATGTATTCGCCATTGCCGCCTCTCTGATTATCCTATTCGTGATCCTGGTGCTGGGAGGCTGAGATGAACCCAACTTTGCTCTTTCAAGATCTCATCATCCTGCCGTTTGCGGCAGCAGTGATCATATACCTGGTTGGCAGAATCTCATTGCGCAAGGAGAAGGATTGGGGCTTCAGCGTTGCCAGGGCTTTGGCGGTGTTCTCCCTGCTGATCGAGGGCTGCCTGCTGTATTTCGCTGTGAAATTTGCGCTCCAGACCGGGGGTATCTACCTGGATGTTGGCGAAGTCAGCCTGATGCTGGACGGCATTGGTCTGGTGTTAACGGCTGTCGTGCTGTTCCTGGGTCTGATGGTAACGCTGTTTTCGGTTGATTACATGGCGGGCGAGAAGGGCGAAGAGAAATATTACGCACTACTCCTGTCGACCATCGGGTCTATTATCGGGCTGGGTTTGGCCTTCGACCTGTTCACCTTGTGGATCTGGTTTGAAGCGATGGCGATCAGCACTTTCCTTTTGGTGGCGTTCTACAATGATGAACCTCCTTCATTGGAAGCCGGGATCAAATATCTGGTTCAGTCTGCGGTAGGGTCCGCGCTGGTTTTGCTTGGCATCGCGCTCATCTTCTCGCAGGCCGGGAGCACCAGCTTCGCGGTCATCTGGCAAGCTGCTTCGATGAGCGCCCCAATGATCCTTATTGGCGGTATCCTGCTGATCGTTGGCTTTGGTGTAAAAACCGCACTGGTTCCCCTGCATACCTGGCTGCCTGATGCCCATTCACAGGCACCTTCCGGCATCAGCGCCATGCTTTCAGGCATCGTCATCGAAGCGGGTATGATCGCGATGCTGCGTTCGTTGAGTTTTATGGGCAGGATTGAGTTCAACTGGGGAGCGGTGCTGCTGGTGTTCGGATGCCTGAACATTCTGGTCGGCAACCTGTTGGCATTGCGTCAAACCGAAGTGAAGCGCTTGCTGGCGTATTCCAGCCTGGTGCATGTGGGGTACATGCTGGTCGGTTTTGGTGTTGGTTTCTGGTATGGTCAGGCCAACGGCGCGACGGGTGGATTTTTCCACCTCATCACCCACTCGTTGATGAAAGGGCTGGCCTTTCTCGCGGCCGGGGCGCTGCTTTACGCGCTGCATCTCAAGAATAATGAACATGTGCCGCTGACGTTATCAGACCTTAACGGGGCTTCACGCAAGTACCCGCTTGCTGCCTTCGCGCTGAGCGTAGCGCTGCTGGCGCTTGGCGGGCTGCCACCGCTGGCTGGCTTCATGTCAAAATGGCAAATATTGGTAGCGGCTGCGTCTGCAAAAAACACGCTGATGATCATCGTGATCATTTTTGTGGGCTTGAACAGTGTCCTCTCACTGGGGTATTACGCCCCGATCGTCAACCGGCTTTACCGCCGCGAAACCTCAGCTGCGGTTGAGAATGGTAAACCAATCCCGGTGATGATGATCGTTCCGCTGCTGCTGCTGGTGCTGGCTGTGGTCGTGATCGGTCTATGGCCGGCCGCGATGGACTTCTTCACCACCAAGGCCACTGCCAGCCTGCTTTACCCATTCTTTTATTAGGAGACCGGATAGATATGGAAATCCTTACTTCCACACCCATTGCGCTCCTCATCTACCTGATTCTGGTAACGCTTCTTTACCTGGTAGGCAAGGGGCTTGCCGGCAAGGAGCATCCGACTCCTGAGAAATCCAGCCTCTACGGAAGCGGTGAAGAAGCACCCACATCTTTCGCTTCCCCCGGGTACCGCCCGTTCTTTCTCGTCGCTTTTTTCTTCGCGATGCTGCACCTGGGTGTGCTGGTGATCGGCAGCGGCGGGTTTTCACCCAAACTCATCCCAATTATCCTTGGTTTGATCCTCGCGCTTGTGGCTTTGATCTTGGGTTGAAGGGATATTAGTGGAGAAAAACATGGAAAATCCGATCCAGAACGTGATGGAAAAAGTGAAAACCTGGGCCAGGGTGAATTCCCCCTGGGCGATACACTTTAATAGCGGCTCATGCAACGGCTGTGACATCGAGATCCTTGCCACCTTGACGCCGCGTTTTGATGTTGAGCGCTTCGGCATCAAGCTGCAGGGGAGCCCGCGTCACGCGGACGTGCTCATCTGCACCGGCCCGGTGACCTTGCAGGCACGTGACCGCCTGGTGCGCATCTATGAACAGATGCCGGAACCGAAATTCGTGGTGGCAGTCGGGTCCTGTGGAATTTCGGGTGGTGTTTTTGATGGCTGTTACAACGTCGTCGGAGATATCAGCGAGGTCATCCCGGTCAATGTTTACGTCCCGGGTTGTCCCCCGCGTCCTGAAGCTATCATCCACGGTGTTGTTCAGCTGCTAAAAAGCCTGCAGCCGTAAAATGGAGGAGAGTTTGAACACTCAAGAAGCACTTGGAAAAGCTGAAGAGATCCTGGCGGACCTGGTAATTTCTGCCGCACACCCCGAGGAGAATCGACTGGATGTGGTTATTGATCCCGCCAACCTTAAAACAGCTGTCAAGAGGTTGCTGGTGGATAACCGTTGGGGGTATCTCTCTGCCATCACCGGGTTGGATAATCCAGAGTACGAGGTGGACGAGGTCACCAGGGAGAAGATTGCCAGCGAAGGCAAAGGTTCGCTCGAAGCGCTGTATCATTTTGCTGCCGGCGCGGCCATCACCACCCTGCGGATCGCGCTGCCGTATGATAAACCGGAGATCGAATCGATTTGCGACCTGGTGCCCGCCGCGACACTTTATGAACGTGAAGCGATGGAATTGTTGGGCATAATTTTTACCGGTACTCCCAATACGGATCACCTGATCCTGCCCGACAGCTGGCCGGAGGGAGTGTACCCGCTGCGTAAGACTTTTAAAGGTTTGCACGATAAAGCACAGGGATAAGGAGGAAAAGCGATGGCAGAGAGAGAGAAAAGCGAAAAATTTGTGGTCCCTATTGGCCCGCAGCACCCGGCGTTGAAAGAACCCGGGCATTTTGAGTTCACCGTGGATGGTGAAGTCGTTACCAACGCGACTGCCAGGCTGGGTTTTGTTCACCGCGGTATGGAAAAAGGCGCTGAGAGTAGAACCTGGACGCAGGACCTGTACCTGATGGAACGGGTGTGCGGCATTTGTTCGCACGTTCACGCCATGGCTTTTGTGCTGGGTGTGGAAAAACTTGCCAATGTGCAGGCTCCTCCGCGCGCGCAGGCCATCAGGGAACTGGTGGCTGAGCTGGAGCGCATCCACAGCCATATGCTCTGGCTGGGCGTTGCAGCGCACGAGGGCGGTTTTGATACCCTCTTCATGTTCTCATGGCGCGACCGTGAAACAGTGATGGACCTGCTCGAAACCATCAGCGGGAACCGGGTGAACTACTCGGCTAATGTACTTGGCGGCGTCAAGGTGGACATCAATGACCGCCAGAAGGATGAACTGCTGCGCGGAATGGATTTTCTCGAAGAGCGCACGCAGCATTACTTAAAAGTTGTGACCGAAGATGATACTTTCCTTGGACGCACACGCAATATCGGTGTGATGAGCTTTGACGAAGCGACACTGTTAGGAGCCATTGGCCCCACAGGCCGGGCTTCAGGGGTGCTCCGCGATGTGCGTGTGGATTCTCCATACGCCGGTTACCCGGATTTTCCGGTCAATATCGTTACCGCCACAGCCGGAGACCTTGAAGCGCGTTTTGTGGTGCGCATTAAGGAGTTATTCGAGAGCTACCGGTTGGTCCGCGAGATCGTGGAAAAAATTCCCCCCGGCGATCTCACCACCAAGATCCCGCGCCGCATCCCTGAAGGTGAAACCGTCAGCCGGGTTGAGGCACCCCGCGGAGAACTTTTCTACTTTATCAAAAGCAATGGGACGGATAAACCCGAACGGGTGAAGGTGCGTACACCAAGCCTGTGCAACTGGGCGAGTGTGCTGACGACCGCCATCGGGCATAAACTGGCAGACATGCCCATGATCCTGGCGGGCATTGACCCCTGTTTTTCATGTAATGACCGCATGGTCGTATTGAAAGAGCCCGATGGCCAATCCGTTTGGGATTGGGAAAAACTTCGCCAATACGGAATCGAGTACTATAAATGAACGTGACCTTTCCACCTTTACTCGCGTTACTGCTCTTCCCCGGCGGGATATTCCTGCTCACGAGCGGTCTGATCTTTGAGTACATCGACCGCAAATTGATCGCGCGCTACCAGAACCGCATCGGTCCGCGTTGGTTCCAGCCGCTCGCCGATATGGTCAAACTGTTGGCCAAAGAGGAAGTGATCCCCACCGGGACGATCAAAGCGCTGTTCATCGCGCTGCCCATTGTGGCGCTGGCGGCGGCTCTGACAGCCGGGTTAAGTGTCCCGCTCTTCGGTTTCAAGCCGGTTTTCAGCTACCCCGGGGATCTGATCGTCACCCTTTACCTGCTGAGCCTGATGACATTATGTATCGGGCTGGCTGGCGCCAACACGGAAGACCGTTTCTCGATCGTTGGGGCAACCCGCGCATTGACCCAGCTGTTCTCATACGAAGCGCCTTTTCTACTCGCGCTGCTCGGTCCGGCGATCGCGCTGGGAACCTGGAATATCAACGAAATCAACCAGGGAGCCGGGCAGAACCTGTGGTTCATCCTCTCGCAGCCCATCGGCTTTCTGGCCGCTCTAATCGGGTTGATGGGAAAACTCGAACTGCCGCCTTTCGATGCGCCTGAGGCGGAGACTGAGATCGTAGCTGGGGCGCTGACGGAATACTCAGGCCGCGGTTTCGCCCTGTTCAAGATAGGCCGGGATGTAGAACTTGTCATCGGCTTGACCTTGATTGCGTCTTTTTACCTGGGCGGATTCAGCTCACCGCTGGATTTTCTGTGGAAGACTATGGTGCTGCTGTTCATCACCGCCGCGCTGCAATCACTTTTCGCACGGCTGCGCATCGATCAAACGGTGGGCTTGTGGTGGCGGATCGGTGCCATCCTGGTATTGGTACAGATGTTAATGATCATTGTGGGTTCCAGCCTGTCGCCTTTCGTCGGCCGGCTGTTTGGAGGGTAGTATGCCGATAGGTTCAATGTTGGGAGATGTCGTAAAATCATTTTTCAAAAAACCCGTAACTGAAAAGTACCCTTTCGTTAAAACAGCTGCGCCTGAGAACCTGCGCGGAAAATTGATCTGGAAACCCGAGAATTGTTCAGGCTGCCAGTTATGTATCAAGGATTGCCCTTCTAACGCGATTGAACTGGTCGTCATCGATAAAGTCAACAAACGTTTCGTAATGCGCTACAACTTGGATAAATGCACTTACTGCGCCCAGTGCGTGGCGAGCTGCCGGTTCAATTGCCTGGAAATGTCTGATGATCAATGGGAACTGGCTTCAACCGGTAAGGAGCCGTTCGAGGTCTTTTATGGCAGGGATGAAGATGTCCAATTCCTTCTGGAAAAAGCAGCTCTCGGAGAAACTGAAGAGCCTTGCCCCGAGGTTTGATGCCAGGGTCGCCGTTGTTGGTGTTGGCGCGGAACTGAATGGTGATGATGCGGTCGGATTGTTGACCGCGAGAAAACTTCTCCTAAAAACGGAGCAGAGGGATAATTTACTGGTACTGGAGGGCGGCGCTCTTCCTGAAAGTGTATCCGGCCCGCTGCGTCGCTTTGATCCGGACCTGCTCATTTTTATTGATGCAGCTGACCTGGGCAAACCGGCGGGAACGATCGAAACGGTTGCGCCGGAGCGCATCGGCGGTTCTTCTTTTTCCACGCATTCCATGCCGTTAAGAATACTCATGGATTACCTGTCTGAGGAGCTGCGCTGCGATGTGATGTTGATCGGTGTTCAGCCCTTAAACCATGATTTTGGTGCGCCTCTTTCTACATCCGGGAAAAAAGCCGCTGCTCGACTGGCAGCAGAACTATCCCGGCAGTTCACCGCTGCAGGTTTGTTATCCTGCGAACCCCGGCATTAAGGAATGGTGTTCGAGTTATGGCCAACCTGAATGAGCAATCCCAAAATTCAAATTCAATTCTCGCCTTGATACCGGCTTTCAACGAAGCGGAGAGGATCTCCGGGGTCATCACCCGCACGCAGTCCCATCTGCCTGTACTGGTGGTGGATGATGGTTCCACAGATGCCACCGCCGATATTGCAGCTCAGCGCGGAGCGGTGGTGCTGCGGCAGATCGCCAACCAGGGTAAAGGTGCCGCGCTGCTGGCGGGATTCAAATATGCTCTCGAACATGGTTACCAGGCCGTGGTCACCCTGGACGCGGATGGTCAGCATGACCCAGAGGAGATTCCACTTTTGATCAACGAATACGAGAAAGGCGGGGATCTGGTGATCGGAGAGCGCGACTTCAGGAAGATGCCTTTTCCACGAAATTTCTCTAACACAATCGGCACCTGGCTTTTCTCCTGGGCTTTGGGTACGTATTGCCCCGATAATCAATCCGGATACAGACTGCATTCCAGGCGTATGATCGAAGCTTCTATAAATAGTGCTGAAATGAATTTCGAATTCGAGGTTGAGATCATTACCCGCTGCATAGAACTGGGATTCAGTATTAAGTGGGTGCCCATAAAAACAATATACGCCGGTGAGAAAAGCCATATCAAGCCGCTGCGTCACATCCGCCATTTCTTCCGCCTGGTACGCGATACACGCCGTCGCATGCGAGACAAGAAAAGAGATCATTGATTTGTGTGTTTGATAATTCTGTAAGTTTTACAGCTGTCGGTATTATGTTATATTAATGCTTGTTTCCGATGAGGAAAAACTCGTACTCATGGCTTGCCGTGCGAAAAGACCAATCGGAGACTTTGTTCAATAAAGTTACAACAATAGGTTTCAAAATAAATTCAGTCATAAAACTTGGTGAGGGCGTGATCACATGGTCAACACACTAGAAAACATAGAAAAGTTCATTCAACTCAAAAAGGTCGCCGTGGTTGGTGTTTCACGCAACAAAGACAAATTCGGCAACATGATCTACAGGGAGCTGAAAACCGCCGGGTACCAGGTGATGGCGGTTAACCCGAACGCGGACATGGTGGAGGGCGACCGCTGTTACGCTGGCTTAGGCGCCCTGCCCGAAAAACCGGAAGGCGTTGTTGTGGTCGTCGCGCCAAAAGATGCCATTAAAATCCTTGAAGAAGCTGCCTCGCTTGGCATCAGCAACATCTGGGTACAACAGGGCGCGAATTCGCGTGAGACTGACCAGAAGTGCGCTGAATTAAACCTCAACTGCGTCAGCGGGGAGTGCATCTTCATGTATCTTGAACCGGTCAAGTCAGTACACGCCTTCCACCGATTCTTCAGGCGGTTGTTCGGTAAAATGCCTAAATAATAAAAGTGACCGGGTGACCGGTCACTTTTTTGATCAGCGATTATCCGATCTGTACACTTAATTTATCGCGCGTTTCGATGTACTCCTTGAGTTTTGCGCGTTCTTTATCCACCACCGCGGCGGGAGCTTTTTTTGCAAAGTCGCTCGCGAGGAGCTTCTCTAGCCGTTCCACTTGTGAGTTCACAAGCTCCAGCTCTTTGGCCAGGCGCTCGGTGTCTTTTGCGTTGTCTGCTTTTTCCGCCAGGTCCAGGAAGATCTCAACCCCCGAAACCACGACCGAGACATAACCGCTGGTGTTCTCTTTTATCTTCCGGCTGATGTGGGAATGCTCCAGGTCTAACCCGGCCAGTGCGGCCAGAGTGGCACACTGGTTGCGCAGGATATCCATCTTGGTGCCTGCGGAGATCAGCGCCGGTAGCTTACGACCGGGAGCGATCTTCTTTTCCGCGCGAATGTTGCGTATGGCGCGCACGGCTTCCTGGATCACCGTAAAACCGGAGATGGCTTCATCTTCCCAGCCTTCAGATTTCCCGGCTTCAGGCCATGAGGCGTTAATCAGTACCTCTTCCCAGGGGTTCCTGGAGCTGAAGGGTTTATAACCCTTTTCAAGCGCGGCATTTCTTAGGTAACCCCATAATTCTTCAGTAACAAAAGGCGTAAAGGGATGCAGCAGGCGCAGGCAGGCATCCATCACACGCACCAGGGTGGTGGCGGTGTAATAGGCCGCGTCGCTTCCCTGGTTCATCTGTATCTTGGCGATCTCCAGGTACCAATCTGCGAAGTCGCTCCAGAAGAATTCGTAGATCTGCCGGCCGGCTTCGCCATACTGGTAGGATTTGAACAGGCGGTCGGTCTCTCGCAGCAGACCTTTCAATTTTGCCCAGATCCATGAATCCGCCAATGTCCACTCCGGTTCGTTACCGGCTTCGGCAGGAGCTTTTTCAAGCGCGGCAAGGATGAAGCGGCCGGCGTTCCATACCTTGTTGGCGAAATTACGGTTCGCCTCTACCTTCTTGATATCCAGGTTGGTGTCGTGCCCGGGTGTGGAACCCACAAGCAGCGTGAAGCGCAGCGCGTCTGTGCCGAAGTTATCCATGATCTCAATGGGATCGATGACGTTCCCCTTGGTCTTGCTCATCTTTTGCCCGTCCTTATCCAGAATGAGCCCGTGCAGGTAAACCGTGTGGAAAGGCACCTGTCCGGTGAACTCCAATCCGAACATCATCATGCGCGCCACCCAGAAGAAGAGGATGTCGGCGCCGGTCTCCATTACCGAGGTCGGGTAAAAGTATGCCAGGTCGGGGGTTTGATCCGGCCAGCCGAGCGTTGAGAACGGCCACAACCCTGAGGAGAACCAGGTATCCAGAACGTCTTCATCCTGCCGTATGTCGGCGCTGCCGCATTTGCTGCAGGTGGTCGGGTCCTTGCGGGCGACGATGACTTCTCCGCAGCCATCGCAGTACCACACCGGGATGCGGTGCCCCCACCACAACTGGCGGCTGATGCACCAGTCGCGGATGTTTTCCATCCAGTTGTAGTAAATTTTTGTAAACCTTTCCGGCACGATCCTGGTGCGCCCGTCTTTCACGGCATCAAGTGCTTTTTCAGCCAGTGGTTTTATCGCGATGAACCACTGCGTGGAGATCATCGGTTCCACGATTTCGCCGCTGCGCTGCGACTTGGGTACGTTCAAAGTATAAGGTTGTTCCTTGATCACCAGCCCGGCAGCACGCATGTCTTCCCATATCTTCTTCCGGCATTCAAAACGGTCCAACCCCTGGTAAGGGCCGGCGTTTTCATTCATGCGCGCCGAGGTATCGAGGATGCTGATCATTTCCAGCCCGTAATTCAAGCCGATGGTGTAGTCATTGGGGTCATGAGCTGGGGTGATCTTGAGCGCGCCGGTGCCGAATTCCATGCTGACATATTCATCCGCGATGACCGGGATTTCGCGCTGCAGTATGGGCACCACCACTTTCCTGCCGATGAACTGCTGGTAACGTTCATCCTGCGGGTGCACCGCCACGGCGGTGTCGCCCAGGATGGTCTCAGGACGGGTAGTAGCGACCGGGATGAAGGTGCCGGATCCATCTGCCAGCATGTACTTGAAGTAATACAGGAAACCGGGCTCCTCGTTGTACTCAACCTCGAGGTCAGAAACAGCGGTGCGCAGGGCGGGTGACCAGTTGATCATACGCGGACCGCGGTAGATGAGTCCTTTTTCGTAAAGGCGCACAAAGGCTTCGCGCACAGCTCTTGAAAGGCCGTCATCGAGGGTGAAGCGTTCGCGCGTCCAATCGCACGAAGCTCCAAGGCGGCGGATCTGCGAGGTGATGCGCTGGTGATAAAGGTCTTTCCACTCCCAGGTGTGCTGCAGGAACTCCTCGCGGCTCATTTCGTCGCGCTTTTTGCCCTCCCTGGCGAGCGCTTTTTCCACCAGCATCTGGGTGGCGATGCCGGCGTGGTCGGTCCCCGGCACCCACAACGTGGGAACGCCTTTCATGCGGTGGTAGCGGATCATCAGGTCTTCCATCGAAACGAACATGGCGTGCCCGGCATGCAGCTCACCGGTGACGTTGGGGGGCGGGATGGAGATGACAAACGGCTTTACGGCGGGGTTGAAACCATCCTTTCGAGGGTCGTTCAAGGGTTGAAAGTAACCTTTCTCCTCCCACATCCGGTAAAGCCTCTGTTCTGTAGAGCGGAAATCATACGCTTTGGCAAGACCTTCTTTTGTCATAACCTGCCTCCTCGATACTTGAAATAAAAAACCTTCCATCCGTAGAGGACGAAAGGCTGTATGCTTCGCGGTACCACCTCAGTTCGCCAGGGTGCTGGCGCTCTTCTCCGGACTGCATCCGGATTGCGCGCTAACGGGCTTACCCGTGCCGTTCTACGCCCAAAAAGGGTTTCTTCGGCATATTTACCAAACGACTTCGGTTTGAATTTGCTGCGGAGCTTTTCAGCCGGGGGCTCCTTCTCTACCAGCGTTTGGTCAAACCTACTACTTTCGGCGTGACTCGTATAGAATTATGTAAAGATTATACAAACATAACGACCTGTCGTCAATATGAGAAAAATGCGAAAAGATCACGAAAAAGGCATTGATCCAAAATGGCTCACATGGGCGCAGCGCATCCAGGGGATCGCGCAAAGCGGTTTGCAGTACACTGCCAATCCTTACGACGAGGAACGTTATCGAGAGCTGAGCCGCATTGCCAGTGAGATCATGGAAGAGAAGACCATTTCAAAACCTGGCGAGGTCCGCATGGTATTCGACCAGCAAAGCGGTTATGCCACCCCAAAACTGGATATCCGTGGGGTCGTGTTCAAGGAAGACAAGATCCTGCTGGTGCGTGAACTGCTGGACAAAGGCCTCTGGACACTTCCTGGCGGGTGGGTGGATATCAACGAGCCGCCAAGCGCCGCGGTGGAGCGCGAGGTAAGGGAGGAAGCAGGAAAGATCGTCAAAGCGCAAAAATTACTGGGTATGTACGACACCAATCAGCACGGTCACCCGCCCATACCGTTTCATACCTACAAGTTATTTTTTCTGTGCATTGTGCTGGGTGAAACCGAGATTGCCCCTCACGAAACTGCCGAGCCCACGTATTTTGCCGAAGATGAGATTCCTGAACTTTCAACTGGCCGGGTCACGCCGCAGGAAATCACCCGCATGTTCGAGCACATGCGTAATCCAACGCTGCCCACAGATTTTGATTGAGCCAAATTTCAGGTATACTCAACCATCACAACCTGGTAAACGGGTGAAGGGTTTACATTGAAGAAATCAATTATTGGTTCTTTCGTAATGGTCATCATGTTGATCACGGGGCTGGCAGGGTGTGCACCGCAACCTGCTGCTCCAGCGGATCCATCGGCTTCTCCGATTGCCCCGGGAACTTCAACACCCGTTGCCAGTACAACCACACCAACCCCTGCAGGTACAGATACAGTTGTTGATCTCGCCGGATTGGAAGGTCTGCAGATCAGGTTCCTGCACCCGTGGACCGGCGCCACCCTGGACCTGCTGTATCAGATGGTGGACCAGTTCAATCAGACCAATGAATGGGGTGTTCACGTCATTATGGTCGCGCCTGGTTCGGCGGCGCAGGTGACTGAAAGGCTGAATGAAGAACTGGCCAATGACATCGCCTCAAACGTGCTGGTGGCGCCGGTCAACCAGCTGCTGGCCATCGATGAAAAACATCAACTGGTGGTTGACCTTTCCAGTTACGTTTCATCGACTTCGTTCGGGATGGAAACCACACTTATTGAGGACTACAACCAGGTGTTCTGGAATGAAGGGTTTGCTGAGGGGAAACTTTTCGGGATCCCGGCACAGCGCACGGCTCTTGTAATGGCATACAACGGCAGTCTGGGTAAAGAACTTGGTTATAGCGGTATTCCCTTGACGCTGGAGGAATTCCGCGAGCGGGCATGCGCAGCCAACGCGATTTTTAAGAAAGATGAAGATACCACGAATGATGGACTTGGCGGATGGATCATCTCCTCAGAGGCGGCTTCAGTGCACAACTGGTTGCTGTCTTTTGGTGCTGACCCGTATCAAGAGGGAGAGTATGATTTTTCCACGCCCGCTGCCCAACTTGCCCTGACTTATCTCTACAACCTCAAGGTTGATGCGTGCGCCTGGACGAACCGCAGCGCCGCAGACGCGGATCGTTTTGCAAAGCGCGAAGCGTTGGTTTATTCACTGTGGTTGCAGGACCTGGACAGGCAGGTTGATGCCATGGCGCGCAACGGTTCAGAGGATGAATGGGAGGTTATGGCTTATCCGGGTGAAGAAAACGGAAGGTTACTGACCCTGGGTTCTTCGTATGCTGTGCTGCATAAAGATGCAGATAGCGATCTTGCGGCCTGGTTATTTATGCGTTGGCTGGCGCAGCCTGCGCAGCAAGCCAGGCTGCTGGCAGCCATGGGCACCCTGCCCCTGACCAGCCACGTGATGACATATATGACTGATTACGGAATCGACCATCCTTACTGGCTGAAGACAGTTTCCCGTTATACCCGGTTCACCACACCTCCGGTTGACGCGGATTGGCAGGTAATCGCCCCGGTGCTGGAAGACGCCGCCTGGCAGGTGTGGATGGGCGGGATCAGTGAGGCAGATATTCCCGCTGTGCTTTCACAAATGGACGGTCTGGCCGTTGAACTCTCCGAAAGATACCCCTGATGCCAGGTGAGGTCATCATTTACACAGATGGGGGCTGCGATCCAAACCCGGGTCCGGGAGGTTGGGCAGCCTTGATCATCGAGGGCAAAACCCGCCGTGAGTTATCAGGCGCTGAGGAACACAGCACCAATAACCGCATGGAACTGACCGCTGCCATCGAGGCGCTGCGAATCATTGAGGGGAACGCCAAAGTTACCCTTTTTACAGATTCTCAGTATTTGAAGAGAGGCATTGATGAGTGGATGCCGCGCTGGCTGGCAAAGAATTGGCGCACCACCAGCGGTCCGGTGGCGAATAAAGACCTGTGGCAGGAATTGTTAATGGTAAGCGGCAAGCACCAGGTGAGCTGGCAATGGTTGCGCGGTCACACCGGCAACCTGTACAACGAGCGGGTTGACCGGTTGTGCCGTGTCGCGCGGTCGTCCCTCAGGCCTCTGCAGAAAACCCGTTGAGAATTTCCTGCGCCTGCCGGTAAACATCCTCTTCTGAAAGACTGAACAGCGTATCACCTGGCCGTAATTCCAGGCTTCCGTTTGGCTGTATGTATTCACCATCCCGCAGCACCAGGATGATCAGGTATTCCAGGGGCAGTTTTAGCTCGTAAATAGCCTTGTTGACCGCGGGGGAGGCGGGTGAAATTTGTATCTCCCGAAGGTCTGCTTTTAACCCTTGTTCTGTCACAACTTCTATCGGCGCCCGCGAACGGCTGGGTGCTGGATTATCGACCCTGAGCCAGCGCGCCACCTGGGGTAAAAGTGTTCCCTGCAACAGCACGGAAGTGATCACAATGAAAAAGACCAGGTTGAAAATTTCGCCTGCATCCGAGATACCCGCGACCAGGGGGAAGGTTCCAAGCACGATCGGCACCGCACCGCGTAAGCCGACCCAGGAGATAAACAATTTTTCGCGAAAACCGTACCGGAAAGGGATGAGCGTGAGGAATACTGCCAGCGGTCTCGCGAGGATAATTAGGGTTAGAGATATTAGCAATCCCGGCACAATAACCGGTTTAAGCTGTGAAGGAAAAACGAGCAAACCGAGGGTGATGAAGAGGGCGATCTGCATCAACCAGGCGTTGCCATCGAAAAACCGCACCAGTGAACGCTTATGCAGGAAATCATCCCTGCTCAACATGAGACCGAGCACATAAACCGCCAGGTAACCGCTGCCCTGCATCAGGTCAGCCAGACCGAAGGTCAGGAACACCAACGCGAAAGTCAACACCGGGTACAACCCCTCGTATCCTAGCTTGAGACGGTTGATCAGAAAGAGCGCAACCTTGCTCATCAACCAGCCCACAACAAAACCTATCCCCATCTGGCTGAAGAAGAGCAGTATAAGCTCAGCAGGTTTGTCTATTGAATTCTGAATCCACTGGATGATCCCGATGGTCAGGAAGATCGCCATGGGGTCATTGCTGCCTGATTCGAGTTCGAGCAGAGGAGCCAGGGTTCCTTTTAGATTGATACCCTTGGCGCGCAGCAGGGCAAAAACCGCGGCAGCGTCAGTGGAGGATGCAATGGCACCGATCAGAAGGCTTACCTGCCAGCTCAAGTGAAGGGCGAACTTCGAAAAAACGCTCACCACGGCAGCTGTGAGTAAAACCCCCAGGGTGGCAAGCAGCAGCCCTTCTTTAAACAGCGGCTTGATGCGCTTCCAATCTGTATCCACACCGCCAGAAAAAAGGATAACGGATAGGGCGATGGTGGCGATCCATTGAGTGAGCACCGGATCGTCGAAATAGATGCCTCCCAGACCCTCTGAACCGGCAACCATACCCAGGAGCAGGAAAAGCAGCAGCAGGGGGACGCCAAAACGTTCGGTGATCTTGCTGACCATCACGCTGAGCAGGACCAGCACTGAGCCGATAATAAAGATGATCTCGAGATTTTCAGGCATGTAGTTATTATAGTTAATGAAATTGATACGTGCAAAACCATTGTTATGGATTAGGCTTGATTATTTAAAAGTCGGCTAACGCGATTAAGAAATCGAGCGGTGCCCGAAGCGTTAGGTGCTTCGGGTAAACCACTGTAGATTGACAGGTTAAAAGGTGAGGAGGCGACGATGGGATTTGCCGGAGTGGAGCGCAGGTGCCCGAAGCGTTCGGTGCTTCGGGTAAACCACTGTAGATTGACAGGTTAAAAGGTGAGGAGGCGACGATGGGATTTGCCGGAGCGGAGCGCAGGTGCCCGAAGCGTTCGGTGCTTCGGGTAAACCACTGTAGATTGACAGGTTAAAAGGTGAGGAGGCGACGATGGGATTTGAACCCATGATCAGGGTTTTGCAGACCCTTGCCTTAGCCTCTTGGCCACGTCGCCTCGCAGGAGGGATTTTATCAGAAGGTCATAGGCAGGTCAAGCATATGCGGAAACGGGTGATACTCTTATTTCAGGAGAGTACGCTAACCCGCCACGGGATAACATCCCTGAGCCCATATAAAAAACCCCTTTTCAGGGGTTTACTTGAGCGGGCGATGGGATAGCATCCCTGAGCCCATATAAAAAACCCCTTTTCAGGGGTTTACTTGAGCGGGCGATGGGATAGCATCCCTGAGCCCATATAAAAAACCCCTTTTCAGGGGTTTACTTGAGCGGGCGATGGGACTCGAACCCACGACCTTCTCCTTGGCAAGGAGACATTCTACCAACTGAACCACGCCCGCAGTCTTACTAATTTCAGTTGGGATTTTACCTGAACTTGTGGCAAGCGTCAACCCTCAAGATTCCATCACCCATAATCGTAAATAGTATAATCATGCTGAAATGGAAAAATTCGCTGAGGAAGTACGCAGGCTCACTGGTTTCAAATTAACTCCCCGCCAATTGCAGGCATTCCGAGATTATGAACAGGAATTGATAAGCTGGAATGAGAAGTTCAACCTGACAGCGATCAGGGAGGTCGAAGGCATTCGCACCAAGCATTTTCTGGATTCACTTTCTGCTTTGTTAGAATTGAAAGACCCGGTGCCGGAAACGCTGGTGGACATTGGCACGGGGGCAGGCTTTCCAGGCATTCCGCTCAAGATCGCACTGCCCGAACTACGCCTGACCCTGGTGGAGTCGGTTGGGAAGAAAAGCGAATTCTGCCGGCATATTGCCGCCAGGCTGCAGCTGGATGAGGTCGAGGTGCTTAACCTCAGGGCAGAGGATATGGGGCAACAGTCATGCTACCGTGAGCGATTTGATTGGGCGATCGCCAGGGCGGTATCCTCCATGCCCGTGCTGGTTGAGTATTTGCTGCCGCTGGTACGAATCGGCGGGGGTGTTCTGGCGCAAAAAGGGGAACACGCGCATGCCGAAATGCAGTCAGCTGAAAAAGCGATACATTTACTGGGAGGAAACCTGCGCAGGATAAGGCTGGTCACATTGCCTGGGGTCGCGGATGAGCGCTACCTTGTGGTGCTGGAAAAAAAGGCTGCCACGCCCGGGCAATACCCGCGCCGCGCCGGTCTGCCGGCTAAAAAACCCCTATAGGTCAGTCTTCAGCAGCCAGTTTTTCAACATTACCGTCGGCCACCTGCCAGCGCTCGCATTTATCGCGGAAATCATGCGGGAAAAGGTTCATATCGGTGGTGGTCAGCAGCACCTGTTCGGCGTTGTCGAGGTAATCGAGTAAGTAAGCTCTGCGCTGAGTATCCAGTTCCGCGAGGGTTTCATCCAGCAGCAGCACAGGCCACTGGCCGGTCTTTTGCTTCAACCAATCGACCTCTGCCAACTTCAGCGAAAGCAGGGCTGTCCGGATCTGACCGCGCGAACCAAAATCCGTGAGGTCGATGCCGTTACAAAAAATGCGCATTTCGTCACGGTGAGGTCCAATGGTGGTGACACCGCGGGCAATTTCCTCATTACGCACTTCAAACAGGCGGGTGATAAAGCCCAGTTTCACTTTATCCTGGGTCAAGCCGGTCCTATGTACCTGAACCGGCATTGGCAGCGCGAATTGACCCTGCGGCGCAGGCAGCGGGTCGTATGATGGCTGATAAACAAGACGCAGTACTTCTGCAGAACCGGTCAGGCGTTCATGCACGCGCTTGGCTTCCCCTTCCAGTTCCTGGATGATATCAGCGCGTGTAGTGATGAGCAGAGCAGCGCGTGATGCCAGGATCTCATCCCAGTAATCCAGTTGAGCGCGGTCTCCGCCGCGTTCGTTGAGGAGTTTCAACAGTGCGTTGCGTTGGGTGAGCGCCTGGTTGTAATCAGCGAGGGCGCGGGCGTAAGCCGGGTTGGCCTGGGAGATGGTAAGGTTCAGGTACCTGCGCCGTTCCTCAGGCCCGTCTTCGATGATGCCGGTCATTTGCGGAAGAAAGATGACTGCGTTGAACTGACCGATCACCTGTCCGGGAGGAATTTTCACACCGTCCAACAGCACTTCTTTACGCAAGCGCGCACCGCCGTTTCCATTTGAGTCTTGTATCAGGCGTACTTCCAGGCGGTGCGAGCGCTCCCCGCGCTGGAACTGCGCCACCAGGCGCGCCACCGAGA
>Ga0209200_1000167_pt1 | contig 75309 bp, 61 predicted proteins | sample AD_UKC033_MetaG_FD_184406 | JGI IMG/M metagenome (GOLD analysis project Ga0209200, IMG submission 184406) | Active sludge microbial communities of municipal wastewater-treating anaerobic digesters from USA - AD_UKC033_MetaG (SPAdes) (version 2) | ecosystem: Engineered > Bioreactor > Anaerobic >...
GAATGCAGGTCGATTCCACAATACAACCTCTTCATCATCCGCCTCCTTTCTGCCGTATCCTACACAGTTACAAAGATACCGCAACTGCGTCGATTCGGCAGCCGAAAGACCGGCTAGATGATTATCAGGCCATGCATTATGCATTACCTCCTCCAAGTATCCTTGATACGGTCGATTGATTGATGCCGAGGAACCTTGCAACTTCACTCTGGCTGTATCCTTGGTCATCAACGGCGCTCCGGATGAATCTTTCCCTCTTTCCAATTTCGCTTAAATCGCCCGCGCCGGCCAATTCTTCCAAAGACGGCCTTGCGATCTGTCTTTGATTTCTCGGGGTCGCGGGAAGCTCGTCGTCCTCTCCCATAAGCCCGCTGATCTCCTCGAGGAATTCCTTATTCCCAAGGACGCTTTTTGCCTTCAGGCCATTCCAGATGCTTTTCGACCCGATCCCCTCCATGACGAATTCAGCGTATCTCCGCTTCGCTATGCCGCGGGTCTTCGCGAATTGCCCCAGTATCCAGTCCGTCGCCAGGTACTCCGGCGGCCTGACCGTCCCAGCGGTCGCCCCGAAACTGCTCCATTTCCAATCCGAGGGAGACTTGACGATTCTCGCTCTGACCGGGTTCAGCACTATGTATCTCGCCACCTCGAGCAGATGGCTTTCCTTCTGGACGAGGATCGACTTGAACCTTCCCTGAAAGAGATGCCCCACCCTTTTCCTGCTGCGGTTGATCTTCTGGGTATATACTCCGTTCAGCCAGCTCATCCCTTCCGAAATGTCCGGCTTCGCGATCTCGATCAACAGGTGGTAATGGTTGTCCATGAGGCAGTAAGCGTGACAGGTCCACCGGCGCTTTTCGACCACCTCTGACAGCAGATGGAGGAAAAGCTCCCTGTCTTCATCGCAAAGGAAGATCTTCTTCCTCTCGTTCCCTCTGGAGGTGATGTGATACAAAGCCCCGGGATATTCCAACCTCAGCGGTCTAGCCATGATTGCATTATACCACTTTTCAACTCAATGCATAATGCATGGCCTGACCCCATTTTCTCATGTTTGCATTATACCACTTTTCAACTCAATGCATAATGCATGGCCTGACCCCATTTTCTCGCGGTCAAAGTCGTAGTGAAATAACCAATGAAAAACTTTTCTAACAGGGATATACAGGATGGACAGGATATGATTTGTTGCCGCATGTTAAAAGTACAGACCTGATCCCAGCTACCGCTTTATTCTTTATTAGGAATCAGGCGATGCTTAAACCATGTGTAAAGCCTAATAATTGGAGATATTGTAAGTTGCCAAATGAGAAAATACCATGCAAAATAATAGTAAGTTACCCAGTTTTTATAGGTAAACCACTTTGGATTCATTGGTGCTGTGCTACCTGTTTTTCCGGGATCATAGAGCAAGGGACTCCATAAACCTCTAGACAAGACTAATTCGCAAACTGTGTCTGGGTAAAATGCTGTAGTCAAGCATAGATAGCCCATCACAATCTCTTTGCCGGAAACTGAATATTCCAGAAGCGGAGGTGCTCCTAACGCTAATGAGATGGCAATTGGGATAACAGCCAATATTATTGAAAGCCCTATTGCTTTCTTATTGCCGAACAAAAATAAAAAATTCTTAATAGAAAGGGACTTCGTAAACATATTTCTTCCCATGATTCCACCCCACTGTTCCAGTGTAACTTTTTCTAGGTTTTCCGCCTAAGCCTTCTAAAAAGGAAAAGGGGTCAGGCCATGCATTATGCATTACCTCCTCCAAGTATCCTTGATACGGTCGATTGATTGATGCCGAGGAACCTGGCCACTTCGCTCTGGCTGTATCCCTGGCCATCAACGGCGCTCCGGATGAATCTTTCCCTCTTTTCAATTTCGCCCAAATCACCCTTTCCGGCCAATTCTTCCAAAGACAGGAAAGGGGTCAGGCTATGCATTATGCATTACCTCCTCCAAGTATCCTTGATACGGTCGATTGATTGATGCCGAGGAACCTGGCAACCTCACTCTGGCTGTATCCTTGGTCATCAACGGCGCTCCGGATGAATCTTTCCCTCTTTCCAATTTCGCTTAAATCGCCCGCACCGGCCAATTCTTCCAAGGACGGCCTGGCAATCTGTTTTTGATATCTCGGGATCGCGGGAAGCTCGCCATCCTCTTCTATAAGCCCGCCGATCTCATCGAAGAATTCCTTCTTCCCAAGGACGCTTTTAGCCTTCAGGCCGTTCCAGATGCTTTTCGAACCGATCCCCTCCATGACGAATTCAGAGTATCTCCGTTTCGCTATGCCTCGGGTCTTCGCGAATTGCCCCAGTATCCAGTCCGTCGCCAGGTACCCCGGCGGCCTGACCATCCCAGCGGTCGCCCCGAAACTGCTCCATTTCCAATCCGAGGGAGACTTGACGATTCTCGCTCTGACCGGGTTCAGCACTATGTATCTCGCCACCTCAAGCAGATGGCTTTCCTTCTGGACAAGGACCGACTTGAACCTTCCCTGGAAGAGATGCCCCACCCTTTTCCTGCTTCGGTTGATCTTCTGGGTATATACTCCGTTCAGCCAGCTCATCCCTTCCGAAATGTCCGGCTTCGCGATCTCGATCAACAGGTGGTAATGGTTGTCCATGAGGCAGTAAGCGTGACAGGTCCACCGGCGCTTTTCGACCACCTCTGACAGCAGATGGAGGAAAAGCTCCCTGTCTTCATCGCAAAGGAAGATCTTCTTCCTCTCGTTCCCTCTGGAGGTGATGTGATACAAAGCCCCGGGATATTCCAACCTCAGCGGTCTAGCCATGATTGCATTATACCACTTTTCAACTCAATGCATAATGCATGGCCTGACCCCATTTTCTCCCACTTTTCAACTCAATGCATAATGCATGGCCTGACCCCTTTTTTTAATTTAATAAAATCAGTGAAAATTCAAGAGAGAAAAAGCTTGTCATCGTTTGCGCAAGAATAGGGTCAGCCACCTTTATTATGGTCCATCGGTGTCGAAACGTCAGCGGCTTCGCCCGCTGTTCCTGGATTTCATTCTTCCCGCGAACAAAGGCTATAATAAAAAAGGAGGAAAAAGGCGGATGAGAAATGAGTGTGGTGTTTCAGGAATTCAGCAAGAGCCTTTTGCGAAAATGTCCAAAATTGTGAAAGAACATTTAGCACCTACATTGAAAGAGTATGGCTATCGGAAGAGAAACTTAACTTGGAACATGAAAAAAAATCAATTTATTCATGTTATCAATATTCAATCCAGTCGCTGGAATAATAAGAATGAAGTCAACTTTACGATAAATTTAGGCGTGTTCAGTCCAGTAGTAGATAGTATTTGTTCGCGTGATAGCAAATCGTTCATTTTGGAATCTGATTGCATTATAAGAAAAAGGATCGAAAACCTTGATGGTGAAGGAGAATTGTGGTTTTTAATTACAAATGAAACAAACCTTAATGAGTTAGGGGAAACAATCAAACAGTATCTAGTAAACCATGCCATACCTTTTCTGGAAAGATTCGCTACTCTAAATGACATTCATCTGTGGTTATCACAGAAAAGACGAAGAAATTCTTTTCTTCCATCCGAAAATATTAATTATGCGGTTGTGAAGAAAATTCTTGGTATGCAAGAGGAGGGAAATTCTATCCTAAGAGAGTATGATAGCGAGAATAATCCATGGAAGAAGAATGTTGTGGAAATAATGAAAAAATTTGGTTAAAAATAGGCCCAGCCACCTTTATTAATTATGGAATCTCTTTCCCTATGGACCTTCAGCCTTCAGCCTTCAGCGCTTCAGCTCTGGCGTTAGCCATCAGCGCTGACTACCCCATCTTTTCAAAGATATTCAGGTTCTCGCCCAGCTCCTTCGCCGACGGGGTTATGATCGTCTTGGCGTGGATCTTGATGCGGCGCTTTTCCTCGTAGGCTTTCCTGACGTCGGCTTCGGAGACGAAATCGTAGGGGCCGTTGAATTCTTCCTTGAACGGAGCGGAGACCTTCTCGGCGCCGGAGCGCCCTCTTCCCGGCGCGGCGGGGGGCGTCAAAGGTTCGGTGACAAGCGGCTTCATGCTGATCGGCTCTTTCGAGCTTAGCGAGCGCGTTTCTATCGCCACCCTTTTCCTGTCGATCAGGTGGAGCGGGGTGATGTTGTCGCTCGTTATGTTGTTGCCGAGGGCTCCGCAGCCGAGCGTCAGCGCGGGTGGAAGGTTGGTCGTGTAGCCTATCGCTCCGAGGGTCGAGGGGGTGTTGACCAGTATCCTGAATGCGGGTTTCTTCAGGGCGAATTCTCTTACGACGTTCATGTCCTGGGTGTGAAGGGACATCGTGTGGCCGAGGCCGCCGTATTTGAGGATGTCGATGCATCTTCTGCATCCAGCTTCCCAGCCGTCCTCTTCGAAGTAGGTGAGGATGGGGGAGAGCTTTTCGAGGGTGAGAGGGTGGTCCTTTCCCACGCCGTTCTCCGGGACTATCAGCGCTTTCGTCGCCCGCGGGACTTCAAAGCCCGCCATAGAGGCGATGACGAACGGTGATTTCGCGACGATCTTCGGGTTGAGGTTGCCGTTCTTGTCCACAACAAGCTCTTCGAGCAAAGCCTTTTCGGCCGCGCTGACGAAATGACACCCCTCGGCCTTGAACAGCTCTCTGGCTTTTTCCGCCACGGGGAGGTCGACTATCACGGTCTGCTCGCTGGCACAGATGGTCCCCCAGTCGAAGCTCTTCCCGAGGACAACATCCTTGACCGCTTTCCTGATGTCCGCGGTCCTCTCGATGAAGGCCGGGACGTTGCCCGGGCCGACCCCGTAAGCAGGCTTGCCGCTGGAGTAAGCAGCCCTCACGAGGCCGAGGCCTCCAGTGGCGAGGATGACGTTAGTGAGCCTGTGCTTCATCAGTGCCTGAGTGTCCTCTATCTTGGGGTCCGGAATTATCCCGATGATCCCTCTTGGGGCGCCAGCGTCCACGGCTGCGTCGTGAAGGGAGTCCGCCACCGCCTTGATGCAGAGCTTCGCGAATGGATGGGGGGAGAGGACGATCCCGTTCCTCGCCTTGAGCGAGATCATGATCTTGTAGATGGCCGTGGATGTGGGGTTGGTCGAGGGGATGACCGCGGCGACTATCCCCATCGGCACCGCAACTTCGTAGATGCCCGAGGCGGGGTTCGACGAGATGAAGCCGGTCGTCCTCATGGTCCTTATGTACTTGTAGACGTCCTCGGCGGCGAAACGGTTCTTGACGGTCTTGTCCTCGGTCTTGCCGTAGCCGGTCTCCTCGTGGGCCATCCGCGCCCATTTCTCGAGGTTCGGCATGGAGGCGTTGTGTATCGCGTCTATTATCCTGTCGACCTTTTCTTCTGAGAATTCGGCGAAAAGTGCCTGCGCCCTGTGGACTTCTTCAAGGATCCTGTCGATGTGACCGCTCATTTTTTACCCCCGGCACCAGGTTTCCTGGGCAGAATCTTTTCGATATCGGGATACGGCATCGGTATGACATGCCAGGCGACCAGTTCCGAGATCCGCCTCGCGGCGGCCCTGCCGGCCTCGACCGCGGCGCTTACGGCTCCGACATCCCCCCTCACCACCACCGAAACGAGGGTTCCGTCGACATTCCTGTAGCCCACGAGCTCGACCCCGGCCGTCTTGACCATCGCGTCGGCGGCTTCTATCGCCCCGACCAGTCCCTTGGTCTCGATCATGCCCAGCGCTTCGCCGTAAACCATCGTTTCGAACTCCTGTTAAAAAATGATTTTACCAGATATCGGCCTTAAATGCTCTAATGAGTTCGGGGCACAATTTGGCGCCTTCCGGCATCCTTGCCTTGTGGTCTTGATCCCTATCATTAAAACAGGGCAACAGTTTCAGGGGGCAATCACTCCGTTTCTTCAGTACAGGGTTACATCTTGGGCGTAATTACCTGAAAATAAAGGATATAATGCCTCTTGACAAAGCGCCGTTTCGAACCTATATTATTTTAGCTTGGAAGATCGGAGGCTTAATGGCGAAAAAAAGCACTTTTTTGATAACGCCACTCCCCGTGAAACCTAAAAATTTCAGCGAGAAGTTCTTTATCAAGAAGATGAAGGAAACAGAAAGGCTTGCTGGCTCCTCCTTCAAAGATTCCAAACCTCCGGAGGCCAGGAAGTCGCCCTCCAGGGAACAGTAACCGGTTTCCGATAGGGTCTGAGGCGGCGGGAAACCGCCGCCTTATTTTTTTGAAGGGATCGGGATCCCCAGTTTTTTCAGGACTTCCTGTATGTCTTCCCAGACTTCGGCTTTCGCCGCGGGATTCCTCAGCAGATAACTCGGGTGGAAAGTGGGCATTACCGGGATGTCGTTGTAGGAGGTCCATCGGCCCCTAAGCTGGCCGATCGGCTCCGCTCTCTGAAGCAGGTAAAGCACCGCGATCTTCCCGAGGCAGATGATGACTTCGGGGTTCACCGCCGCGATCTGCGCCTTCAGGAACGGGAGGCATTCGATCGCCTCTGCCGGCTTCGGGTTCCTGTTCTCCGGAGGCCTGCATTTGACTATGTTGGCGATATAGACGTCCTCCCTCCTGAGCCCCATCCCGCCTGTTATTATCTTCGTGAGGAGCTGTCCGGCCCTTCCCACGAAAGGCTCGCCCTGGTTGTCCTCTTCTTCGCCGGGCCCCTCTCCTACGAAAAGTATCCTTGCTCCCGGGTCTCCGACGCCGAAGACGATGTTCTTCCTTGTCTCGCACAGTTCGCATCTCTTGCAGTTGCCGATGCGCTTCCTCAGCTTCTCGAGGGTTTCCGCGGGGTCGCGCTCTTTCTCTTCCGGCTCCGCGGACTCTCTCCTGAAACCGTATCCGGCCCCGAACTGTTTCAGCAGATCTCCTCTTGCCTTGAGCTGCTTATCGATGGGGTTCTTCATTTTCCGCGCTTTTTAAGAACGGCGTCCAGGAGCCTCGCCGCGAGCTCCGATTTGGAGGCTTTTCCGAGCTTCTCGGCCTTTCCTCCCGCCCAGATCAGGGTGATCTCGTTCTGTTCGGAGGCGAAGCCGGAATCTTCTCCGGACACGTCGTTCAGGGCGATCAGATCGACGCCCTTGTCGCCGAGCTTGCGCTTCGCGTTCTGCATGTGGTTCCCGATCTCGGCGGCGAACCCGCAGAACACCTGGCCTTTTTTCTTCTTCGCGGCGACATCTTTAAGTATGTCGGCCGTCGGGACGAGTTTGAGGCTGAAGGCGCCCTCTTTCCTCGACCTCTTCCCGGCGGATATCTTTTCCGGAGCGAAATCGGAGGGAGCCGCGGCCATGAAGAGATAGTCGCATTTCGGGGCGTGCGCCTTCACGGCGCGGGACAGCTCGTCCGTGGTCTCGACCATCACGAGCCTTACCCTGGCTGGGGGCTCGATCTCCGTCGGGCCGCTGATGAGAGTAACTTCCGCTCCTCTCCTCTGCGCGGCTTCGGCTATGCGGTAACCCATCCTGCCGGTCGAAGGGTTCGAGATGAACCTCACCTGGTCGAGGTATTCGCGGGTCGGCCCCGCAGTCACGACGACGCTCTTTCCCGTCAGGTCCATCGGCCTGATTAGAGTGAGAGCCTTTTCGACGATCGCTTCGGGGTCGGCGAGCGCGCCCACATCCTCTTCCCCGCAGGCCAGCGATCCCCTCTTCGGGCCGATGAAAGCGACCCCGCGGTTCTCGAGTATGGCGACGTTCTCCCTGACCGCGGCGGCGCGCCACATCCTTCCGTTCATCGCGGGGGCTATAAGGCAGGGTGCCGTGCTGGCGAGGTAGTGGGTCGTTAGGAAATCGTCGGCCACGCCCGAGGTGAACTTGCCAATGACGTTTGCCGTGGCGGGAGCCACCACGAAAAGCTCCTCCCACTTCGCGATCTCGATGTGTTCTATCGAGCGGGCGCTCCTCTCGGAGAAAAGTTCCACCGCGACGGGATTGCCGGAGAGGGCTTCGAATACGACGGGCGAAACGAGCCTGGCCGCGTTACCGGTCATGATCACCCTGACTTCGCAGCCGCGCTCCCTGAACCTCCTGACGATCTCGCAAGCTTTGTAAACCGCAATGCTGGAGGAGACTCCCAGCGTGACATTGGCCATCCGTCACTCCTTCACTGTCTTTATCTTCAGCTCGTCGAGCTGGCGCTCGTCCACCGAGGACGGGGACGAAGTCATCAGGCAGAGCCCCGAGGTCGTTTTCGGGAAAGGTATGACATCCCTTATCGAATCGCACCCTAGAAGCAGCATGACCAGCCTGTCCAGCCCGAAGGCTATGCCGCCGTGCGGCGGCGTCCCGTACCTGAAAGCCTGGAGAAGGAAACCGAACCTCTCGTGCGCCTGTTCTTCCGAAAACCCGAGAGCCTTGAAGACCTTCTTCTGGATGTCTTCCCGGTGGATCCTGATCGAGCCTCCGCCGATCTCGCAGCCGTCCATCACCATGTCGTAGGCGAGCGCCTCGATCTTCGACGCGTCGCCGTCGAGTAGCGGGATGTCCTCGTCGCGGACCATCGTGAACGGGTGGTGGCAGGCGACATACCTTGTCTCCTCGGGAGACCATTCGAAAGCGGGGAAACGGTGCACCCAGATGAGCGCGTGCTTTGAGCTGTCGATCATCCCCAGCTCCCTGCCGTAATGGAGCCTCAGGGCCGAGAGAGAGGCGCACGCCACGGTGTACGGGGCGGCGACGATCAGCGCCGTAGAACCTTCCTTCGCTCCGAGGGCGTCGAGTATCTTCAGCGCCGTCTCTTCGCCTATGTGTTTGACGGCGGAGCCCACGGGCTTGCCGTCGGTCCTGGATATCGCGAGGACCCCTTTAGCGCCGTAAGGTTTCGCTATCTCTTCAAGGTTGGAAAGGTCCTTCCGTGAAACTGCCGTGCCGGGAGGAAGGGCGAAGCCTCTCACGGCTCCTCCGCTCTCGAGAGCCGATTTGAAGACGCCGAAGCCGGATCCTTTCGCGAGTTCGGTAACGGTGACAAGTTCCAGGCCGAACCTCACGTCCGGCTTGTCGCAGCCGTACCTCTCCATCGCGTCGCTGTAAGTTATTTTCGGGACGGCCTCCTGCGGTTTTAAAGAGAGTTCCTCGAAAAGGCTCGCGACGAGCCTTTCGGCGAGCCCCATCACCGCGGCCTCGGTCGGGAAGGACATCTCGATGTCTATCTGCGTGAACTCGGGCTGACGGTCGGCCCTGAGGTCCTCGTCGCGGAAGCACCTGACGACCTGGAAGTACTTGTCGAACCCGGCGACCATCGAGAGCTGTTTGAAAAGCTGGGGCGACTGCGGAAGCGCGTAGAAGTTGCCCGGGCGGAGTCTGCTGGGGACGAGGAAATCCCTCGCGCCCTCGGGTGTCGATTTCGTCAGGCAGGGAGTTTCGATCTCGATGAAGCCTTCCTCGGTCAGCTTCTGCCTCGCCTTCTGCGTGAGCTTGTGGCGCATCTGGATCCTCTGGCTCTGGAGCGGCCTCCTCAGGTCGAGATACCGGTACTGCAGCCTCAGCTCCTCGCTGACGATCGCCTGGTCCTCGATCGGGAAGGGCGGTGTCTCGGCTTCGGAGAATATCTCCATCCGCGAGACCTCGACTTCTATTTCTCCCGTCGGCATGTGCGGATTCTTGTCCTTCTCGCCCCTGAAGGCGACCGTTCCCTCGACGCCGATGACGAATTCCGATCTTAGAGTTTTCGCCTGCAGGAAGCCCTTCGGGTCCCTGTCGTCCGAAAAGACGAGCTGGGTGATGCCGCTCCTGTCGCGAAGGTCCACGAATATCAGGCTCCCCAGGTCGCGCTGTCTCCTGACCCAGCCGAGCATGATAACCTTTTTCCCGACGTCGCTCCCCCGGAGGTCGCCGCAGTAATGAGTCCTTTCAGTGCAGTTCATTTCAAAGCTCCGTTCCGTTCAACTGTTCGACATGAAGAAAGATGCCGCCTCTTCGACGCCGAAGGCGAACTGCTCTCCGCTTTCGAGGTTCTTCACCGTCAGCCTTTCCGCCTTTATCTCGTCCTCGCCGACTATGACCGCGAACTTGACGTTCAGCCTGTCGGCCCTTTTCATCGAGTTCTTGACCGATCTCTCTTCTCCGTCGATTATCACGGGGACGCCTTTTTCCCTCAGCTTCGAGGCGATCCTCAAGGCCGGCTTGTAAAGTTCCCCGCCCATCCACGCGATGTAGACCTCCGGTTCTCTCTTCTCTTCTCCCGCGGGGGTGATCAATGCAAGCCTTTCCAGTCCGAGCGCCCATCCGAAAGATGGCAGGGCCGGCCCGCCGAGCTGGCCGAGGAGGCCGTCGTACCTGCCTCCGCCGAGAAGGGCATCCTGCGCGCCGAGAAGAGGGCTTATCATCTCGAAGACGGTCTTCTTGTAGTAGTCGAGGCCCCTGACGAGTCTCGGCCAGGGGACGAAAGGCACTTCGAACTCCGAAAGGAGGTTTTTCACCTCCTCGAAATGAGCCGCACATTCATCGCAAAGGCATTCGGAGATCTTCGGCGCTTCCGTCAAGACCGGCTGGCAGGAGGGCACTTTGCAGTCGAGGACCCTCAGAGGGTTCGTTTCGAGCCGTCTCCGGCAGTCCTGGCAGAGTTCGCCGCTCCTTCCGGCAAGAGCTTCCCTCAGCTTTTCAGTGTACGCCGGGCGGCACCTGGGGCATCCGACGGAATTGATCCTTACCTCCACCTGGGCGATCCCGAGCCTGCGCATCAGCTCCCTGCCGATGGTTATGCATTCGAAGTCGCATCCGGGGCTGGCGTCGCCCAGCGCTTCGATGCCGATCTGGTGGAACTGGCGGTACCTTCCCTTTTGCGGCCTTTCGTACCTGAACTGGGGGCCGATGTAGTAGAGCCGGGAATGCCTCGCCGAATCGTGGAGCCGGTTCTCGACGACCGACCTCATCACGCCGGCCGTGTATTCCGGCCTTAGGGTGAGCGATCGCCCCTTCTTGTCCTGGAAGGTGTACATCTCCTTGCTGACGATGTCGGTCTCGTCGCCGACGCTTCTCACGAAAAGCTCGGTGTGTTCCATGACGGGGGTCCTTATCTCGCTGTATCCGTAAAGCGCGAAAAGCTCCCTCGCCGCGGCCTCGATCCTGTGCCAGGCCTTTATTTCCGGAAAATAGAGGTCCTGCGTTCCCTTGACTCCGTTTATCATCGATAAGCTCCCAAAACAAGAAGAATATCACAAGAGGCGGGCTCATATGAACTTGGGTTTGCGTGAAAGCCGCCCTTCAAATACAATTTAATGAGCCCGGGTTCCGGGCGGAAAGGCGATGACCATGGGCTGCGGTTTGCTGTTCGACCAGACCCTGTGCCTCGGATGCGGCGCGTGCGAGCTCGCCTGCCAGAAAGAACACGGCCAGCCACCTCACAAGGCGGTGAAGCTTGACGCGGATAGTTTCACTTTCGTCGGCAGGGTGGAGGGCGGCTATTTCCAGCGCCACCTCTGCATGCACTGCGGAGACCCCGCCTGCGCCTCCGTCTGCCCCGTGTCGGCGCTCCGGATAACGAAAGAAGGGGCTGTCGTTTATGACGCCTCCATCTGCCTCGGCTGCAGGTACTGCGTCATGGCGTGTCCTTTTCTCATTCCAAAGTACGAGTGGAACTCGCCCTTCCCGCGAGTGCGGAAGTGCGACCTGTGCTACGAGGGCAGGGTATCAAAGGGCGAAGAGCCCGCCTGCGCCTCCGTTTGTCCGAACGGCGCAACCGTTTTCGGAGAGCGGGCGGAACTCCTGCGGATAGCGAAAGGCAGGATCCAGAGGGAGCCGGAGAAGTACATCGACGAGGTTTACGGGGAATATCAGGCCGGAGGGACATCGGTGATGATGATCCTCGGGAAGACGACAGCCGCATCAGGACTGCGGGAAGGGGTGCTCCTCGATGCTCTCCCTCCTCTGACGGGGAGGATGCTGAGGAAGATCCCCGTCGCGGTGCCTGTCGTTGGATTGATGCTGGCGGGGTTCTATTTCCTCACCAAGAGAAAGAACGACATCGCGAAGGAAGAAGAGGAGGAGAAGAATGGCTAGAGGAAGAAAGCCTTTCCTGCTCGTCCTCGCCGCGATTCCGGCGCTCCCGGCTTACATTCTTTTCATGAGGTTCGTCCACGGCCTTGGCGCGGTGACCAACCTCACAGACGACATGCCGTGGGGATTATGGAAAGCGTTCAACGTCTTCTCCGGCGTCGCTCTGGCGTCGGGAGGGTTCACTATAACCGCGGCCGTCGTGATATTTCATCTCGAGAAGTTCAGGCCCGTAGTCCGCCCCGCGGTCCTTACGGCCTTCATCGGCTACATGATGGTGATCCTCTCTCTGGTTGTCGATGTCGGCAGGCCGTGGAACCTCTGGCGCCCCCTCTTTTACTGGAACGAACGGTCGGTCCTCTGGGAGGTCGGGCTGTGCGTCATCTTCTATACGACGGTCCTTTTCCTCGAATTCCTTCCGCTTGTTTGGGAAAAGCTGGGGTTCCGGGGAGGCATCAGGTTCTGGGGTTGGCTGACCCCTGTCTTCGTGATCGCGGGCGTGACGCTTTCGTTCCTGCACCAGTCGTCGCTGGGCTCCGTTTACCTGATCGTCCCCGGAAAGCTGCATCCGCTCTGGTATTCTCCCGCTCTTCCGTTGTTCTTCTTCCTTTCCTCCGTCGCCCTGGGGCTCGCCGTCACATCCTGCGGCGCTCACTATTCCTCGAGGGCTTTCGGAAAGAGCTTCGAGCCTCTCATAACCGAGAGTCTTGGCAGGGCGACCGCCGTCGTCATGATCATCTATCTCGCTGCAAGGACTCTCGATCTCGGGATGAGGGGGAACCTCGACAAAGCCTTCCGGATGGACACCGCGTCTCTTTTCTTCCAGGCGGAAACTGCCTTGCTGGGGCTTCTTCCCGCAGCGCTTCTCCTTTTCCCCGCTTTCAGGCGGGATCCGGGTCGGGTCGCGGGGGCGCAGGCGACGGTGGTCCTCGGGATAGTTCTTAACAGGATGAACGTGACGCTAACCGCCTTTCAATTGGGAACCGGGGCTCGTTACATCCCCCATGTTTTCGAGGTCGCCGTATCGCTTATCATCCTTTGCGCGGGGTCTGCCCTTTTTTACCTGGCCGTGAAACACCTGCCCGTTTTCGGGGCCGGGGAGAGCATATCAAGCCCCCCTGCACATAAAGCCCCTGAAAAGGTTAGAATGGGAACATGAGAGACCGGCTAAACGAATCCGTCGCGATCAAACTGACCGTTATCATAACCGCGGGACTTCTCACGCTCGGCACCGTCGCGATATGGTACAGCTACCGCGTCCAGGAAAAGCAGTTTACCGGGCTTCTCGAGGCCGGAGGGGAAAAGCTCTCCGCGATGGCAGCGGAAGCGGTCGAACGGGGAATGCTGGATGGAGACAGGAAGTCCATCCGGGAAAAAGTGAAGTTGCTCGGCGCGCAGCGCGACGTGATACACATCCGGATAACCGGTCCGGATGGAGCGGCGGCTTTCTCGTCCGTTGAAGGGGACACGGGCGCGTCAGCGGGATCGTCCCCGGCGCCGGGCAGGGAAATATTGAGGATAGAAGCGTCGGGAAAGCTCCCCGCGTACAGGGTGCTGGACATGACGACTCCCATTTCAAGCAGTCCAGGATGCCTCAATTCTTCGTGCCACTTTCACAAGGCCGGCGGGCAGGCGCTTGGATTCGTCCGGGTTAGGCTCAGTCTCGATGCCTACGATCATATGCGCAGGCAGAGGTCCCTGAGGCTCATCATCGTGGGGCTGACCGGGATAATCCTGATAGCGCTCCTCGTTTTTTTCGCGGCCCACAAGCTTGTCCACGAGCCCGTGAGGGAGATCATCAGGGGAGTGAAAGAGGTTTCGATCGGCAACTACTCTTCGCGCGTCATGGAGATGAGCCGGGACGAACTCGGGACGCTGGCAAAGAATTTCAACAAGATGACGCAGGAGCTTCACAAGGCGAGGGCGGAGCTGATGGATTACGCCAACACCCTCGAATTCAGGGCGAGCCGGAAGGCCGAGGAACTCGAAAAAGCGCAGATGAGGATGCTCCAGGCGGAAAAAATGGTTTCCCTCGGGAAGCTTGCCGCCGTAGCCGCCGATGAATTGGAAGCGCCCGTCAGGGAAGTCGCTGAAAACGCGAAACGCCTGGCTGAGGAGATGAACCGCGGGGAAACGGGAGGCGGGGAGCTTGAAGAAAAGAGACGGAACCTGGAGTCGATAATATCCGGCGCGAAATCATGCATGAAAGCTCTCGAAGAACTTATCGCGTTCTCGAAAGAGGAGAGAGAGAGTCTCGAAAGATGCAGCCTTGCGGGGATCGCCGAAGAAGCGGCGGCGCTTCTCCGCCAGAGAGCGGGAGAAACAGTCCTCAGGGTAACAGTAGAAAAAAGCGCAGGCCCGATGTTTGTGAAAGCCGACAGGTCCCGCCTTCTCCAGGCCGTAGTGGCCCTCCTTGTGAACGCCTCGGAGGCCGCGAAAGGGCAGGACGGGGGGAATGTGGCGATCAGCTTCTCACGAGTTCCCGGTTTCGTGAGAATGGTGGTCGAAGACGACGGGCCGGGGATGGAACATGAAGTCGCGCAGAAGGTTTTCGAGCCGTTCTTTTCCACGAAGGAGACCCTTTCCTCGTTCGGGCTGGGGCTTTCGGTCGTGAGCGGCATAATCACCAAGCACAACGGTAAGATAGGCCTCGAGACGGCGCCGGGCAAGGGGGCGAAATTCACGATAGATCTTCCCGCCGCCGACGGGGAGGGCGCGAAGTGAGAAAGATGGCCTTGCCCGCGATCATAGTGGCTTTTTGTCTGATTCTCTTGGCGCAGGCTCGGGGACCCTCAGCCCCCGCGAGCCCGATAAAAATAGACAAGCTGTCCTACTGGTTCGACGGCGTCTCTTTCAGCCATCCGAAACATTCCGCAGCGGCATGCGGGAAATGCCACCACATGGGTTTCGAAGGAGGTTCCGGTTGCTCGTCATGCCACCCGAAGGAGAAGACATCGCCGTCCGAGGTCTCCCTCAAGGACGCCTATCACGGCGTTTGCCTTCCGTGTCACACCGCGAAAGGCAAGGATGTAAAAGAAGGCTGCGAGAACTGCCACAAGGCCCGAAAACTGGCTGTGCCGAAAAAATAAGTGATCGCGATTTCACCGAAGAAAGCTATGAAAGAACAAATGCTGTTATCTTTTCTTATAGGGCGGGTTTCGAACCCGTCCCTACGGTACCCAACATTCCCTATCGACATCGACCCTTCAGCCGTCAGCCTTCAGACTTCAGCTCTAGCGACAGCCGTACGGCTGCGCATTAATTGAAAATTGAAAATTGATGGAATCAATATCCTTATCGAACTTCAGGCTTCAGCATTAAGCCTTCTGCGCCGGCGTCAGCCAAGTAAACGTGTTTCATTTGTTTAACACAAGCTTGATTTTTCGACGACAAAGCCATATATTGAAATCTTAACGGGGGTTCAAAATGAAAAGAGGCATGGTCTTTCTGTCCGCTCTTTTATTGGGAGCGATCGGCATTAATGTTTCTTCGCGCGAACCGCTAACTTTTCATGAGCGTGTGAAGGCGCAGGAGGCGATAGAGCGGGTCTATTACAACCACCGCATCTGGCCGAAAGAGAATCCTCAACCCAAACCTCCCTTTGAAAAGATGGTCCCGAAGGAAGTGATCGAAGCGAAAGTGACCGATTATCTTAAGAAGTGCTCTGCCCTCGACCAATTCTGGCAGAGGCCAATAATCGCGAGCCAGCTCCAAGCCGAAATGGACCGCATGGCAAAAGGAACAAAAGCCCCGCAGATCTTAAACGAATTGTTCGCCGCGCTGAATAACGACCCGTATTTGATAGCAGAGTGCCTTGCCCGTCCCGTCCTCGCCGACAGGCTGATCCATAACTGGTATGCGAATGATACCCGATTCCATCAAGAAGCGAGGGAGAAAGCCGAAGAAGCCTTGAAATTGCTGACACCGGAAAACTTCGCGTTCCTGGATATCGGAGAATACTCAACTGTCACTTATAAATTGGAGAAGGAAAGCGAAGAAACTTTTGCGGAGAATCCCGAAGAGCAAAGTAATGTTATCCGACTTCCGCAGGATGAATGGGAAGAAACGCTGTCAAAGTATCCCCAGCAGGGAGGAATTTCCTCAGTAATTGAATCTGACCTGGCATTCACCATAACGCACGCTGTCCGGCTGTGTACTGATGAAATGGTTGTCGAGATAAGAAGCTTTCCAAAGAAGAGCTTCAGCAAATGGTGGGGAGAAGAGGTTGTCGCTCTTGAACAGAGTAATAGTTTGCCGGAAACAGGATCATACTCCTTTATGCTCCCTCATCCCGAAGCTGCGTGCGAATCAGAGTGGAGACATTCGAGCCTGAACGCAATTCTTGAAAAAAGATACTGTCACACCGCCATTTGGACCGGCACTGAGATGATCATCTGGGGGGGGGTGGTGATGGAACAAGTAAATGACGGCGCAAGATACAATCCCTCTATCGATACATGGACGGCTGTTTCAAGAGGGACAAATTGCCCCTCGCCGAGAAGTTTTCAAACAGCTATTTGGACCGGAACCGAGATGATAATTTGGGGTGGATACTATTATCTTGGAGGATACACCTATTTGAACACGGGAGGAAAGTATAATCCTTCAACTGATAGCTGGACGATCACTTCTGCGGGAACAAATTGCCCGTCATCCAGAGCCGGTCACGTAGCTGTCTGGTCAGGTTCCGAAATGATAATCTGGGGGGGCGAAGGTGGCAGCACGAGCTTCAATACGGGTGGACGCTATAACCCATCGACGGATAATTGGATTCCGACATCTACTACAATCAATTGTCCTGGAGCAGCTAGAGGCTATTCGGCCATATGGACAGGAACTGAGATGATTATTTGGGGGGGGTATAGAGCAAGCTATACGAATGAAGGCAACCGTTACAACCCAACGACAGATAGTTGGACCCTTACTTCCACGGGTACTAATTGTCCCTCAGAACGTACTGAACACACAGCAGTATGGACCGGAACTGAAATGATAATCTGGGGTGGTAAATATGCCGGCAGCTACTTAAACACAGGTGGATGCTATAACCCCACAACAGATACATGGACCGCCACTTCAACGGCAACTGATTGTCCCACCGCCCGCAATATTCACACTGCGGTATGGACAAACAATGAAATGATCATTTGGGGTGGCTACGCTGGAGTTAGGGGGTTAAATTCAGGGAGTCGATACAATCCCGTTACAAACACGTGGATACCAACCTCCACTGATACTAATTGTCCCTATGGTCGAATAAATCATACTGTTCTTTGGACAGGGAGCGAGATGATTGTATGGGGTGGTCGTGGATCCTATTCCCTTGATGGATATGATAGTGGGGGAAAGTATGATCCGCTGACCGACAGCTGGGTTCCCACCGCAGTGCCTGCAGGATCCGAACCGACCTACCGTGGAGGAACTGCTATTTGGACAGGATTAGAAATGATCATTTGGGGAGCGACGGGTGGTCGATATAATCCCTCAACAGACAGCTGGACGGCGACATCCACAGGGACGAATTGCCCTTCCGCGCGTTATGGCCACACTGCAATCTGGACGGGAACGGAAATGATAGTATGGGGCGGATATGATACATACTATCTTAAGACAGGTGGAAGATACAATCCTGTTTCTGATAGCTGGACAAGCACATCTACTGGAGTAAATTGTCCGACGGTTCGAGATTATCATAGCGCTGTCTGGACCGGTACGAAAATGATTATTTGGGGTGGAATAAGCGGAAATTACACGAACACGGGGGGGCAGTATGATTCCCAAGCAGATAGCTGGACGGCAACCTCGACAGATACTATTTGCCCTTCAGCAAGGCGTTCACATTCCGTTATTTGGACAGGTTCCGAAATGATAGTTTGGGGTGGATACTTTTATCTTGGAGGATACAAATATTTGAACACGGGAGGAAAGTATAATCCTTCTACAGATATCTGGACCGCCACTTCCACAGGAACGGACTGCCCATCAGCTCGAAGCTGCAAATCAGTCTGGATAAACGGTGAAATGATCATCTGGGGAGGGTATTCAGGAAGTAACTACCTAAACACTGGAGGCCGTTACAATCCCGTAACCGACAATTGGATCCCGACGTCCACCGGAGCATACTGCCCTACTGGACGCGACAATCACACAGCAATCTGGACAGGCTCTGAGATGATTGTTTGGGCAGGCAATAACTATGATGTTTGTCTCAATACTGGAGGAAGGTACTTACATTCGACCGACACCTGGATCACAACATCAACGGGCACGAACTGCCCGGCGGGACGCCAGGGCCATGTCGCCGTCTGGACAGGGACAGAGATGATAATCTGGGGAGGAGGTCTTTCCGGCGGAGGAATATACTCGCCTCCGCCTGCTATAACCGGGACCGCTGCTGGTTGTTACGGCGCAAGCGCTGTTACTCTTTCAACAGGAAGCAATCCGGGATACCAATGGTTAAAAGATGGATCCCCTATCGACGGCGCGACCGGTCAGAACTGCATTGTCACAGAGGACGGCGATTATTCCGTCAGGATCACAAGACGGGACGGATGCACGGTCGATTCGAGCCCATACACTGTATCTTTCCTGTCTGCGCCGATGCCGACGGTGACGGGCAATTTCACGGGGTGCGTTGGCGTGGGGGCCGCGCTTTCAACTCAATTATATTCCTCTTACCAATGGATTAAGGACGGCCTTGATATTTCCGGCGCGACGAACCAGGACTACACTGCGACGGAAGCCGGTTCATACTCGGTGCGCGTGGCGGGAAGCAACGGTTGCAGCAGAACATCTCCCGCACAGATAGTGACCATCCTGCCCGGCCCCACGCCGGTGATCACAGGCCCCGACAGCGGGTGCGGAAGCGTCAATTTGAGCACGGACCCTTATTCGACATATCAATGGAAACTTAACGGGATAGACATTTCTAACGCCACATCACAGAGCTATGACGCCAACGTGTCGGGAGACTATTCGGTTGAAGTAATTACCTCCGAGGGATGCCAGGGTACATCATCTGAAAAAACGGTTTCCATCACTTTCTGCTCCACTTCCGAAGTCAGCCCGAAAGCAGCCGTCTATCCTTCCAGGTTCTCAAAAGACTCCGGCTCATCGACGGGCTATTATCTCTACTTCCAGAAGATCGACGGAGTGACAGGCTACAATATTTATGAGGGAACTATGGGCAGCTGGTACAGCCATTCCGGCCAGCCCGGCAATGTCTGCGCGGCGACCGTCACGGACCTCGGGACCGGCGAGATGAGGGCCGAGATAGCCCCGAGCGCGGGGGATCACTATTATCTAGTGACGGCGTACGCCGGAAGCTACGAAGGGCCGAGCGGGTATAATTCGGGCAACGTCGAGATCGACCCGCTTCTCAGTTCGTGCAGTCCGTAATAAGGGGGTTAAGATGAAGCGCATTCTGATCGTTGTTCTTGTCCTGTCGGTTTCATTTACGGTAATGGCCCGATCTCCCCTAACCTTCGAGGAGAGGGTTAAGGCTCAGGAGGCTATAGAGCGGGTCTATTACAGCCACCGCATCTGGCCGAAGGAGAATCCCCAGCCCAAACCTTCCTTCGAGAAGATGGTTCCCAAAGAGTCCATCGAAGCGAAGGTGACCGATTACCTGAAAAAATGCGCCGCTCTCGACCAGTTCTGGCAGAGGCCGATCATCGCATCCCAGCTCCAGGCCGAGATGGATCGCATGGCAAAAGGAACAAAAGACCCGCAGATCTTAAACGAATTGTTCGCCGCGCTGAATAACGACCCGTATTTGATAGCAGAGTGCCTGGCCCGCCCCGTGCTGGCCGACAGGCTTATCCATAACTGGTACGCGAACGACGAGAGGTTCCACGCCGACGGCAGGGCGAAAGCCGAAGAGGCTGCGAAGGTGCTGACACCAGAGAACTTCTGTTCGTATCCTGAAGGCCAATACAACAAAATGTCCTATAGGCTGGAAATCGAGGAACGGGAAGAACTTGGAGAAGCGACTCCCCATGGCAATTCCATCAAGCTCGATGAAAAAGAGTTCGCGAAGATGCAGGCGGACATACCCGAAGAGGGGAAGATTTCTGAAATCCAGGAGAAAAACGATTTTTTCGTTATAACCCATACGATCTCAAAGAATGAAGTAGAGATCGAGGTTGAAAGCCTCTCTTTCCAGAAAACTAGCTTTGACGAGTGGTGGAAAGAAACTAACACCGCGTTTGAACAGTCTGATTCAGCAGATCAGACTGCAGAAGACATTTATTCGTTACCACCAACAACTGAAGCTGCATGCACAGAAGGGTGGGTGCGTTCAGGCCTGAATTCGTTTTTAGATAATCGTACCTTACACTCGGCTGTATGGACCGGCAGCGAAATGATCGTTTGGGGTGGAGAAGTAACTAATGGGGCTCAAAGAAATGACGGCGCGAGATATAACCCGTCTACAGACACATGGACCATGACATCCACCGGGACAAACTGTCCAACGGCAAGAGCCGGGCATTCGGCCGTATGGACAGGAAATGAAATGATTATTTGGGGCGGTTACACCTCGAACGGCCCCACTACTTATTACAGAACTGGAGGAAGGTACAACCCCAATACGGATTCTTGGACGGCTACTAGGTCTGACGGTACGTCCGCGGCTATTCGAGCTTTTCACACAGCCGTTTGGACAGGAACAGAGATGATAGTATGGGGAGGATACTATTGGGTATCAGGTTCTGGAGGAGGACAAATAAACACGGGAGGACGTTACACGCCAAGCGGTAACACATGGGTTCTCACATCTACGGGAACGAACTGCCCAACTATACGTCAAGGCCACTCTGCTGTCTGGAGCGGCTCTGAAATGATCATTTGGGGCGGACATAATGTTAATGGTTTTTTAAATACAGGAAGCCGGTACACGCCTTCTTCAAATTCATGGCAGGCTGTTTCCACAGGAACAAATTGCCCAACCAAACGCGAAAATCACACTTCTATTTGGACAGGGTCAATGATGATCGTATGGGGCGGAAGCAGCACCTATTACGATCAAGCGCCATTAAGTACTGGAGCACAATATGACCCCTTGACAGATACTTGGAGCACTGTGTCCTCAGAAACGAATTGCCCATCTGCCCGCTCCAGCCACACGGCAGTCTGGACCGGAAGCATGATGATTATTTGGGGGGGGCGGACTTATGTTAACGCCTCACCTTTCCCTTTTTACAGTTATTTCAACACCGGGGGGCTTTATGACCCACTAACGGATTCGTGGACAGCAACTTCTTCCGACATTAATTGCCCTTCCGCAAGATCGGGACATCGCGCTGTCTGGACTGATTCTGAAATGATAATATGGGGAGGTAACGATAAGAATACGGGGGCGCGTTATAATCCTGGAACCGACACCTGGGTGCCAACATCTATGGGATATGATTCATCAATTGGGGCAGCCGAAAAAGCCGTTTGGACAGGCAACGAAATGATCGTCTGGGGGGGAGATTCCGGTATCGGAGGAGGAAGATACAATCTAGTGACAGACTCATGGAGTACTACATCCACGGGAGCAAATGTCCCTTCGCCGCGGAGAAGTTTTTCGACAGTTTGGACGGGAACAGAGATGATCGTGTGGGGTGGAATCACAGGAAGCTCAACTTGGACAAATACAGGCGGGAGGTATAATGCTATTAAAGATTCGTGGAAATCTACTTCAACTGGCATAAATGTTCCTTCCGCGCGATATGAACATTGCAGTGTTTGGACTGGGACAGAGATGATAGTATGGGCGGGAGCCGGTAATGTCGGGAATACCGGTGGACGATACAACCCTATTGATGATACTTGGACAGCCACTTCAACGGGCGAGAATTGCCCGTCCGCTCGAAGATCCTGGCCTAGTGCTGTATGGACAGGTTCTGAAATGATTGTATGGGGGGGATCACCAGCCACAAACACCGGCGGAAGATACAATCCTTCAAGCGACAGCTGGATTGCCACTTCCACAGAAGCCAACTGTCCATCCATAAGGTTTGGGCATACGGCCGTTTGGACAGGAACGGAAATGATAATTTGGGCCGGATCTACTAACAGCCCGACTACCGCATATTTTAACGATGGAGGACGATATAACCCATCAACAGATTCATGGACACCAACTTCATCAACCTCGCTTGGCGTACGTGCTTATCATACAGCAGTCTGGACAGGTACTGAAATGGTCGTATGGGGTGGAACCTATTATGAAAGTCCCAACTCCTATCGTCTCAACACAGGTGGCAAATACAATCCAACTACAGAGACATGGGTTCCCACATCTACCGGCACAGATTGCCCGACGCCGCGATATGGGCACACGGCAGTATGGGCAGGCGATGAAATGATAATATGGGGTGTGACGGGAAGTGGTGGAATATACTACATCCCATCTTCTCCAATAATTTCGGCCAACAATATTGCAATTGATGCATCATCCTGTAAAGATACAGGAATTTCTATAGAATGGAGCAATCCATCATGGGGTGATGGAGGAAGCGGAACGAGGACATTCGACGTACTCAGGGACGGCGGCACGATTGCTACGGGCTTGTCATCGTCAACTCTTTCTTATGTAGATACGACAGGCGACAATGGCGTCTCTTATCTGTACCAGGTCCGAGCCAATAATGGTTGCGGCTCATCAACGACAACCGCGGGAACTTCTGCGGCCGATGTCATTGATGTTTATCCCACTCCCTCAATCTCAGGCAACACTGCGGGCTGTTCCATTTCCGGCGTAACAATCAGCACCGGCTCATTCTCGACATATCAATGGAATTACGAAGGAGAGGCAATTGTCGGAGCGACAAGCCAGAGCTATCAGGCTTTCGACAGCGGGAATTACTCGGTAACAGTAAGCAACGAAGGGGACTGCTCAGGCACGTCGAGTACACATAATGTCACCGTCTATTCAACTCCTCCTGTGGTCTCCGGTGATTCTTCCGCCTGCACGGGCTCCATCATCACTCTTTCAACAGGGGCTTATCCTTCCTACCAGTGGTACAAGGATGGGGTCCTTATAGACGGCGCGACCAGGCAGACACTTGACGTATCTCTGCCGGGCACATACTCGGTGTTCGTGGATGTTCCGGAAGGAGTCTGTTCCGGGACATCAGGAGGCCATGTTGTTCAGTTCGCAGATCCGCCGGCGAATCCTCCTGTCATATCCGGAGGTTCGTCCAACACCTGCCCCGCCACTTTCCTGACATTGCAGACGACGGAAGCTTTCGGCAGTTATCAGTGGTATCACAACGGCAACCTTATCCCAGGAGCGACCGGGCAAACTTTCTCAGCGACATTGTCTGGAAACTATTCGATTTCGGCCGGAGCAGTTTCTGGATGTCAGCTGTCTTCAGCGACACATTCTGTTTCTATAAGTTTCTGTCCACCCTCAGAAGTGAGCCCGAAAATGGCCGTCTATCCTGCCGCGATGAAAAAGGATACGGGTTCATCTACGGGCTATTATCTCTACTTCCAGAAGATCGACGGAGTGACAGGCTACAATATTTATGAGGGAACTCTGGGCAGTTGGTACAGTCATTCCGGGCAGCCGGGCAATGTCTGCGCGGCGACCGTCACGGACCTCGGGACCGGCGAGACGAGGGCGGAGATAAGCCCGAGCGAAGGGAATCATTATTACCTTGTGACGGCGTATTCCGGCTCGGTTGAAGGGCCGAGCGGATTCAATTCGGTAAATGCCGAGATTGACCCGCTACTCAGTTCGTGCAGTCCGTAGCTATTCCGGGAACGCTTTCTTAAATGAAGCCGGGCGCCCTCCAAAGGCGCCCGGCTTGTTTTTAACGAATGACAACCCCTAATCATGCCTTCATTTTTTTCCTTATCTTGTAAATTCCCCCGACCACAAGCGCGAAGAGAAGGAAGAGGGCGGCGAGGGGCCACAGGTAAACCAGGGCGATGCAGAAGTTGACGAAGAAGTTCCAGCCTCCGGAGAAGGCATTTTGTAGCTTCTCGCCGTAGTGGCTCCTGGCCGTTACGGGCTGGCGGTAGGTTATGGTCAGGGTGCTGAAGGCGACGCTCTTGGAAAGGTAGCGGAGCCTGCCTTCGGACCGCTCGATCTCTTCCCTGACGCTTGCGATCTGGGCTTCGACGGCGAGGATGTCGCTGATGCTCGCGGTTTTGGCGAGGAGCTGCCTGAAGGTCGCCTCCAGCTCCTTCTTGTTCCTGATCCTCACCTCGAGGTCCATGTATTCCTCGGTGACGTCCAATGCGTCGATCTTCTTCGAATCGAACTCCCCCGCGTGCTGTTCCAGGAGTGAGAGGAACCTGTCGAAGTTCTCGGCGGGGATCCTGACCGTGCAGACGGCTTCTATGGAAGAGGCGCCGGCTGTCTGCGTCTCCGTGCCGTAGTACGAGCCGGTCTCCCGGACTATCTGGTCGATCCTGGTCTTGGTCTCGGAAAGGCTTTTAGTCTTAAAGGATATCGAGCCTTCCCTGATCAGCTTCCGGTCTATCGCGGCGGCAGACGGGGATGGTCTGTCGGCTCTTGACGACGATTCGTCCGCCTCCGCCGGAGAGGATTTCCTCGCCATCTCGGGAGCGGCGGCCCCGGAGACCATCTGCTTTGAAGGTTTGGAACAGGACATCGCCGCAAGCATCGCGGCTGCAAGAAGGATAAAGAGCCTGATCTTCATCTTTTCTCTCCTCTTTGAAAGACCATTGTAGGAGCAAGGGGGGAATTGTTCAAGGATTTTTTGCTATAATAGCGGCAGGAGGAAATTTGGAATGAAGAGAAAAACGCTTCTTGTCGTTCTGCTTTTCTCGGCCGTCATGCTCCTTTCGAAGGAGATCGAAGGCGTCTTCTTCCCCGACACGCTTGAATCCGACGGAAAAAAACTGGTGCTGAACGGCGTCGGGCTCAGGCTGAAGAAGGTTTTGATGCTTGAGGTGAAGGTCTACGCCGGAGGGCTTTACCTCGAGCAGAAGAACCAGAGCCCGAAGGAGATCCTCGGCGACGACAAGGCCAAGGCCGTCGTGATGCACTTTCTCTACAAGAAAGTCGAGAGCGAGAAGCTGAGGGAAGCTTTCGTGGAAGGCTTCGAGGCGAACTGCCCCGCGGAAGCGAAGAAGCTTAAGCCCCAGATAGACAAGTTCCTCGCTTTCTGGCCAGAAATGCTGAAGGACGACCAGGCCAGGCTGATATATGTGCCCGAGGTCGGGACGAGGGTGATCATCAAGGGAAGGGAAGCGGGGTTGATTGAAGGGCCGCAGTTCGCTAAACTGCTCTTTTCAATATGGCTGGGCCCGAAGCCCCCGAACCAGGAACTGAAGACGGGGATGCTCCTGGGGTCGTAATCCAAACTTGTTCCTCTGTCATGGGATAGGATCGGAAAATGGGTGAAGACGTTAAAAAGATCGGTAGGTACGAGATCCTCGACAAGCTCGGGCAGGGCGCGATGGGCATCGTCTACAAGGCGATGGACCCCAACATCGGAAGGATAGTCGCTTTGAAGACCATCTCGCAATCGGCGACCCTTCCCGAAGCGCAGAAAAAGGAGTACGCCGCCCGTTTCTTCAGGGAAGCCAAAGCGGCGGGTTCCCTCCAGCATCCCAACATCGTGACCATCTACGACATGGACGAGGACCAGGGTATCCCCTATATCGCGATGGAATACGTCGAGGGCAAGAGCCTTTCGAAGATGATCGAGGAGCAGGGAAGGATCCCCTGGAACGACGCTGTCGCGATAATCAAAGCCACGGCCGAAGGGCTGATGTACGCCCACGAGAAGGGGATCGTCCACAGGGACATCAAGCCCGACAATATCCTGATAGACAGGAACGGAAGGCCGGTCGTCACCGACTTCGGCATCGCGCACCTGCAGGAGAGCAGCCTCACGAGGACAGGCGAGGTCCTCGGGACCCCCTTCTTCATGAGCCCGGAGCAGATCCTCGAAGGGAAGCTGGACGCGAGGAGCGACCTTTTCTCCCTCGGCGTCGTTTTCTACCTTATGCTGACGGGACACAGGCCCTTCAGGGGGGAAACGATATCCAGCATCTGCTACCACATAGTACACACTCCTCCGGAACAGCTTCCCACGGACGATTCGATTCCTTCGCACCTCATGCCGATCCTGAACAAGATGCTGGAAAAGGACCCGGACAGGAGGTACGCGGGAGAAAAACCGCTCATCGCCGACCTTGAAAAAGCCCTCGGCGGACACACCGTGATGCAGGCGGAAGTCGAGACCATCAACAGGCCCGTACAGCCGGAAACGCCCAGGCCCCAGCCGGAGAAACAGGCGGCTCAGCCGCCGGCGGCGCCTAAGGCTAAACCCGCGTCCAAAACTCCCGCGCCTCCGCCCGCCCCATCTGTTCCCGCCGCGCCGAAGAAAAAATCCTCCGCGATGCCCCTCGTCATCATCGGTGGCATCGCGTTCGTTGTATTCCTCGCGGCGGTCCTGGGCGGGGGATACTACATGTACAGCAAGGGGTTTTTCGGGGGAAAGGGCGGGGAGAATATAGAAGAACCGCCTGCAGTGAGCGAACCGGACACGGGAGGAGACCTGCCCGAAACGCCGCAAGTGGAGCAGAGGATTCCCCCTGACGATTACCAGGAGCCGAAGCAGGACACTCCCAGGAGCGGCACGCAGCCATCGGGTGAAACGACCCAGCCTCCGCCGGTGAAAAGGCCGGTGAAGCAGCAGGAAGAGCGTCCCGCCGTCCAGCCGAAAGAGCCGGATACGCCTCCTCCGCCGACCGCGGAAGAGACCAAACCCGTCCAAACCAAGCCGGCCAAGATCGGCCTGGTCTTTGAAACGAGGATCTCGGAGATCTCCCTCACTTTTTACCTGGATGGTGAAGAGAAACTGCGAGAGGTTTACACGGCGGAGAGCGGGACGCGGTTCACTCAGGAATTCAGAGTGCCGCCCGGACAGCATTCGATCAGGGTGGTGGTCCAGGCTACCAAGTTCCCTCCGTTCATCAGGGAGGGTTCGTTCAACATCGACCTGTCGGAAGGCGGGCATCAGGTGATCAAGATAGAGCCGTCCAGGAAGCCCGCGCCCAGGCTGACAATCAAGAAGATCGACGTCATAACGGGGGCGAGCACGACGATAATGGAAAAATAGACGGCTGACACTGAGCAGATAAAAAAGGCAGGCTTCCGGGCCTGCCTTTTTGTTTCCATAGCAAGCGGCCCGGGGCGTCAGGAAATGCTTACCATCCGCTCGATGGGCACTATCGCCTTCTTCCGGATATCTTCGGGGACCTTCACTTCGTAAACGCCGTTCTCGAGGCTGTTCAACACCTTTTCGGGAGTGATCAGCTTCATGTACCTGCACTCCATCTCGCGGGAAACCGGGTAAAATTCGGATGCGGGCGAAGCCTTCTTGAGCCTGTGGAATATACCGGTCTCCGTCGCGACGACATATTCCTTTCCCATTTCCTTTTCCACCTCGCGGACCATCCCTTCGGTCGAGAAGATCGTCTTCTCGTCTTCGCCTTTTTCGGCCGCTTCTATCATGCAGGAGGTGACGCATCCGCATTCGGGGTGTATCAGGAATCTCGCTCCGGGGTGCGCGGACCTCGCGTTCTCGATGTCGGAAGGGCTGACCGCGGCGTGGACGTGGCACTCGCCAGCCCAGAGGCGGATGTTCTTCCTCCCCGTCTTCCTCGCGACGAACGCCCCCAGGAACATGTCGGGGCCGAAAAGGACGGGTTTTTCGGGGGGGATAGAGTCAACCACTTTGACAGCGTTCGAGGACGTCACGCAGTAATCGCTGAGGGATTTCACGGCTGCGCTGGTGTTGACATAGGTGACCACGACCGCGTCGGGGTATCTTTCCTTCCACGCCTTGAGCTGGTCGAACTGCAAACTGTCGCTGAGGGAGCATCCCGCCTCCGGGTCGGGGAGGAGGACCTTCTTGTCGGGGCAGAGGATCGAGGCCGTCTCCGCCATGAAATGGACACCGCAGAAAACGATCAGGCTCTGCTTGACATCCCCGGCCTTCTGCGAAAGGCCCAGCGAATCTCCCACGAAATCCGCCATGTCCTGGATCTCCGGAAGCTGGTAATTGTGGGCGAGGATGCAGGCATCTTTCTGTTTTTTGAGGGCAAGTATCTTTTCTGTAAGCTCTCTCTTGTCAGTCATTCCGTCACCCGCGAAATATTCTGTCCCTTTCCGGAAAAACAATCAAGAAGGCTCTTCGTTCCCCTTGTCCTCCATGAACGGGAGCAGCGGTATGAGAATCATCGCCGGTACCGTGGCGATGAAAGTGGCGAGAAAAAAAACGGGGAACCCCAGCGTGGAAGCGAGCTTTCCCGAAAAGAGCCCGACCATCGACGCCGAAAGGTTCATGATACCCGTCGCCGTGGCCATGTTCGCCGCCTTGAACTCGGAGAGCGTCGAGCGCATGATCAGGACCATGAAGAAGCTGGTCCCGAGGCCCGCGCCGAAAGCTTCGAAAACCACGAAGCCGGAGACGACGAAGAACTTCACGGGGTCCATGTCGGCCGTGCCGTCGTAAATGCTGGCGAGCCAGGCGTAGAGAAGGTTGGGGATGTTCTGCATCAGGACAAGGAACCACGCCATCCTCTTGAGGCCGAACTTCGAGATGAGCGCCCCGCCCGTTATTCCTCCGATTATGGAAGCGGCGACGCCGAAGGTCCCGTAGATTATCCCGTAATCACCCCTCTCCAGGCCGATCGACTTCAGCATCGGGTAAAGCATGTTGAGGATCATAGATTCGCCAAGCCGGTAAAGCACCAGGAATACGAGGAAAGGAACGATCTTGGGCCTGTCGAGGTAGGCCAGGAAGGCGCGGCGGTAAAAAGTGTCCTTTCCCGAAAGTTTCCTCTTTATCGCGGGGAAAAAGAACGGGAACAGGATGAGCGCGACGATGATGGCAATGCCCGAAAGGGGCACGATCGGGTATTCGGGAAGTTTTTTGAGGACCTCCGGGTTCCTTTGAAAGAAAAGGCCTGTCAGTGCCGCGGCGGCGAGCAGGACGATGAATGTCCTCGAAAAGAACGCGGAGAAAAAGTTCCTGAACGGCTCTTTTTCCGTTTCGAGCGAGGGCAGGAGCTTCGCGTGGGCGAAAAATATTACCGCGAAGAGGGCCGTCGCGGCGAAGAACCCCCCGCTCCAGCCGAGCTTGGAGGAAAGATATATGACGCCCCCGCCCCCTGTTATGAGGGCCAGCCTGTAGCTCATCGCCTGGTACCCGACGAACCTCGACTGCTCCCCTCTTTCGAGCGCTTCGAGGTAGTAGCCGTCCGATGCGATGTCGTTCGTGGCGGAAAGGAACGCCAGCAGCAGGAGGGCGATCCCGACGGGGACCAGCGGGTTCGAGCTTAGGCAGAGAAGGGAGACGGCAACGAGGAGAGCGGTTATGGCCAGCTGGGTCGAGACCAGCCATTTCCTTTTCGTCCCGTACCTGTCGGCGAATGGGGACCAGAGGAACTTGAAGACCCAGGGGAGGCCGTAGAGCGAAGTGAAGCCGACCCATTCCAGGCTGGCTCCCAGGTCCTTGAAGAAAACTGTCGAGATCTGCCTCACCAGGCTGTACGGGAACCCCTCGGCGAAATAGATGGAAAAGACCCAGAACGGCGGGTGTTTCCTTCCGCCCTCTCCTCCGCGGTCAGCCATCGACTATGTCCGTGGCTTCGGCCATGAGGGTCAGGTAGCTCTGGTATTCTTCGGGGTCGAGTCCGCCGTCCTCGAGGGCCGAGATGACGGAGCAGGCCGGCTCCCGCCTGTGCGTGCAGGTCGAATACTTGCAGGTCGCGGAAAGCGACTCTATCTCGGGGAAGGCGCTCTGGATCTGGCTTTGCGTCACGTCGAATAGCGCGAACTCCCTCAGGCCGGCGGTGTCTATCAGGAATCCTCCTCCCCCGAGCCTCACGGCCGTGGAACTCGTGGTGACGTGTTTTCCCTTGAGGGTCCCTTCGTACACCTCTCCGACGGGAAGCTCCGCTTCGGGAGAAAGTATGTTGGCGATGGAGCTTTTCCCGACGCCCGAATGACCGACCAGGAGGACCCACTTGTCCCTGAACCGCTCCGACAGCTCCTCGAACCCAGTATCGTTCAAAACGCTGGTGAAAAAGACCTTTATCCCCATCTTCAGGTAGGGAGCCGATATCTCTTCCGCCTCCTCGTCCTCGAGCAGGTCGGCCTTGTTGACGACTATCGAAAGGTTGATCCGCTGGGCGTTGCATGCCACGAGGAAACGGTCGATGATCCCTCTCTTGAGGACCGGGTTGGGAGCGGCGACGACTGCCGCCTCGTCTATGTTAGCCGCGATCACGTGCTCCTTGCCGGTGAAAGTGATCCTCCGAGAGAGCTTGTTCTTCCTGGGGCGAAGCTCGGTTATGAGGTGCTCGCCTTTCGCCGATGTCCTTATGTTGACTATGTCGCCTACCGACAGGCGGTTCTTCATGTTTTTCGAGGAAAGCTCGAAACGCCCTGCGGGGAATGCCGGAAAGGTCTCCTTCCCGTCCCACACCCAGTGCTTTTTCCCGCAAAGCCTGACGATCCTGAACTCCGCCATCTCGCCTCCGCTAAGATTCTGACAGACATCCCTGAAAAAAGCCACTTGGTCCGTCGCCCCGGTACGGAACAAACTGCTTCGCTCCCTCGTATCAGGAAATGCGGACACGGAATGGAGGCTGAAATGGCAGAACTCAGATTCACCACGGAAAATAGAACGGGTGTCGTTATAGCGGCTTTCGAAGGCTCGATCCACATGGGAGGAGGAGATGTCGTCCTCAAGGAGTCGGTCAGGAAACTTATCGACGAGGGCATGAAGAAGGTCGTCCTCGACCTGTCAAGAGTGACGGCGATCGATTCCGTGGGGATCGGTCAGCTTGTCGGGCTCGCGGCTTCGGCGCGCAGGCAGGGCGGAGAGATAAGGCTCGCCGCGCTTACGAAGAAGATCCGCGACCTGATGGAGATAGTCAGGCTCAACACCGTCTTCTCGTGCCACGACTCCGTGGATGATGCGGTGAGAGCTTTCCGGGGTTGACCGGATCTCCCCCGGAAGTGAGGCAAAAGCGGTGGTACAATCCCTTGTCTATGAACGAAAGGAAGAAGATACATCGTTTTTTTCTCAATGACCCCCTCCTGGGAGAGGCCGCAAGGATTCACGGACTGCCCGACCTCGATATATACGGACAGGGCGGCCCCCTGATGACTCTCGTTGAAGCCGTGATAAGCCAGCAGCTCGCGGACAGCGCGGCCAGGGCGATCTTCGGAAGGCTCGAAGCTTATGTCGGTTCGATGCTCAAGGATCCGGCCTCTTTATCGGGGGTCCCGAAGGAGAAGCTCAGGGAACTGGGCATTTCGGGAAACAAAGCCGACACCATAATAACCATCGCCCGGATGACGAAGAGCGGCCTTCTCGATCTTGATGGCCTTGCAGGAGCTGACGACGGGGCCGTCAGGGAGGAATTGATAAAGATCCGGGGCATAGGCGAATGGACCGTCCAGATGTACCTGATATTCGGGTTGAAGAGGGAGGACGTGTGGCCCGCGACCGACCTGGGGATAAGAAAAAAGCTTTCCGCCTTGTTGAAAAAAAGGAAATTGATGGATCCTGATAAGGTGGAGGCTTTCGGCCGGAGGTGGGAACCTTACAGGTCTTACGCCGCCATTCATCTCTGGAGAAGCTAGAACCTGTAACTGTCCGCGAACAGGGTCCTCAGTTCGGAAGGCTGCCGCTTAAAAGAGATAAGGATCTCGGGTTGAGGAAAACGAAACCCCTGCCCTCCTCCCCCGCCACATAGTCTATGGTCACTCCATCCAGGTAGGCGTGCGACGCCGGGTCCACGTAGATGAAAAGGCCTTCGGATTCGAAGACGAGATCCGCCGGGCTGGGCCCCTCGCAGAAAGCCAGGGTGTATTCGAAGCCGTTCAGCCCTCCTCCCACTATGGCCGCCCTTAGGCCGTAGCCCAGAAGTTTCTCCCTGTAAATCATCCTCTTCGCAGCTTCTCCCGCGTTCTTGGTAAGGACAACCATCAACCGCTCCTTGTCGCCGGCCCTTCTTCCGGGTCCCGCCATCTCAGTAACAAGCGGGGTTTGATTTTATTTCAGGCGGATAGCCTCAGGAAGCCCGTTGACGGAAGGGCGCAGGTTTTTCCCGTAAGCTTCCGTGCGGTTTGCCCTGAGGCCGATAAAATGTTATAGTTCTTTCTCGATTGGCGTTTCCTCTGCCCGGGTTTTGGGGAAAATAGATGCCTTATATCTGTTCTGCGAACGTCCTGGTTGAGCCGAAGCAGGTTTGCGCCTCGGCCTCTTCCGTCTTCAGGACGGCCGTTCCGGCGGTGTGCGCGTGGATCTGACCTTCGTTTCGGTCGTCCTTCTGGTCGTCCTGGCGCTTTTCTTCGATTTCCTGAACGGTTTCCACGACGCCGCCAATTCGATCGCAACGATCGTTGCGACGAGGGTCCTTTCGCCGAAGTTCGCAGTCATCTGGGCCGCTTTCTTCAACTTCATCGCGTTCCTTTTCTTCGGCCTGCATGTCGCGAAGACCCTGGGCAAGGGGATAGTGGACCTGGACCAGGTGGACAGCGCGATAATCTTCGGTGCTCTCGTGGGCGCCTGTTCCTGGAACATCATCACCTGGTATTTCGGGATCCCCTCGAGTTCCTCCCACGCTCTCGTGGGGGGGCTGGTGGGAGCGGCCATCGTGAAGGCGGGTCCCGGCGCGCTCGTCATGGACGGCATAATAAAAACGGTCGCTTTCATAGTCATCTCGCCCCTTGTCGGGATGCTGCTTGGAGTTATCTTAGGCGTGGTCGTTTACAACCTTTTCTCCCGCTCGACCCCCACTAAGGTTGACCATCTCTTCAGGAAGGGGCAGCTCATCTCGGCGGCGGCTTACAGCCTCGGGCACGGAGGCAACGACGCGCAGAAGACCATGGGCATCATAGCCGGGCTTCTCTTCAGCGCAGGGTACCTGGGGAAGGAGTTCCACGTGCCTTTGTGGATAGTCCTTTCCTGCAACGGCGCGATAGCTCTCGGAACCATGTGCGGAGGATGGCGCATAGTCAAGACGATGGGCAACAAGCTGGCGCACCTTAGGCCCGTGGACGGCTTCTGCGCCGAGACAGGGGCGGCGGTCGTTCTTTTCGGGTCGTCGGCCCTGGGAGTGCCCATAAGCACGACGCACACGATAACCGGGGCTATAATGGGAGTCGGCTCCCTGAAGGGGATGCGCGGAGTGAAGTGGGGGGTCGCCGGGAGGATAGTCTGGGCGTGGATAATCACCATCCCCGCGGCGGCCGCGATTTCGGCATGCTGTTACGCGCTGACGGCGTTTATAATGGGCTGAAAAGGCCAGTTTAAAGATATGTGTTAAAGTTCTTTAAGAGAACTTGGAGAGGCGGATCAAATGGACAAAAAATTGCCGTCGCTGAAAATTGGCGATCTTGAATCGAAACTCCCGATCATCCAGGGAGGAATGGGCGTGGGGATCTCCATGGCAGGCCTCGCCTCCGCGGTAGCCAACGAGGGCGGGATCGGCGTGATCGCGTCCGCGGGGATAGCCATGCACGACCCGGATTACGAGAAGAACGTGAGAGCCGCCAACAAGAGGGCGCTGGCCAACGAGGTCCGGAAGGCGAAAAGCCTGACGAAGGGGCCGATAGGGGTCAACATCCTCGTGGCCCTTTCCGATTACGACGCGCTCTCGGTGGTTTGCCTGGAAGAAGGCGCCGACGTCCTCTTCCTGGGCGCGGGGCTTCCGCTGAAGATATTCGGCGACCTGCCGAAGAACGAGGTGAAGGACGTCAAGATAAAGGTCGTCCCCATCATCTCCTCCGCGAGAGCCCTGAACGTGATCTTCCAGTCGTGGCTGAAGAATTACGACCGGGTTCCCGACGCGGTCGTAGTGGAAGGACCGCTGGCGGGAGGGCACCTGGGGTTCAAGAGAGAACAGATTGAAGATCCTGGCTTCGCGCTCGAAAAGCTTGTTCCGGAGGTCGTCGCCGCCATGCAGGATTTTGAGAAGCGGTTGGGAGTCTCGATACTCGTGATCGCGGCGGGAGGGATATACACCGGAGGAGACATCCTCAAGTTCCTGAAACTGGGGGCAGGGGGTGTCCAGATGGCTACCAGGTTCATAGCGACTGACGAATGCGACGCTTACCCCGAGTTCAAGGAAGCGCTCCTGAAGTGCGGAAAGGACGACATCTGCATCATCGACAGCCCCGTCGGGCTTCCTGGAAGAGCCATAAGGAACCATTTCCTCGACGAGGTATACGGAGGCAGGAAGATCCCGTTCAAGTGCCCCTGGAAATGCCTCAGGACATGCGATTACACGAACGTCCCCTACTGTATAGCCCTCGCGCTCGTGAACGCGAAGAAGGGGCTCATGGGAGAAGGGTTCGCCTTCACGGGAGCCAACGGCTGGCGGGTTGACAAGATCGTCCCGGTCAAGGAGCTCATCGGGGAGCTCGTGGCGGAATACGAGGCGGCGGCCGGGCTCTCTTCCTGATAATCATCTGCCGAAAAAAGGGCGATGTTTTGGAACCGCCCGCCGCCTCCCGGGAGGCGGCGGGCGGTTTTTGACTGAATCACTTTCATGTGCTAGAGTTAATGCTCGAATGTGGGGCTTTAGAATGCGCCGTGAAAGCTGCCTCGGAAAAAAGGAAAGAAGAAGGTAGAAATGTTCCAGGGATCCCTCAAAGAACTCCATCTGCCTGATGTGATACAGCTCGTTTCGGTTTCCGGAAAGACGGGCGCGTTCCACCTTCAGAAGGACGGAGACGAGGGAGTGATCTTCCTGGAAACGGGAAGGATCGTCCACGCGGTCCTGGGAGGCTCCTTCGGCGAGGAGGCTGTCTACACGATGGCCACTTGGAACGAGGGCTCTTTCCGCTTCGTTCCCGAAGAAGCCCCGCCTCAGCATTCGATCACGAAGAACAACACCAATCTCCTGATGGAAGCTGCCCGCAGGCTGGACGAGTGGAAGGTCCTTTCGAAGAAGATACCTTCCCTGGACATGGTCCCCAGGTTCGAGGTCCCGCAGGGAAAACAGGGCAAGATAAACCTCAACACGCAGGAATGGCTGATCCTCAGCAAGGTCTCCGGGGCGGCATCGATAGCTGAGATCGCCAGTTCATCGGGCCTCTCCGCCTTCGACGTTGCAAAGATGCTTTACGGGCTCGTGACGATGGGGCTGGTCCACCTGGATCCTCCCAAGCACAGGGGTACGACCCCTTCGGTCCCGATCCCTCAGAAACCGCAGGCCCAGGAACAGCAGCAGGAGTCGGACGCGGTGGTTGCCGGTTTGAGGGCCCTTCTCGGGCGCCTCGCGGGGGCGGCGTCGGAATCTCTGGGCGAATCATCGGCGCTCGGTATAAAGAAGATATACGACCAGGCGCTCGCTGAGCTCAAGAACGGCAAGGGGGCTGAATCGGTCCAGCTCATGTGCCAGGAGCTCCTCAAGCAGGCGAGCATCCTCAGGGGCGAGGAAGTCCAGAGGGCCCTCGCGGACCGGTTCAGGACGCTGCTTTCTTCATGGAACTCCGAACAGGGATGACAATTGACCCCCGATGAAAAGACTTTACCTTGTCCGTCACGGCGAAACCGAGTGGAACGCTGACAACAGGGTCCAGGGCTCGATAGACATCCCCCTCTCCCCCAAAGGCAGGCAGCAGGCAGGCTGGCTCGTGAAATGCATGGCGCGCATGCACAGGCCCGACATGACCTTTTCATCCGACCTTTGCCGCGCGAAAGAAACTGCCGAGATACTGACATCAGGCCTGGGCGCCGGAAGCCCGGTGCAGGACCCTCTTCTCAGGGAGATCAACTGCGGCCGGTGGGAGAGCCTCTTCATCCCCGATCTCGAAAAGGATTTTCCGCGGGAGTACGAGGCGTGGCGCCTCGACGCCGGCTTCAAATGCCCCGGCGGGGAATCGGTGGAAGACGTGAAGAAAAGGATAGAAGCCTTCTTCGCGGGGAAGGCCTCCGAGCTTTCCTCCGCGGAGACCGTGATGATCGTGGCGCACGGCCTCTTCAACAGGACGATGCTCGCGCACATAATGAACCTGGGGCTGCAGCAATGCAGGTACTTCGAGCAGGACAACGCGGCCCTCAACGTTTTCGTCTGGGGAAGGCTGATGCCGCGGGTCGTCGCCTGGAACTACACGCCGTTTTGCTGAGGGGAAGATGCGGAGACTGATCGGGAGCTGGCGGGAAGCACTTTCCGCCAAAATAGGAAAAGAGTTCGGAACGGAGATAGGGCCGGGGGACATTTCCATTGATTTTCCGCCGAAGCCGGAGCTCGGCGACGCGACAACGAACGTCGCTTTTACCGTTGCCAGGAAGTGCGGCATGAATCCCGCGGAGGCGGCTTCCAGGATAAGGGATCTGAGGCTCGAGGCGGTCGAACGGATCGAGGCCAGGGGGCCTTACCTCAATTTCTTCCTGGACAGGGCCGAGGCGGTCGGATACCTTCTCGACGGGGTGGCGCCTGCGCCCGAAATGTCAGCGAAAGTGATCGTCGAGCACACCAACATAAACCCGAACAAGGCCGCGCACATAGGCCACCTGAGGAACGCCGTGCTCGGGGACACACTCGTGAAGGCCCTAAGGTTCCTGGGCCATGAAGTGGAGGTCCAGAACTACATCGACGATACCGGCGTCCAGGTCGCGGACGTCGTCGTCTGTTTCAGGGAGATCCTCGGCTACGGCTTCGAAGAGGTCAGGAGGGAGGCCGAAAAGGAGAAGCCCTTCGACATCTTCTGCTGGGAGCTTTACGCGAAGTCCCCGAAGTATTACGAAGCCGACCCTGATAACCTCAATAAAAGGTACGAGACGCTTCACCTGATCGAGGAGGGGGACAGCGAGACCGCCAGGATAGGCGAGTTCGTTGCTTCAAGCATGGTCAACTGCCATCTCAGGACCATGGACAGGCTCGGCATAAGGTACGACCTCCTGCCCCATGAGAGCGACATCCTGAAGAACGGCTTCTGGAACAGATGCTTCTCCATGCTGAAAGAGAGCGGGTCGATAGAATACATTCCGCCCGATTCCGAAGACAAGATGAGGGGCTGCTGGGTCATGAGGCTCTCCGGAAACAAGGAGTTCGAAGGGCTCTCCGACGCCGACAAGGTTATCGTGAGGTCGAACGGAACGGTAACCTATCTCGGGAAAGACCTCGCTTACCAGCTCTGGAAGCTCGGGGCGCTGGGGAAGGATTTCGGCTATGTCGAGAGCGAAGGAGCGCCCTACATGATATGGAGGACCGCTCCCGCTGAAATGGGTCCCGCGGAAAGAAAGTTCGGCGGCGGCCAAAAAGTATTCAACGTGATAGACGTCAGGCAGAGCTACCTGCAGAAGATCGTGCGGGAAGGCCTGAAAATGCTCGGTCGCGAAAAGGAGGCCGAGTCCTCGGTCCACTTTTCCTACGAGATGGTGGCTCTTTCGACGAGGTTCATCAGGGAGGAGATCGAAAAAGGGAGACTGCCCGCCGCAGACGAGAAGGACCTTGCGAAGCCCTTCATAGAAATGTCGGGCAGGAAAGGTCTGGCATACATAGCGGACCACCTGATCGACGCGCTTGTCGAAAGGGCTAAGGCGGAAATTGAAAAGAGGGAGCCGGAGACCCCTGCCGGGGAGGTCTCCGACAGGGCCGCGGTTCTCGCGCGGGCTGCTCTCAAGTATTACATACTGAAATTCAGCAGGAACCAGGTGGTCGCGTTCGACCTTAACGAGGCTCTTTCATTCGAGGGCGAGACCGGCCCTTACATACAGTACGCTTCAGTCAGGGCGGGCAACATCCTGAGAAAAGCCGAAGAGAAGGGAGAGATCGTGCCGTCCGTTGTCGACAAGGAAGCGGTCGCGCGCCTGATCCCGCTCCTGGACAACGACGGGTGGGGGATTCTTAGCCTCTTCCTGAGGATGCCGTTCGTGGTGTCGAGGGCGGTGGAACTCAGGGAGCTCAACCTGATCGCCAGGAACATGTACGAAATAGCCCAGGCTTTCCACAACTACTACCACAAGGCCCCGGTGCTCCAGGAGGAGGACGAGGGCAAGAGGAAGGCAAGGCTTCTCTTCATCTCCATCTTCGCCCGCCTTTTCGAGGATCATCTCGGGGACCTGCTGGGCATCGAGACTCCCCGGAGGATGTGATGGCCGACTACATCGCCACATCCACCCTGAACGGCGAGGCCATACTCCAGAAAGAGCTTGCGGAACTAGGAATAACCGAGAGCAAGCCCGCGAGAGGCAAGGTGATCTTCCGCGCCTCCGAGGAGGAGGCTTGCAGGGCCGCCTATTTCTGCAGGACCGCCAGGAAGGTCCTCATGCCGGTGAGGTCCTTCAGGTTCTCATCGAAGGAGGATTTCTACGAGGGGGCGTCCTCCGTGGAATGGGAAGAGATGATGGACATTTCCAGGACGTTCGCGGTGCGAGTGAAGGGCGAGGACGCGGTCCTGAGGAATTCCGCCTACTCGGCGCTCCTTCTCAAGGACGCCATAGTCGACAGGTTGAGGGATAAAAAGGGAAGAAGGCCGGACGTCGACAAGGAAAAGCCCAACACCATGGTCCAGGCGTTCCTGGAAAAGGGGCGGGTGTCGATAAGCCTCGACCTTGGAGGATCGCTTCATAAGAGGGGTTACAGGGCGGAGTCCTCCCCTGGCTCGCTCAACGAAGCCCTTGCCGCATCCATCCTGAAGTTCTGCGGGTACTGCGGGGAGGAGCCGTTCCTCGACCCGATGTGCGGGAGCGGAACCATCGGCATAGAAGCGGCCCTGATCGCCGGGGACATTGCCCCGGGGCTCCTGTGGAGGTACGAAAAGGGGTTCTTCTCCCTTCCCTTCATCCCGGCGGACGTGAAGCGGACCATACCGAAGATGGCAAAGGAGAGAGTAAGAAGGCCGGCGTTCTCCATCGCGGTCTCCGACATCGACGGCAGGGCCGTCAGGACCTCGATGAACAACGCCAAGAGGGCGGGAGTCGCCGCGTTCATGAAGTTCCGCGAAGAAGACTTCTTCTCCTTGAGACCGGAGGACGGCGGCGGCCTGATGGTATCGAACTTGCCCTACGGAGACCACGTGGAGTCCGGCACCGACCTGGAAAGTTTTTACCGAAGCGTCGGAGACAAGCTGAAGCGCGACTTCATGGGCTTCAGGGCCGGCCTTCTGATGGGGAGCGCCGAACTCCAGAAATCGGTCGGGCTATATGCATTTAGGAAGGTTTCGCTATACAATGGAAGCAAGGAGGTCAGATTATGTCTTTACGAACTTTACGAAGGTTCACGGAAGGCGGGAAAAGGGGAGTCGCGCCAGCGGTTTTCCTGATGGCCTTCCTCGCTTTCGCGGTTACGCCGGCTATCGCTTCGGCCTACGGAGAGTTCAGGGCCGAAGGAAAGAGGGGATGGGTCAAGTTCACCGGACGCGGAGGATCGGTTACCGTCGAAGGCAAGGGAAAACTTTGGGTCACGGTGACCAGGGACTCCAAAGCTTATGTTGACGGCACTTACAAGACCCACACCAGGGACGGGATGACAGATTACTACGAAGGGTTCCAGGGAAAGGCGACTCTGAGCGGCCTGAACTTCAAGGTGGCGCTCCGCGGCGAGAACATCAGGATCGAAGCCCTCGCCAGGGGGAAGGCGTCTATGAACGGGGCGGGTACATTCTCGACGAAGAAAAACCCCTCCGGCAAGTGGGGCGAGGACTACAAGTGGGTCCACTGCAGCTTCTGAGAGCAAGATGAGCGAGAAGAGCATGATGGGTGAGCTCCTCATCGAAGAGGGGCTCTTGACGAAGGAACAGCTGGGGAACGCGCTGAGGGAGCAGAAACAGAAGGGCGGAAGGCTCGGCTACCACCTCATCAGGCTCGGCTACCTCAACGTTAACAGGCTGAGCCAGTTCCTGAAGGAATCGATGGGGCTGATCCCCTACAACATCTCCGAGTCGGGAGACGGATCCGAGGCGGCAGCCCTTTTCCCGGCGACGCTGGCCCGGTTCTACAACGTGGTTCCCCTGGAAAGGAAGGGCAACACTCTCACGGTCGCCCTCGCCGACCTCGACAACCCGAGGCTGATCCCCGCGCTGGAGGAGTACACCGGGCTCAAGATTGACCCGCTGATCTGCCCCCGCGACGCGGTCGTGACGGCGCTCGAGAAATTCTACGGCTTCCAGAACGACCCGGGCGTCCAGTACATGCCGACGGGGGACAACCTTTTCATACTGACCAGCAAGGAGAAAAAGATCCACTCCCTGCACTGGTCGAAGCTCAATCCGGACTCTTCCGCCGTCGAGTGGCTCAGGACCGCGCTCATCGAGGCGATAAGGATAGGCTGCAGAAGGCTCGTCATAAGGCCTACCGAGGATTCCCTGAGGATAGCCTTCCAGAACGGAGATGAGCTTGAGGACCGCTTCCTTCTCTACCAGCGGAAGGAAGAGGAGATGGGGACCCTGATAGAGGAACTCGCCCGGCTGAAGGACAAGAAAAAGAGGGCTGAGCAGGAAGGAAGGATAAGGATACAGATAGAGAACAGATACCTCTCCCTGCACGTCCACAAGCTCCAGACGCTTCAGGGGCGAAGGTACCGCCTCACGCTTTACGACGAGAAGATATTCGAGAGGGAGTGGGGGAAACTGAAGGAATGCCTTTCCGGAGCGGAGTCCTCATCCTTCGAATCCGCGCTGAGGGAGCCGAGGGGGATAGTCATCATCTCGGGCCCCATGGGGCCGGCGATTTCCGGCGTCTACTACTCGGTCCTGGAACTTGTAAAGGCGGGTACGCGCGCGCCTTTTTCGATAGAGATGCATGCCCTCGTCAACCTTTCGCGGGTCGTCCAGGTCGAGCTTTCACGGGTCGAGGAGACCACGATGGCGGAACAGATAACCCTCGCGCTCAAGGATGAGGCGGATTTCATCGGAGCGTTCCCGATAAAAGACCGCGCCACGGCGGAGATATTCTTCCTTGCCGCGGCGAAAGCCTCCCTCCTCGGGGTGATCCACCAGGGAAGCGCGGCGGCGACCCTGAAATGGCTTCTCAGGAACGGCTTCAAGTCCCCGATACGCGCGGGCCTGCTCAAAGGCATCGTTTCGGTGGTTCCCGTATCGAAGCTTTGCCCACACTGCCAGATTCCGGTCGACGCGCCGGGCCTGAAGTTCCCCATCTACACGAGACAGGGGTGCGCGAAATGCCTTTCCATGGACACGCTTCCCTACGAGACTTTCCTTGAATGGCACCCGATCACCAAAGAGATCGCTCCCTCCGAGGAAGGCGAAGTGGAAAAAGCCCTCGACAGGGCGAAGACGCTCTTGAACGATCCTCCCACGATGAAGGAGAAGATACTCGACAGGGCGCGAAAGGCCGAGATAGACGGCAGCGAGGTCAGGAGGCTGTTCGGTGTCTGACGCGCGGCCCCGGACGTTCTTTCTCGTTCTATGCCTTTTCGCGGCGGCTTACCTCTTTTCCCAGGAACCTGTATCCGGCGTCGACATGGAGAGGATGAGGTGGGAAAAGGATTTCGAGCTCCTCCTGGAGATCGCGGGCGTTCCGACGCGCGGCCAGGTGGAGCTTGAACAGAACATCTCGTCCCTTGAAAAGGAGAGGGAATCCCTGCTGAGAAAGAGGGACAGACTGTCCGCGCGGCTCGACAGGCTGAACTCCTCCTACACATCCGACCAGCTGTACGACGAGATGCTGGAAGAAGAGACCATGGACCTGTCATCCACTAAAAAAAGCATCTCCTCTAAACTGGAAACCGTCGAGGAGAGGCTGGGCGAGATCGAGGACAAGCTGAGGAAGCTCTACCCGGAAAGAACCGGATGAAGGAAAAAATGAAGATACTGGTCGTGGAGGACCGGTCAAGCCTTCTCCGGACATTCACCGAGAACATAGAGAACGCGGGTTACAAAGTTTTGTCCGCCTCTGACGGGTTCGAGGGAAGAAAAGCGGTCGAAACCGGGGGCTACGATCTGGCGCTTTTCGATTTCAAGATGGCGGGGCCCAACGGTCTCGAACTTCTCAAATTGTCGAAAGAGACCTACCCCACTGTCCCCATCGTCCTGATCACCGCCTACGGAAGCGTGGAGTCAGCCGTGGAGGCGATGAAGAGCGGGGCGTACGACTACATAACCAAGCCCGTGGAGATGGAGCACCTCATGCACATCATAGCCAACGCCCTTGAGACGTCCAGGATGTCCAGGATGGAACAGGTCCTCAGGGCCGAGCTTGAACGGCATTCTCCTTTTTTCGGAATAGTGGGGAAAAGCGGGGCTATATCGAGGGCGCTCGAGGAGGCCCGCAAGGTCGCGCCCCTGGATTCAACGGTCCTGCTTATCGGAGAGACCGGCACGGGCAAGGAGCTCTTCGCCAAGGCGATCCACACGCTGAGCCCGAGGAAGGACAATCCTTTCGTGGCCGTGAACTGCGCGGCCATTCCGAGCACGCTTCTCGAGAACGAGCTGTTCGGGCACGAGAAGGGCGCCTATACCGGAGCCTATGACAGCCGCATCGGAAGGTTCGAGCTGGCTCACAGGGGGACGCTTTTCCTCGACGAGGTGGGGGAAATGCACCCAGACCTGCAGTCGAAGCTCCTGAGGGTCATCGAGGAAAAAAAGTTCACGAGGGTCGGCAGCCCCGCGACGGTCAGTGTTGACGTGAGGCTCATCTGCGCGACGAACAGGAAGCCCGAGGACCTCGCAGGTTCGGGTTCTTTCAGGAAAGACCTTTACTACAGGATCTCCAGCTTCCCGATAGTCCTTCCGCCTCTCAGGGACAGGAGGGACGACATACCCCTTCTCGCCGAGCACGCGCTTTCGAGGTGGAGGCGCGAGCTCCATAACAAGGAACTGGCTTTCGACGCGGAAACGCTGGAGTGGCTTCAGGGCCAGCCGTGGCCGGGGAACGTCAGGGAACTTTTCAACCGGATCGAAAGGGCTGCCATTCTTTCCTCCGGAAGCCTCGTCGAGCTCGAAGAACTCAAGGGAAGACGGAAAGAGGGCGAGGGTATGCCCGATTTCCTTTCCGAACAGGATCCCGAAAAATGGATAATCACGGAAGCACGATGGAGGGCGTCGGAAGTATTGAAAAGGACGGGGGGGGACAAGAAGAAGGCCGCGGCCCTTCTGGGCATGACGGCGCAGAAGCTGGATGACATACTCAGGTGAACTTTTCCGGCCGATTTCCGTAATTACACCTTTGGAAAATTATTGAGTAAGAGAAAGGAGAATTCAAAATGGACAACGAATACGCGAGGGAAAAGAAACCGAGAAGGCTGGGGTTGATAATATTCATAGTCGCCGTCGTGGTGTTCCTGCTCGGCGGGATACTTCTCATCGCCGGCATAGCGTCTCTCACCAAGGGACAGGCGCCCAAGGTGAAGCCGGATTCGACGCTGGTCCTCAACCTGGAGAGGCCCATCCAGGAAATGCCGGCCGACCCGTTCGCAATGCAGTTCTTCGGGACCAAGGTCTACCAGTTCTCCGAGCTGCATGACGCGATAAAGAGGGCGAAGGAGGACGACCGGATCAAGAGCATGCTGATAGTCACGGGGATGAGCGGGATCGGCATCGCAAACGCGCAGGAGCTGAGGGCCGACATCGAGGAGTTCAAGAAGAGCAAGAAGCCAGTCTACGCCTATTTCGACGCGACGGGCAACAGCGGCTACTACATGGCGTCCTGCGCCGACAAGATCTACGCCCCGCCGTCCACGATAATGGTCATGTCCGGGCTTTACGCCGAGATCCCCTTCTTCAAGGACACTCTCGAGAAGATCAAGGTCCAGCCGCAGATGTACCACATCGGGGATTACAAGTCCTACTCCGATACCTTCATGAGGAACAGCATGTCCGACGCCCAGAAAGAGGCCATGGACGCCATCCTCGACAGCCTTTTCAACAACTTCGTCAACGACATCTGCAAGGGAGGAAGGTTCACTCCCGACCAGCTGAAAGCGGTCATCGACACGGGTCTCCAGCACGGGCAGTACCTGAAGGACAACAAGCTGGTGGACGACCTCGTCTATCCCGACCAGGTGGACGAGATGCTCAAGAAGGTCAACGGCAACAAGGAAAAGGTCTCAAAGATCGACGTCTGCGATTACATCAAGGACAAGAGGGTCGTCCTGGACAAGATGGCCAAGAAGAGCGTCGCCGTCGTGATCGCGAGCGGCGGCATAGTGGACGACGGCGGTTCAAGGGAGAGCAACACGATCACCCCCGGCAGGCTCAACAAGCTCCTCGACCAGGTCGAGAAGGACAAGAGCGTCTCGGCCGTGGTCCTCAGGGTTGACAGCCCGGGCGGATCGGGTCTGGCCTCCGACATAATCTGGAACAAGATAAACCAGGTCAGGAAATCCAAGCCCGTGGTCGTTTCTATGGCCAGCGTGGCGGGTTCCGGAGGGTATTACATCGCCATGGGTTCCGACGGGATCGTCGCCCAGCCCACGACCATCACCGGATCGATCGGCGTGGTGACGGGCAAGTTCGTGACAAAGGGCATATACGACTGGGCGGGCGTCGGTATGGGAATGATGAAAAGAGGCAGGAACGCGGACCTCTGGTCGGCATACCAGTCCTTCACGCCCGAACAGGAGCAGATCGTCGTGGGACACATGGAACAGTTCTACAAGGATTTCGTGACGAAGGTCGCCGAAGGCAGGCACATGAGCTACGACGAGGTCCACAAGATCGCCCAGGGCAGGATATGGAGCGGCGAGGACGCCCTGAAGATCGGCCTCGTGGACAGGCTCGGCGGGCTGGACGAGGCGATCGCCCTCGCGAAGGAAAAAGCCAAGATCGCGGCCGGGGAAAAGGTCACCATCAAGTATTACCCCAGGCAGAAGACGGTCTTCGAAACGATCATGGAGATGAGCGGCGAGGAGATAGCGATGACGATGCTGAGAACGGTCTCCCCCGAACTTTTCGCGAAGATGGAGAAGGAGGCCCGGTTCGTCGAAATGCTCAGCAGGGAGCCTTACTCTCTTTACATGCCGGTGAATGTGGTGGTCGAATAGCAAGTCCCCTTACGCAGTTTTTCCCTTTCAGGGCGCGGTCATCCCGCGCCCTTTTTTCTTGGTCGCCCCTTTGAAATACCGGGTTGACAACGGGAATAAAAAATGGAAGAATGGCGTCTTTAAAAGTGGACCGCTGGGGTCCATGTTTAAGGGGATATGATGCAGGTTTCCAGAAGTCTCGAATACGCCGTCAGGAGCCTTGTCTGCCTGGCCTCTTCGAGGAGGCCGATGGACCTCGGAGCGATCGCGGAGAAGGAGCGTATCCCCCGGGCATATCTCGCAAAGATAATGAGGACCCTGGTGCGGGGAGGGCTGGTATCTTCCACTCAGGGGAGAACAGGCGGATACAGGCTCAGGAAGCCCGCTGGGAGGATAAGGCTCCTGGAGATCTACATGCTGACCGAAGGGCCGTCCAAGCTTCTGCCGTGCATAGGCGACGGCGGATCCTGCTCCGCGAGCGCGTCGTGCTCACAGAAGCCGGTATGGATAAAGGTCGAACAGGCCGTCAACGAGGCTTTCAGGAACGTCACGCTGAAGGAGATGCTTCCGAAAAAAACGAACGGAGGAAAAGGTGCCGGAAAACGCTTTGAAGATCCGCTCTCTCAAGAGCGCGGTTGAAGGGAAGGAAATACTTGCGGGAGTGGACCTGGACCTCCCGGCCGGGCAGATCCACGTGATCATGGGACCCAACGGCAGCGGCAAGAGCACTCTCGCGAACACCCTCATGGGCCATCCGAGGTACGAGGTCCTGGGAGGAGAGGCGAAGCTTTTCGGAGAGGACGTCCTTTCCATGAAAGTCTACGAAAGGGCGCGGAAAGGGCTGTTCCTCGCTTTCCAGTACCCTGTCGAGATAGAAGGCGTCTCCTTCGCCCATTTTCTCTGGAACGCTTCCCAGTCCCACAGGGGGGAGGTCGGAAGATCCGACCCGAAGGAGGTCGTGGCGTTCAGGAAGAAGCTGAACGAATCCCTGGAATCTCTCTCCCTGTCGAAGGACTTCTCGAACAGGTCGCTCAACGTGGGGGCTTCGGGAGGAGAGAAGAAAAGGCTCGAGATCGCCCAGATAATGGCGCTGAAACCTAGAGTGATCCTTCTGGACGAGATAGATTCCGGCCTTGACATCGACTCGTCGAAGCTCGTCGCGAAGGCGATCCAGGGCATGAGAAAGGACGGAGTCAGCGCGATCATCATCACGCACTATCCCAGGATCCTCGAATACCTGGAACCGGAAAGGGTCCACATAATGGCCCAGGGAAAGATCATCTGTTCCAGGGGGATCGAGCTCGCCCACGAACTGGAGAAGCGGGGCTACGACTGGGTCCTGAAGGAGTACAGCCTCAACTAGGCGGAAGGCGACCATGACTGAGAACAGGACTCCCGAAATAGAATTCGATTTCAAGAAATACGACTTCAGGGATCCCGAGAGCTTCGTCTTCAAGAGCGCCAAGGGCCTGAGCGCCGGGACGGTGACGGAGATATCCAGGCAGAAGGGCGAGCCGGAATGGATGCTCGCGATCCGGCTCAAGGCGCTCGATGTGTTCCTGAAGAAGCCCACCCCGGTCTGGGGAGGGGACCTGTCGCCCCTCGATTACGACGCTTACACCTATTACCTTAAGCCGTCGAAGGAGAAGAGCGAGTCCTGGGACGACATCCCGGAGAATATCAAGAAGACCTTCGACAGGCTCGGCGTTCCCGAGGCCGAAAGGAAGTTCCTTGCCGGGCTGGGGGCGCAGTACGAGTCGGAGATGGTCTATCATTCGATAAGGGAGGACCTCGCGAAGAAGGGCGTCATCTTCCTTGATACCGAATCGGGGCTAAGGGAGCACCCGGACCTTTTCAGGAAGTATTTCGCGAAACTGGTCCCGATTGAGGACAACAAGTTCGCCGCCCTCAACACCGCCTGCTGGTCGGGCGGGAGCTTCATCTACGTCCCGAAGGGGGTGGAGATCGACATCCCCCTGCAGGCATATTTCAGGATCAACTCCGCGAACATGGGGCAGTTCGAAAGGACGATCATAGTCGCCGACGAAGGGGCGAAACTCCACTACATCGAAGGCTGCACCGCCCCGGCCTACACGACCAACTCCCTCCACACGGGAGTCATCGAGATATTCGTCCACAAGGGGGCCAGCGTCAGGTACACGACGATACAGAACTGGGCTCACAACATCTACAACCTGGTGACGCAGAGGTCGATGGTCGAAGAAGGCGGAAGCATGGAGTGGGTGGACGGCAACCTCGGCTCGAGGCTGACCATGAAATACCCATCGATATACCTGATGGGGGACGGCGCGAAAGGAAAGATCCTTTCGATAACTTTCGCCGCGGAGGGACAGCACCAGGACGCAGGCGGAAAGATCATACACAAGGGGAAGAACACCACTTCAACGATAATCAGCAAGTCGATCAGCAGGAAGAACGGCAGATGCTCCTACCGCGGGCTCGTGAAGGTCGCGAAGGGCGCCACCGGCGTAAAATCCAGCGTGAAGTGCGACGCCCTGATGCTGGACGAACAGAGCCGCTCGGACACCTATCCGACGATGCAGGTCGACGAGGAGGACGCGGTAGTTGCCCACGAAGCGACGGTCGGGAAAATATCCGACGACGTCATCCATTACCTTATGTCGAGGGGTCTGAAGGATTCCGACGCCCAGGCGATGGTTGTGATGGGGTTCATACAGGCGTTCTCCAGGGAACTTCCCATGGAATACGCGGTCGAACTCAACAGGCTTGTCCAGTTGGAGATGGAAGGGAGCGTGGGATGAGCGCTCTTGACATCAGGGATTCGGGTTTCTTTTCCGGAAGGCTCGACAGGATCATCAACATTGAGAACTGCCCGGCGCTCGGCGGTATCCGGAGGAACGGTTTCGGGGTATTCTCCTCCATGCCCTTCGTGGACGGCGGCGAGGTGCGTTTCGACGCCAGCCTGAAGGATTTTCCCGTATCGGGTTTCAGCGCGGACGGACGGCCTTTCGTCGAGGGTTACATCCCGGCGGAAAAGATATTCGGGGTAGGATCGCTCAGGGATTTTTCGAAGAGCCTGAATGGCGAGCTGATCACTCCCCGGACGGGATTCGGAGGATACTGCCTCTCCTTTTTCGAGAGCGGATTGTTCGTCGAGTGCGCCGACTCCGCGGAAAAGGGCTTCATGAAGCTCTCTTCCGGCCCCGGCCTGTCGCTCGAACCGGTTTACCTGAAAGTGCCTCCCGGCGCCTCCTCGACCCTTTTCCTGGGGCTCGAAGCGGGCGGGGGGGCTCTCGCCCTTAACCTCATCAGGGCTGAGGTGGGCGAAGGCTCCAGCCTGAGGCTCTTCGTTAATCCGGCAGGGCCTGGGAGCAGGTTCATCGACTTCTCCGCTTTCCTGGACAAGGGTTCGCGCGTCGAGGTGTTCCTGATGAGGGTGGAAGGGAAGGAACTCGTTTACCGCTCGTGCGTCGAGATGAAAAAAGAGAACGCGGGTTTCTTCGAAAACTCCCTTTTCTCCCTCAGGGGCGACGAAAAGTGCGACGCGTGCAGCACGGTGATCGAGGAAGCCGGAGGAGGCGAGGCGCGGGTCGAAGTGAGGGCCATAAACAGGGACAGATCGAGGGCCAGGCTCACAGGGCTTCTGAAAGTGGAAAAAAGCGCCGTGAAAAGCAGGTCCCGCTATTCGGGCCACTGCCTCAAGCTGTCGCGGGAGTCCCGCGCCCGCGTCGAACCGAACCTCGAGATCGAAGCCCTCGACATAGAAGCTTCCCACGCCGCGAGCGTAGCCCCGATCGACGAGGAGAAGCTCTTCTACCTGGAAGCGAGGGGCATGTCGCGGGGCGAGGCCGAGAAGGAGATAGCGCTGGGATTCCTGTCCTCGCTTCTGAAGGATGCCCCGGAAACCGCCCCGCTGGTCGAAAAACATGTCTGACAGGGAGATCCCATGAACGATAATTTCAAGAACAAGCTGGATGACGTCGACCCGCTCATGATGGACATCCTGCTCCAGCATTACCGGCACCCGCACAACTTCGGCGAGCTGTCGCCCTGCGACATCGACCACGAGGAGGGGAACCCTTCGTGCGGAGACCAGATCAGGATGTTCATCAGGACGAAGGGGGGCAGGATAACCGATATAGCTTTCAGCGGGAAAGGGTGCATAATATCGCAGGCTTCGGCATCCATACTGACCGACCTGGTGAAAGGAAAAACCGTCGACGAGGTCAAATCCATGACGAAAGATGACATGATCGACAACCTGGGCATTCCCATAGGTCCGATGAGGCTGAAATGCGCCCTGCTGGCTCTCAAGGTTATCAAGCGGGGCCTCTACGGCAACGCCGAATGGAACGAGGAAGACGATGAGTAAATGGGTGAAGGTCGTCAAGGTCGCGGATATAGGAGGCGAGGGCCTGGGAATTGCCTTCTCCGGTGAACAGGTGCTCCTGGTAAGGAAGGGAGAAGAGGTGTTCGCCCTCTCGGGCGTCTGCAGCCACCAGGAGATGGAATTGTGCGGCGGAGAGATAGAGGACGAGGCGTGGATCTGCCCCCACCACGGGGCGAGGTTCGGCCTGAGGGACGGAAAAGCGCTCTCCATGCCCGCGGTGGAGGACATCAGGACCTGGGCGGTCAAATGCGAGGACGGATGGGTCCTCCTGGAGGAAGAATGATGGACGGGCGAGGGGCTTTCACCGCCGAAGAGCTCGAAAGGATACGCGCCGACTTCCCCATCCTGAAGAGAGAGGTCAACGGGGAGAAGCTTGTCTACCTGGACAACGCGGCCAGCACTCAGAAACCCTCTTCCGTCATAGATTCGATGGCGGATTTTTTCAGGACCTCGAACGCGAACATTCACCGTGCGATCCACACCCTCGGGTACGAATCCACGGTAGCCTACGAGAACGCCCACAAGGCCGTCGCGAAATTCATCGGGGCGAAAAGCTGGAGAGAGGTGATCTTCGTCAGGAACGCGACGGAAGCCCTCAACCTCGTAGCATATTCCTGGGCTTCGAAGTTCCTCTCCCCGGGCGACGAGGTCGTGGTCACCATGATGGAGCACCACAGCAACATCGTCCCCTGGCTCATGGCGAAGGAGCGGCTGGGCATCGACCTGAAGTTCATCCGGGTCAAGGACAGCGGCGTCCTCGACATGGAGCACGCGGAAGAGTCGATAACCGACAGGACCAGGCTCGTGGGGGCGATCCACGCGAGCAACGTACTCGGGGCGGTGAACGACCTTCACAAGCTCCGAGACCTGGCCCGGGCGAGAGGCGCGAAATTCCTCGTGGACGGCGCTCAGTCCATCCCCCACATGCCGGTCGATGTCGGAAGCCTCGGCTGCGACTTCTTCGCGGCGTCGGGACACAAGATGCTGGGGCCGACGGGAATAGGGATCCTCTACGCGAAAAGAGAGATCCTCGAGGAAACTCCTCCGTTCCTGACGGGAGGCGACATGATCTCGATGGTGACCGTCAGGGGCGCAACATGGAACGACCTGCCGTTCAAGTTCGAGGCTGGCACGCCCGCAGTCTGCGAAGCTGTGGGCCTCGGCGAGGCCGTAAAGTACCTTTCGGCCCTGGGAATGGAAAGGATATATTCCTACGAGAAAGAGCTGGGGGCCTATTTCCTTGAGGAATTAAAAAAACTGCCGTTCGTAGATATTTACGGGCACAAGGAGGGCGAATGCCTCGCGGTCTTCTCCTTCAACGTCAAGGGAGTCCATCCTCACGACGCGGCCTCGATGCTCGACAAGTTCGGCATAGCCGTCCGTTCCGGAAACCACTGCGCCCAGCCACTGATGGAGAGCCTGGGAATGGACAACACCCTGAGGGCTTCCTTCTATTTCTACAACACCCGGGAGGACGCGGACAGGCTCATACACGCACTGAAAGAGGTTGACTCTCTCTTTAATAAAACTGCTTCCGGAGGAAAAAAATAATGAAAAAAGCAGCTTTCATTTTAATGGTGTCGTTCTGTCTGGCCGCCTTCCCAACGCAGGCCGAAAAAAAGGTCCGTTTCTTCGTGCCGGACGGCGGATGGGCCATAGAAATACCGTTCGAAGGCTTCACGATAACCGATGCGAGGAGTTCCGCCACGGGCGACTTCAAGGCAACGGCATTCCACGAGAAGGACAGCGTTTACCTGGAGATATATTTTGAAAGAGGGGCCCCGGGTCAGGACCACCGAAAGGTCCGGAGCTTCTACGAGTCGAATCAGGAGCTCTCGAAATTTGAAAAGGCTGACGTCTCCAGGTGGGAAACCGATTCGGCCGCTTTCCTTGTCTACTGTGCAAAAAACGTTCTGGTCGGTCCGGAAGGGGACGAATTGAACGGGAACATGTACTTCTGCAAGGGATCGGCCTGGGTCGACGTGAGATTAAGAAAGCCATATCCGAAAAAGGGCGACAGGAAACGTGCCGAGGACTTTCTGAAATCGTTGAAGATCGAGGATCAATTCGTACCTACCCCGGAAGACAATGTGTTCATGGGGAACCTTTACTGTTATTCGGGGTTCGAAGATGGCTGTTTCCGTTGTCTTCAACAGGCCTATCAGGCAGAGAAACAGAATCGGAAGCTCCCGCGAGAGGTGAAGATCTCTATGATCGAGAATTACTCCAATATTCTGAGGATCAGGGGTGAAAGGGACATGGCGGCAGCGGTCCTGGATTACGGGCTTGCCTGCGACCCGGAATACCCCATGTACTATTGGAACAAAGCCAGGGTTTTCGCCGAGGAGGGCGACGAGGAGAAGACCGTAGAAATGATTGCCCTGGCGGTAAAGTTCAGAAAAAACATTCTTCCCGGGAACTTGCTGCCGGACCCCAGGCAGGATGATTCATTCAAAGTGCTCGGCATGAAGGAATCTTTCAGGGAAAAGCTGACGACTATATTCTTTCCGGAAAAGAGGCCGCCAGAAGAGCGGGGGAAGGATGCAAACGCCCCCAAAGAGGTAAAATGACCGGGTTCGATCCGTCCCCGGACGCCCCTATCAACACTTTATCCGGATTTTTCAGGGATCATTTCGGCGGGAGAGTGAGAAAGGTCTCTCTCGATGCGGGATTTTCCTGTCCCAACAGGGAAGGTGCCGACAGAAGGGGCGGCTGCCATTGGTGCGACCCTTCCGGCTCGGGCCCGGCAAAAAGCGAGAGCGGCTGGGAGGAGGTTCTGCGGGCCGGGGCGGCGAAACTGAGTGGAAAAGGCTTCAAGGGAGCCATAGCTTATTTCCAGGCTTTCACCAATACTCTGGGTGGAACTTCCCGCCTTGAGGAGGTCTACGAGAAAGCTCTCTCGGTCGAAGGCGTTCTCGGACTTGCCGTCGGCACGAGGCCGGACTGTCTTTCGATGGAAACGATGGAAATCCTCGAGAGACTGAACCGGAAGACCTTTTTATGGGTCGAAATAGGGATGCAGACCATGCACGATCCCACTCTGGCGCTCTGCAACAGGGGACACGGCCATGCGGCGACAGTCTCCGCTTTCGGAGAGCTGCACCGCAGGGGAATGAGAACGGTCCTGCACCTTATCGCCGGGCTTCCCGGGGAGACGGGGGATATGATCCGGGAAAGCTTCGAAGAGGCGGCGAGGCTGGATCCCTGGGGAATAAAACTGCACCCTCTTCACGTGGTGAGGGGCTCCGAGTTCGAGAAGTGGCATACGCAAGGCAAGCTCAGGGTGCTCGGGTTGTCCGAATACGCGGAGCTCGCCGTCAGGCTTATCGAGGTAGCGGCCCCCCGGACCGTGTTCCACAGGATCACCGGTGAGCGGCCGGAGGGAATGCTTGTGGCTCCCGCGTGGTGCCTTGAAAAAGACAGGGTGAGGAACGAGATATACCGGCTCCTTCATGAAACAGGAGGATTCCAGGGCAGGCTGAACAGGAAAAACTGAAAGGGGTTTTTCTCATGGCTGCCGCCCCCTCCCGCGGAATTTGACGGTTGCCTGCAGGCGTGGTAATTTTAAGGGTGTGGAGGCAACTTGCCTGAGATCATTCCGGATGAGCTGATAGCTTTTTTCAAGGGAGATTACAAGAAGGCTGGAGACATCTACAGGCGCAAGGGAAAGCTCGACAAGGCCCTGAAGATGTATCTTCTCTGCGAGGATTACATAGCCGCCTCGGAAGTCGAGGCGGCTCTCGGCAACCCGGACAAGGCCGTCGAGCACCTTCTCCGGGCGGGAGAGGTCGAGGCCGCCGCGCGCCTTCTCATGAACAGAAAGAACTACAAGAAAGCCGCTCAGGTCCTGGCTGACGCCAACATGGTCAAAGAAGCCGCCCAGATAGCCGAAGAGGGAGGAGCGTTTCCGCTCGCGGCCCATTATTACGAGCAGAACGGCAGGTACCTCGAAGCCGGGTTCGCGGCTTACAGGGGGGGGATGAAGGAGAAAGCCGTAATCCTCCTCGTCAAGGCGATGCGGGATTTTCCTCTTGAAGAAAACATCCCCAAGCACGAGGTCATTGGCTGGCGCGACAAGAAAAAGGAAATGGCCAGAATATTCGAGGAGAGCAGCGTCTACGACAAGGCCGGCGCCCTTTACGAAAGCCTCGGGCTCGTGGAGGCTGCGGCGAGGTGCAGGGAGCTTGCCGGGGAGACGGAGCAGGCGGCTTCGCTATACAAGAAGCTGGGTTTCCTCGAAAAAGCGACAGAGCTCCTGGGAAAAGAGGAGAACAGGAACCTCGCCGTTGAAGCCGGGAAACTGGAGGCGGACGGCAAGATCGGAGAAGCTCTCGAGCTGTACCTCAAGGTAGGCTCCAAGAAAGATGCCGCGCGCTGCAAGGAACGCCTGGGGAGCTACGCCGAGGCCGCACAGCTTTTCAAGGAAAGCCGGGAACTGGACAAGGCCGCGCACCTTTTCTACAAGGCGGGGGAATACCAGGAGGCAGGAACGGCACTCGCGCAGATAGGAGAGTACCAGATGGCCATGCAGGCCTTCAGGGAAGGCGGGTTCTTCTATGAGGCGTCGGCCATGGCTTTCGAAGCCAAGAAGTGGGAGGAATCGGTCAGCCTGATCCTGGCGCGGAGGGAAATGATCGACGGGATCATCAGCAAGTTCGAGACCCTATCCGAGGAAACGAAGAAAGATCCGCGCGTCAAGGTCGCCCTCGCGAGGCTCAGGCTGGAGACCGGAAGCATTGACGGAGTGACGGAGCTCCTCAAGAACGTGGGCCCGGACCCTCTGTTCCAGCAGGATCCGTGGCCGGAGTACCTTCAGGGAAGGGTGTTCGAAGTCCTGGGCAAGATGAAGGACGCGGTAGCGTGCTACAACAAGGTCCTAAGGAAGAACTACGCCTTCCAGGACGCTCAGAAACGCCTCACCGCCCTGGCCGAGAGGTCGCCCAGGTCGGTCTCGCGATACGAAACGGAGAAGGCCCTTTGCGAGGGAGTGAGCGGAAGCTGGATCTCGGGATTTGACAAGGTGCTGAACATACCTCTGCTTCTCTTCAGGGCGAGGAAGGAGCTATTCTCCGAGAGCGAACTGAAGGATTCCACCAACGCGCTAAAGACCATACTCAGCCTTTCGCATCCTCATGTGCTGACTTTGAGGGACATCATATATGTCGAAAAGGAGCTACTGCTCGTTTACGAGCCTTTCGAGGGCACGCCTCTGCAGAATCTCATGAACGCGGGTTTTTCCCCGTCGCTGTTCAGCTCCGTCGACCTCCTGAGGCAGATCGTCGAGGCCCTTTACGAGGCGCACAGGAAGGGGATACTCCACGGACAGCTCACACACGAGTCGATACTTCTCGAGAGCGAAAGGCGCGCTAAGGTATCCGGGTTCGGGATGCCGGTCCCGTCTGAAGCCAACCTAGCCGAAAGGAAGCGGCTGATGCCCTTCCTGTCACCTGAAGCGCGCAGGGGAGCGTCGCTCTCCCCCTCGTCCGACCTATACTCGGCCGGGGCGCTGTTCGCTTTGTTCCTCTTTGGGGAAGAACCTCCCATAGAAGGGTTCGAAGGACTTTCCCCCAGGTCCGTTGAAAAGCTGAAGACTTTTCCGGCCCAGGTGGAGAGGCTCCTCAAGGGGCTGTTCTCGTTCTCGACGGTGAACCGTTTCCGCGACGCCAGCGAAGTCTTGCAGGAGATAAAGCCGCTCGAGTTCCTTCCCGGGGCTATCCTTGCGGAACGGTACGAGCTTCTGGACCAGCTCGGGAAGGGCGGCATGGGAGAGGTTTACCGTGTCAGGGACCTCGAGCTGGAGGAGACCGTCGCCCTGAAGATGCTGAGAGTGAAAAGCGGGATGTCGGAGATCGCACGCGCGAGGTTCCTCAGGGAGATAAAGGTTGCGAGGAAAATATCCCATCCGAACGTGATACGGGTCTTCGACCTCGGCAGCTACAAGGACATCACTTTCCTCACGATGGAATACATCGAGGGACCGACGCTAGCCGACTGGGTGAAGGACGGGGACGCCCGGAGGGCCCAGGTTTCCGAAAAAGTGTCGATACTTCAGCAGGTCGCCAAGGGACTGGAGGCGGCGCATCTGCTGGGAGTGATCCACAGGGACCTGAAGCCGCAGAACGTGCTTCTCACGAGGGCCATGTCTCCGAAAATAGTGGATTTCGGCATAGCGTTCACCGAGGAAGGCGCCGACCTCACCCTGGAAGGGCGCTTTGTCGGAAGCCCCAAGTACGTTTCGCCGGAGCAGATCCAGGGAAAGCCGCTCGACGCTAAAAGCGACATCTACTCGTTCGGACTTCTGGCCTACTTCGTCCTGACCGGCCGCGAAGTCTTCACAGGCAGGTCTTCCGAGGAGATCATAAAGGCGCACCTGGAGAACGAACCTCCCGGGTTCGAGCCCGGAGCGGAGGTCCCTGAGAAGCTCCAGAAGCTCGTACACATATGCCTTTCAAAAACACCCGAGAAGAGGCCGCCGTCGATGAGGGCCGTCGCAAGGGTACTGGAGGAGATCGCATGAAGAAAACCTTCGTCCTGGACACCAATGTCCTGCTGCATGACCCGGAAGCCCTATTCAGGTTCGAAGAGAACGAAGTAGTGATACCGATATGGGTCGTCGAAGAGATAGACCATTTCAAGAGGGACGTCACCGAGATCGGCAGGAACGCCAGGAGGGCTTCGAGGGAACTGGACAACCTCAGGCTCAAGGGCCCGATCGCCGAAGGCGTCGCGCTTGAGACGGGAGGAAAGCTCTCCATCTCGATGGAGCGGGTGGAGAACAACCTTCCGCCGACCCTGATGGACAACAAGGGCGACAACCTGATCCTGGGCGTGGCGATAGCGCTCAAGAACAAGAAGAAGAACGTCGTCCTCGTATCCAAGGACACCAACCTCAGGATCAAGGCCAACGCGCTGGGCGTCGAGGCGCAGGACTACGAAAGGGGCAAGATCCATTTCGACGAACTGTATGCCGGGTGGACATCTATAAAAGTAGACAGCGCGTCCCTCGACAGGCTTTACAAGGAAAGGCGCATCCCCGTGCCGCAGGCCGCCCCGCCGGACTCGTTCCACGTCAACGAGATGCTCCACCTGGAGGCGGACGACGGCACCTCGAAAAGCGCGCTCGCCAGGTTCGACAAGGACGACGGGATAGTGCTGATGGACGACCAGAAGCCCATCTGGGGGATCACCCCCAGGAACAAGGAACAGCGCTTCGCGATGGACCTTCTCCTGAACGACAGGATCTCGCTCATCACGCTGGTCGGAAAAGCCGGCACCGGGAAAACATTGCTTGCGATCGCCGCCGGGCTTTTCAAGGTCGCTGACACCCAGGTCTACAAGAAGATGCTCGTCACCAGGCCGATCTTTCCTCTGGGAAAGGACATCGGGTTCCTGCCCGGAGAACTCGAGGAGAAGCTCAAGCCGTGGATGCAGCCGATATTCGACAACCTGGAGCTCCTTCTGCATCTTACGGAGGGAGGAAAGGGCAAGTCCCCTTACAGGGAACTGGTCGAGCACGGCATCCTCCAGATAGAAGCCCTGACGTACATCAGGGGAAGGTCCATCCCGTGCCAGTACATGGTGGTGGACGAGGCTCAGAACCTGACGCCCCACGAAGTGAAAACCATACTCACGAGGGCCGGCGAGAAGACCAAGGTGGTCCTGACCGGGGATCCCTACCAGATCGACAACCCTTACGTGGACGCTTCATCGAACGGCCTCACTTACGTCGCCGAGAAGTTCAAGGATCATCCGCTTGCCGGGCACATAACGCTGACAAAGGGCGAAAGGTCCGGACTGGCGGAAGCCGCAGCGAACATGTTATGAGGCGTTCCCTCGCGATCCTGCTGCTGGTGGCAGCTTTCACCGTTCAGGCCAAAGGCCCGAAGGTCGGAAAGATCTCCTGCGGTTTCGACAACCTGCACCTGTTCGTGACGTTTTCGCTCTCCGACGGGTTCCTTTCACAGGATGTCCTTGACGCGATCAATTCGACGAAGCCTACAACCTTCACCTACGAGGTCGAGGTCGCGAAGAAAAGGACCGGCTGGTTCGACAAGACAATCGGCAGGAGGGTGGTGGAGAAGACCGTCACCTACGACAACCTGACGAGGCAGTACGACCTGGTCACGGCTGTCGACGGCGAGGAGAAGGAGAAGATAAGCCTCATCTCCGTCGAGGAGGTCGAAGAGTCGCTGAAGGGAATGACCGCCCTCGACATGGGTTCGGTCGTGGACCTCAGCCCGGGAGAAAGGGCTTATTACATAAGGGTCAGGGTAACCCTCCTGAAGAACTTTGTTTTGTGGATAATCCCATCGGACGAAGACACGGGATGGACGGAAAAAGAACTGAAAACGCCATAAAGGACAGAGGTAAACGGTGGATAAGGCTCGCCCTGCCTGCCCTGCTTCTTGTGGCGGGGATCGGCTTCATCTATCACGTCATCAGGTCCAAGGAAGGCCATCCGTTCAAGAACCCGCTCATAGTGCTCGCGGTCATAGACATCTTTCTGCTTGTGACCCTGTTCTACCTTCTTTTCAGGCAGCTCATAAAGGGATACCTCCAGTGGAGAAGGGTTAAGGAGGGCGCACGGATAAGGACCCGCCTGCTGACGGCGTTCGTCCTTCTCGGACTGATCCCCTCGACGCTGCTTTTGATAAGCGCGGTGCTGATGATCGAGTCCGCCGTGGACAAGTGGTTCACGCTCCCGGTCCACACGGTCAACGAGGCCGGGCAGAGGCTGGTCGACGCTTCTCTGGACCTCTTGAGGACCGGCAGCGCGCGAAGGGCCGACTCCGTGGCAAAACAGCTCGAAGCGGTCCCGGAGGATCTTCAGCCCTCTTTCGTCTCCCATATCGTGAAGGGGGGCGACATCGACGCGGTGTGGTTATTCGGCTCGGACGGCGCGACGATAAAGGAATGGCCGTCGGGAGTCATGCAGGTCGACGCGTTCAAGAAAAGAAAATGCTTTTCCGAGGACGGGCTGAGGGGCTACATCGTTCTCGGCGACAAGAGTTATGTGCTGAGCGGGAGCAGGGTCGGAAGCTCCCGGGCCGTCATCGTCGGCTACTTGCTTCCCGAAAAGATGCTCACGGAAGCGAGGTTCATTGCGGAGAACCAGAAACTCTACCTCCAGGCAAAAGCCGAACGGCAATTCTTCAAGATAAGCATGGTCTCCTCCTTCCTGGCGCTCACTCTGGCGGTAATATTCGCCGCGGTCTGGATCGGTATGAAGCTGACCAGGGAGATCAGCAAACCTCTCCAGCTCCTGCTCGAAGGGACGGAAGAGGTTTCGAGGGGGAACCTGGACCTGGCCATACCTTACGAGGCCAAGGATGAAATAGGCACCGTCGTATCCAGCTTCAACAAGATGGTGGACGATCTGAAAGAGAGCAAGAGGGAGATAGTCAAGTCCAACCAGGAGCTCCGTGAAGCTTCGGAAGCCGCCGAAAGGAGGCGCCACTATATCGAAACCCTGGTCGAATCCCTGAATGTGGGGATAGTCTCGATCGGAAGGGATGGCGAGCTGCTGACCGCGAACAACAGGGCCAGGGAATTCCTCGGACTTTCCAAAAAGGACCTGCCCGCGAAGATCGTGACGCTCCCCGTCTGGCAGGTCATCAAGGACAGCCTCAGGGACCTGAGCCGTCATCCCGAAGGGAGGAAAGAGGTAACAATTTCGCAACGAGAAGAGACAAGGGTCCTGATCGCCTCGCTGGTCCCGATATCGGACGCGGAAGGCGAGGTCTCCAGGAGCATCCTGATACTCGAGGATGTTACCGATCTCAGCAGGACGCAGAGAATAGCCGCATGGCAGGAGGTGGCGCGGAGGCTAGCCCACGAGATAAAGAATCCTCTGACGCCGATAAGGCTCAGCGCCCAGCGCATAAGAAAAAAGGCGAGGGAAGGAGCCGAAGACCTGCATGAAGCGATACTCGAGGGTACGACGACCATCGAGAAAGAAGTCGAGAGCATGATGCTGATGGTCAACGAGTTCTCGAGATTCGCCAGGCTCCCGGAAGTGAAACTCAGGTGGGGCAGCCTTAGCGAACTCGTCCTTACATCCGCGGCGCCTTACCAGAACGCGTACCCCAAGGTCAGGTTCTCGTTCGACCTGCCGGAAGCTTTCCCGCAGGTGATGTTCGATCATGAACAGCTCGAAAGGGTGGTGAAGAACCTTTTCGAGAACTCGATAGAAGCCATGAAAATGGCCGGCGAGATACAGGTGAGCCTCTCGATGACGGACAAGTGGGCATGCGTTTCCATACGCGACACCGGTCCGGGGATTCCCCACGAGATCCGGGAAAAGATGTTCCTGCCCTATTTTTCCACGAAGAAAAAGGGGATGGGGCTCGGCATGGCGATAGTCGCGAGGATACTCGAAGAGCACGGCGGCAGGATTGAAGTTGACGGAAGCTACGCCGGAGGGGCCGGGATGACGATCTTTCTTCCGAGGTGACGACGATGGGACGAGCGAAGGTTCTGATAGTGGACGACGAGGAGAGCATCCAGAACAGCCTTTCAGGCATCCTGGCGGACGAGGGTTACGGGGTCAGGTGCTGCTCGGACGCGGAGACCGCGCTGAGGCTATTCGAGAGGGAGGAGTTCGACGTGGTCCTGCTGGACATCTGGCTGCCGCAGATGGACGGCCTGAAGCTTTTCGAGCAGATGAAGTCCGAGGGCAGGGAGGAGGAAGTCATCCTGATCTCCGGCCACGGCACTATCGAGCAGGCCGTCAGGGCGACCAAGATAGGCGCTTTCGATTTCCTGGAAAAACCTCTTTCGCTGGAACGCGTCGTAGTGGCGGTGGCCAACGCGAGGAAAAAGAAGGAACTTCTCCAGAGGGAAACCTTTTACAAGGACGAGCTCAAGGGCGACGTGGACCTGATAGGGGAAAGCTCCGTCATGCTGAGGCTCAAGGAACAGGTCGCACTCGCTGCTCCGAGCGACGGAAGGGTCCTTATATGCGGCGAGAACGGAACCGGGAAGGAACTTGTCGCGAGAAGCATACACCAGCAGAGCGGCAGGGCCTCAGAGACGTTCGTGGAGCTGAACTGCGCGGCCATACCGCAGGAGCTGATAGAGTCGGAGCTGTTCGGCCACAAGAAAGGTTCGTTCACGGGCGCTCTCGAGAACAAGAAAGGCAAGTTCATACTCGCTGACGGGGGCACTCTTTTCCTGGACGAAGTAGGCGACATGAGCCTGATGACGCAGGCCAAGGTGCTTCGGGCGATAGAAGAACAGACGATCGAGCCGGTGGGGGGAAGCGAGTCCGTTCAGGTCGATGTTCGGGTCATAGCCGCGACGAACAAGGACCTCGAGCAGGAGATACGGGAGGGGAGGTTCAGGGAGGACCTCTACTACAGGCTGAACGTTATCAGGATAACCCTGCCGGCACTCAGGGACAGGGAGGATGACGTCGCTCTCCTGTTCTCATATTACCTCGATTATTTCTCGGCGAAGTACAGGAAACCGTCGAAGACAGTGTCGGAACAGGCGTTCAGGGCGCTCCGGGACTACCGGTGGCCGGGCAACATCAGGGAGCTCAAAAACATAGCGGAAAGAGTCATCATCATGCACCGTGGGAGGGAGATACTGCCGGAAGACCTTTTCCTGCCGGAATTTCGGGCGAGCAATGCCAAGAATGGTCAGGCGAGGGCGGGTTCGCTGAGGGAAGCCAAGGAGGAATTCGAGCGGGAGTTCATTATTGGTGTATTGAGACAAAACGGTTATAATATCTCGAGGGCCGCCGAGGTCCTGGAGATAGAGAGGAGGCATCTGTACCGGAAAATGGCCTCCCTCAAGATCGATAAGGAGGAGTCCTGATGGTCATGGTCAACCACGCCACCCGAGAGATGACGATGAAGATCGTCTATTACGGCCCAGGACTGTGCGGGAAGACTACCAACCTCGAATACATATACCAGACGGCGACTCCCGAGAAGAAAGGAAAGCTTCTCACCGTGGCGACCGAGACCGACAGGACGCTTTTCTTCGATTTCCTGCCGATGGAGCTGGGCACCGTCAAAGGGATGAAGCTAAGGGTTCAGCTTTATACGGTCCCCGGACAGGTTTTCTACGACGCGACCAGGAGGATCGTCCTGAGAGGTTCCGACGGACTTGTCTTCGTGGCTGACTCCCAGGGCCTCATGATGGACGCCAACATGGAGAGCCTCGAAAACCTGCTCACGAACCTCAAGATCAACAACATCGACCCCGAGGCCGTACCGCTGGTTTTCCAGTACAACAAGCGCGACCTTCCCGGTGCTTCGGATCCCGCGGAAATGGACAAGGTGCTGAACTGGAGGAGTGTTCCCTCGTTCACGGCGGTGGCGACAAAAGGCACCGGCGTCAACGAGACCCTGAAGAAGATAATCGAGCTTGTCATCAGGAAGATCCATGAACAGGACGCTACCCTGAAACCGGGAAAGCCCGCCGAGAAAAAGGCCGAAGAACCGGCGCCCCCCCCAGTCCCGCCTGCCGTCAAAAAAGTTGCCGAGGAACCTCCTCCGCCTGAACCCGAACCGATTCAAGCGGACGAAGCCGAAGAGGAACAGATCGAGATGGAGGTGATCGAGGACGAACCGATCGCGGAAAGGACTGCGACCGGGGGAGACCCGCCGATGCCGGAAGCTGATCCGGAGCAGGAGGAAGAGCCCGAGATCGCCGGCAGCGGTTCCTTCGAGCTTGCCGATCCTCAGCCGGCGGCCGAGGGCCGAGCCGGGCTTGCAGAGCTTGAAGAACTGACCGCCGCGACCGCTCAACTGCAGGAAAAACTCCTTTCGGTCCTCGATGAGGTGGACAGGCTCAAGGCCAGGATCATCCAACTGAAGGATGGAAGATAACACAATATATTGAAGCTTTCTTGACAACCGCCCTTTTATGATGTATAAAAACCTTGAAATGTTTATGGAGGTGATTGAATGAAAAGATATTTCCTGATCGCTTTGACCGTGGCATTCCTGGCCATCCCGGCCCTCGCGCAGGGCGGGACCGGCTATTTCGCCATCCTTCCGGGTTACCAGTTCAGTTCCAGCGAGGTCGAGAGCTGCTTCGTGGGAAGCCTTGACGGCGGGTATTTCTACAACGACAACTGGGGGCTCCACATGGGCCTCAACTACAACTCGGGCGAGTTCGATTTCGGAGACCTCGGATTCGGCCATCTCCCCTATTCGTGGGTCGACGATGTTTACAAGGATTCTTTCTACATCTTAGAGATCGGCCCGGAGATCGCCGGCAACGTGGGGCCGGGACAGCTTTACGGACAGCTGAACATCGGCCACACTTTCGGAGCCAGGGAGAACGAGTGGACCTACGGCGTGGCTTGCGGCTACCGCTTTCCGATCAACGACAGGGTGGGGATCAACGTCCAGGGAACCTATCACAGGGTCAACGATTGGGACACCGACCACCTGGACCTCAGGCTCGGCGTCATATTCAGGTTCTGACAAAGAGGAAGGTTATGCGGGAAGGAAAAGGGGAGGCGATCGCCTCCCCTTTTCTTTTTTAAAAGGTGTAAAAGATATTCACTTTATCTCTTCCACCGTTTCAAGGATGTTGATGTTCCTCTTCTTGAGCTCCTCGTTGAAAAGCTTCCAGTTCTCGCCGTAGATGGCGTCTTCCGGAGGGACTATGCCCTTTTCCTTTATCAGTCCCTTTCCCATGAATACCGCGCTTATCGCGGCGGGGAAGCCGGTGACCCTGCCCATGGACGAGATGTTGACCTTCGGGTCGGGAGTGTCCCACATGTGATGCTTGATGCAGACCTTCTTGCCGCCCAGAACTCCGTATGTGGTGTTGTACATAACGCATACGTCCGCGTCGCCTTCTTTCGCCCTCAGCTTCGGTTCGATGCAGGCGAGCAGGAGCTCCCTGGGGACGACGTTCTGCCCGTTCACCTTGACGGGGTCGATGCTCAGGACGCCGCACTCCTTGAGAGTGTCTACCCCGCTGTAATGGCCCGGCCAGCGTATCGTCTTCTCGGCGAAATAGCTGAGCTCGGGGCGGGTGTAGATGAAGCTGGGCATGCCGGGGGTGACCGCGCACTGCAGTTCCTCGTTCACGCCGTGCTTGTCGAAGAGGAAGGTCTCCCTGTCGCAGAGAGCCGGCACTTCCACTTTCTTGCCGTCCTTCAGGATGAACAGCTTGACGTTGTACTCCCTGAGGACGTGGGAGAATGCCCAGGTGATCATGTATTTCAGGGGGCGTCCCTCCGCGCTCTTCTTGCAGGGTATTCCGCCCACCCTGGCCACGGCCCACTCGGCCTTGTCCAGTTTCCTGAGCGCGTCTCCCGTCGTCAGGTTGCTGAGGCCGGGAGCGAACCCGATGCCGTCCAGGAATGTCGAACCGTTCTTCTTCGCCGTTTCGTGCAGCCAGTCCCCGTACTCGTCCAGCGTCGTGTTCGGAGGCAGCTTGAGGCCTTCGAGTTCGTAAAGGTCGGGCCTCCTGTGATACTCCTCCAGCATGTCCACGTAATTGAACCCGGCCTCGACGGCCGCGTGGGCTAGGGAGTAGCTCGTGTGCCTGTCGGGAAGCGTGCAGACGCCGACGTCGTAACCCTTCATCGCGTCCTGGAGGGCTTTCTTGTCGTCGGTGTCGGCGACATGGATCACTGTCTTGGGGGAATTGAGCCATTTCGCGGCTTCTTCGAGTGCATCCCTCCTTCTTCCGAGAAGTCCGATCTTCTCTACTTCGTCCACTTTCGCGAGGTCGTACGCGACGGCCCTCCCCATCTTTCCGTTTGCGCCGAAAACGAGAATCTTCATCTGCGTTCCCCCTTTCAATTTTCTATACGAACAAAATGATTCTTTCAGAAAGAACGCTGGAAGTCAAATAGCCCTTCTAATACAAAGGAAATCCGACTGCCCGGTAGGTCCCGCCGGCATTGAAAAATGAAGATTAAAAAGTGAAAAGTGAAAAATTGAGGAATCTATTTCCCTATTGATCTTCAGCCGTGAAGGCTGCCCGGAGGGACCGTGACTCCTCCCCATTTTATGTGCCACCTACAATGAGAGGATACCATTTGCATTTATGGGCGGCAAGGGAGCGGAGGCATTGGGCCGAAGCGAGCTTGCCGCCGTCGCCGCAAACATTGCAAGGGATTTTCCTCCAAATCGCTCCTTAGGTCTGAACTCGTTGTATTCAAGCCTCCATTCCTCAACGATCTCCTGTGCCTCCCGTCCATCCATGAATACGTGCATGTTAAGGCACTCCGTCCTTAGTTTTCCGTTGAAGCTTTCTATGTGGGGATTCTCCCAAGAGCTTCCGGGGGTGAATCAGTGAGCGAGCTTGCGAGTGAAACGTCTAAGGAGGGAGCGTAGCGCCCCCTTCTTTGGAAGTTCCCCTTATCCCCGAAATACAATGCGCCCATTTTTCACCTCAACTATATTATACTCCCTCCCCCATACCATTAGGAGCGACAGGTGCAAATAGTAACGTGGATGACGTCCTAAACCATAACCTTGCTTTTCCCGTCTTATCCTTGGGTCATGGGACCGAGCTGTGATCTGCTGCGGGGCTGTTTTTTCGCGGCGGCTTCGGGCATAGTGCCCGGCAAACGGTTCTCAAGCAGTGTGCCCGGGTTCCCCTGCCGACCCGCCCTGATGAACCTATTATCCGGGGTTCATTCCCTCCGCCCCGTTGCCTCCCATAGCCGGGCGGGGGCCTTCCGCCCTTATCCCGAACGATGACGCCAGGCCGCCTTTTTTCTACCCCCCGTGTTCTTGACAAGAATGGAGCGCAGGCGGATAATGAACCCTAAACGAAATAATGGAGGGCAAGATGAAAAAGAAGAGTGCCGGGATCGTTTTCATGGTGTGGTTCGTCGTCATGGCGTGCTGCTTCCAGGTTTTCGGGTTCGGGATCAAGAAGGAGAAGGGTGCACTGGAGTCCCTCGCCTTCGTGGCCCCGGAACTGAGAGTGGTCGAAACGTCAGCAGATTTCAGGGGGATAACCGGGGAGTTCGCGTCCTCGAGAGGAATATCTGCTTTCCTGACCGAGAACGGAGACCCGTGGTCCGTCACGGTGGACCTGAGAAGAGGGATCCCGTCTCTTCTCGACGGAGGAGCGATACCGTTCCTGCCGGGCGCGGCGAACAGCCTTGCGTGGAGTTCCTTCGCTCCCGGATGCGGGTCGATACAGTGTCTGCCGGCCGAACGCGTCGAAGCGATAGCCAGAGAATTCCTTGACAGGTATCCCGGGCTGTTCCCTGTAACACCGGGCCAGCTGGTCCTCGACCGGGAAGGCACGATAGCGATAGGCGAATCGCTTTATTTCCTAAGGTTCCAATGGATAGTGGATGGCATACCTGTCGAGAAGGGGTCCATCTACTTCAGGATCAACAACGGAAATCTTGTCCAGGTCGCTTCCACCAGGATAGCTCCTGTAGCGCTGGACACAACGCCAAGTTTCACCCCCGAAACCGCGTGGCAGATACTGAACGGGTACCTTGGCGATGCTGGCATTACCGAAAAGGACAGCATCCTGGACCGTGGAAGGCTCGTGATAATTCCCACTACGAGAAAAGGCCTGAACGCGAACGTCTACTCCGGCAACATGGGGGAAATGGCCACTTTCAATCTTGCCTACAGGCTCGTTTTCAGACGCCCGGGCGTTACGGGCACCTGGGAGGCCATTATAGACGCCCATACGGGAGAGATCCTCAGGTTCGTCGACACCAACCGCTACGGAAGCGTGCACGGCGGAGTGTACACGACAGACGGGTTCCCCCCGGAAGCGGACCGTCCGTTCCCGTTCGCCGACATAGGCGGCGGGCTTTATTCCAATGAGGGCGGAACTTTTTCAGGGAACAACGCGACGGTAACGCTTGTCGGGAAATACACCCACATTGAGGACGATTGCGGAAGCATCAGCAACGCCACGACCACTGGCGATGTAGATTTCGGCATGAGCTCGGGAACCGACTGCACGACTCCGACTCCCAACAACGGCGGGCCCGGTAACACACATTCCGCGAGGACTCTCTTTTACATGGCCACGCAGGTCAACATGAAGGCCAGGACGTATCTTCCGACCAACACATGGCTCAACACCGACTACATTACATGCATAGTGAACCAGCCGGCGTGGTGCAACGCCACATCAGGCGGCGGGACGATAAACTTTTACCAGTCGACTTACGATTGCAACAATCTCGGCGAGATCCCCGGCGTAGCCCTTCACGAGTGGGGCCACTCGATGGATGATTTCGACGGCTCGGGCGGGGACAGCCCGCCGGTCGAGACACGCGCCGACTGGACCGCGACTCTCCAGACCCACGATTCCTGTACGGGGAGGGGCGCTTTTATCGGCGCATACTGCAACGGTTACGGCGATCCCTGCACGGATTGCAGCGGTATCAGGGATGCCGACAGGACCAAGCACACCGACACTTCTCCGTGGACGGCCGCGAACGGCGCCGGGGATGTCTATGACTGCGGCGGAGCAGGTTCTTACAACGGGCCGTGCGGGTGGGAGGACCATTGCGAATCGGGCATCTCGACCCAGGCCCTCTGGGAACTGGTCATGACCGACCTTCCCGCGCTGAGCTCGATGGATGTCACCTCCGCATGGATGCTCGTCGACCGCCTGTTCTACAGTTCCATGCCCACTCTGGGAGACATGTACACCTGCACGCCGCCGACTTCCAACGGGTGCGGCGGCACCAGCATATATACCACTTTCAGGGCGATAGACGACACCGGCGACGGGACGGCCAACGGGACTCCCAACGCCGCGGCTATTTTCTCGGCTCTCAACCGCCACAACATCGCCTGCGGCGCCTCCGGAGACGCCACGAACCAGAACCAGACCAGCTGTCCGAGCCTCGCTCAGGTCATCGCGTCGGGCAGCGCCGGGAGCAACTCGTCCATTCTCTCCTGGAGTGCCGTGACCGATGCCACGCGTTATTTCGTTTTCAGGAACGACACCGGCTGCGACGCAGGCTTCACCAGGATAGCAACAGTCACCGCACCCACGGTCACATATACGGACCTCAACGGAACGAACGGGCTCACATCCTATTACAGGGTCCAGGCAGTGACAGGCAACGACTCGTGCGTCGGACCGATGAGCGACTGCGTTTCAGTGACACCCCAGCCGTGCGCCGGTACAGTTACCCTCGACAGCGCCATCTATAACTGCGCGTCGACGGTCAATGTCACCGTTCTCGATTCGACCGCCCCCGCCTCGCCTTTCACTGTCTCAGCCTGGTCCACGACCGATTCTACGGTCAAGACGATCCAGGTCGCCGGAAGCCCCTCGACCTATACAGGATCTTTTACCCTGACAACAGGCGCTGCCGGTCCGACCCAGGTGCAGGTGGCTGACGGAGCCACTGTGACTGTCCGTTACGTTGACGCGGATTACTGCGGCACGCCCAACGTCGATGTGGACATGACGGCCGTCGTCGACTGCGCCGGTCCGGTGATCAGCAACGTTCTGGCGACGAACGTGACCGGGAACAGCGCGACGATCACATGGACCACCAGCGAGAACGCCAACAGCACGGTGAACTACGGGACCGCGACACCGCCCGGAAGCACGGTCAACGACCTTACGAATTACGTAACGAGCCACAGCGTCCTCGTGACGGGGCTCCTTCCCTGCACGACCTATTATTTCTCTGTCGCTTCCGTTGATTTGGCCGGGAACGGCACGACAGAGGACAACGGAGGGGCGTATTACACCTTCACGACCGGCGTCAACGTCAACCCAACCTACGCTTCGACCGATGTTCCGAAAGCCATTCCCGACAACACGACGGTGACATCCACTATCGCGGTAGCGGACGATAAAGTGATACAAGACTTAAACGTTACGATCACGAACATCACACACACCTACGACGGGGACCTCGACATCTTCATCATAGCTCCCGATGCAGCCGAAGTTGAACTTTCTACAGACAACGGGGGGACTGGCGAGAATTACGTCGATACCGTGTTCGACGATTCCGCCGCGACATCGATCACCTCGGGAGCCGCTCCTTTCACGGGAACCTTCAAGCCCGAAGGCAGCCTCGCCTCTTTCAACGGCAAGAACGCCACCGGAACCTGGACCCTCGAAGTCGCGGACGACGCCGGAGGGGATACCGGCACGCTCAACGGGTGGAGCATAACCTTCACATATCCTCCGCAGTCGTGCGGCGCGGCTCTCGAGTACCAGGACAGCGTTTTCACGGATACATGCTCCGGAACGGGCACGGGGGCGGGGAACGGCTTCATCGATCCGGGCGAGGACATCGTGCTTGAAGTTACCCTGCACAACAACGGAACATCGGGAACTACGGGCATATCAGCGACCATAGAGAGCGCGACATCCGGAGTCACCGTTACGGACAACTCAGCCTCATTCCCCGACATCGCAATGGACGGGACCGGCGCTTCGCTGTCCAACCATTTTGGTTTCAGCGTCGACGAGAGCGTCGCCTGCGGAACGAACATAGACTTCACAATCCATATCACCTCAAACGAGGGTTCGTGGGACGACACTTTCTCCCTGATAGTCGGCAACGTGGTCGCCGGCGGCGCTGTGACGATCTTCTCGGAGAACTTCGACTCCCTGAGCACTCCGGCCCTTCCAGCAGGATGGACCACACAAGTCATTTCAGGCAACGCGTGGGTAACCTATTCCAGCTACTCCTGCTCGACGCCCAACCAGCTCAACTATCCCTATAACTACTCTCAGGCCGCCAATTCGTGGGTGTTCACGCACGCCCTGACCCTTCAAGCCGGGGTTACGTACAACTTCAGTTTCAACCAGCGTGTGGCGGGCGCAACTTACCCCGAGAACGGGTCGGTCTGGCTGGGGACTTCCGCGAACAGCGCCGGGATGACGACCCAGCTCTGGGGAATGGACAACCTGACCAACACCACCTGCACGGCGAGGTCGGCCACATTCACGGTTCCATCCGACGGCACCTACTACATCGGGTTCCATTGCACGAGCGCGGCCAACATGTGGCGCTTCATAATCGATGACGTGGTCCTTTCATATACTCAGGCTCCCAGCTGCACCGTGGATGCATGCACCGGAGGAGGCGGCTGCACTCCTCCGACAACTCCGGTCGTGACCGTCGAAGATGTCGATCCTTGCGCGGCCGACGGGGTAAGCGTATCTTTCACGGGCGGGGAACCTGCTACCCGTTACGATCTATACGTGGACGGCACGCTTGCGGCCTCCGACATAACGAGCCCGGCCGTTCATGTACCTGGCGACGACCTGTCTCACGATTATGTCGTGAGGGCCGTAAACGGATCGGATACCTGCTACACCGATTCTTCTGTTGTCGCCGCCTCTGACCTGAACGGAGGATCCGCCACCGCGCCGGTGATCACTTCCATACTTGATCAGAGCATTCTGCAGTTGGGTTTGAAGATAACTTTCACTCCCGGTTCTCCGGCGCAAAGGCATGATCTCTACAGGGACGGCACGCTCGTGTTCGCGGGTTTCTCATCAGGGGCAATTTACAATCCCGGGAACACCATGCTGCATCACTATCAGGTAGCCGCCGTGAACGGGGCGTGCGCGACTTTTTCGAACGACATGCCGGCGACGGACCAGGGAACCAGGCTCCAGCCGAGGCCCAGGCTTCCCCTGGAACCTCTTCCCTTCGATCCGCAGGATTGAACAGACCAAATTAGAGTTGTGATCATCACAGGGCCGCTTCGGCGGCCCTTTTTTTTCAGGTAAAATATCCGTTGGAGGTCGTGATGGACTACGATGTCGTAATAATAGGCGCCGGAGTTGCGGGGCTCGCGGCGGCCGCGAACGCCGCTGACGGCAAGAAAAGCGTGCTTATTGTCGAGAGACACGGGAGCTTCGGGCAGGAGACATCGAGCAGGTCGAGCGAGGTCATCCACGCCGCGATCTATTACCCCAAGGGTTCCCTGAAAGCAGAACTTTGCGTCAAAGGCAACCACCTTCTTTATGAACTCGCGAAGAAACATTCAATACCGTTCAATAACTGCGGGAAGCTGATAGTAGCGGTCAACGAAGACGAGGAAAAGAAGCTTCCCGGGATCATGGCGAAAGCCGAAGAGATCGGCGCGGAGGGTCTTCGCATAGTCGATAGAAAGGAGATGGCCAGGCTCGAACCGAAGGTCTCCGCGTTGTCGGCTATCTACTGCCCGACCTCGGGGATAATCGATTCCCATTCGCTCATGAAGTACTTCCTGGGGAAAGCGAAGGACGGAGGTGCCGACTGCCTGTTCGGAGGCGAGGTGTCGGCCATTGAAAAAACGAACGGCGGCTATGAATTATCCGTCAGCGAAACGAACGGCGGCGTCTCGAAAGTCTCGGCGGTGATCGTTGTCAATTGCGCCGGGCTCTCCTCCGGAGATGTGGCGGCGATGGCAGGGTTCGATGTCGATAAACTCAATTACAGGATATCCTACCGCAAGGGCGTCTATTTCAGGGTTTTGAGAAAACTCGATAGAATGCCGCAAATGCTCATTTACCCGGTGCCTCCGGAGGACGCCACGGTGGGGGTCCATACTGTTCCCGAGCTTTCGGGCGGAATGAGGCTGGGTCCTCGTGACGAATGGTCGAAAACCCTCGATTATTCGGTGGACGGGAAGCTTCTGCCGGTATTCCACGAGGCTGTAAAGTCGTTCCTTCCAGTCCTTGACGCTGACGATATCGCCCCGGACATGGCGGGATTCCAGGCAAAAAGATACGGTCCCGGCGAGCCGAGCAGGGATTTCGTGATCCGCGAGGAAAGCGGCAACGGTTTTCCCGGTTTCATCAATCTTGTAGGTATAGAATCGCCAGGGCTCACTTCATCCCCGGCGATAGGCCTCATGGTGAAGGAGCTGATAGACGGGTGCCTTGGATAGGAGGCTTCGCCGCGTCAAGCTTCGCTTTCATTGAAAATTGGAATATTAGAGTGAAAATTTTTAAATTGAGGAATTGTTTTCCTTGTTGCACTTCAGCCATCAGCCTTAAGCCTTCAGCTCTAATATCCGCCTTCACTTCTTATTTCTTGCCGGGGCTATCTCTGTGTCGAGGAACTCGAGTACTTCTTCTGTTGTCGTGCCAGGGGTGAAAACCCTCTTGAGTCCCGATTCGATCAGGAAGGGAATGTCCTCCTTCGGTATTATTCCTCCGCCGAAGACCGCGATGTCTTCGGCTTTCTTTTCCTTGAGAAGTCCCACCACGCGCGGGAAAAGAGTGTTGTGGGCTCCGCTGAGGATCGAGAGGCCGATGGCGTCGACGTCCTCCTGTATCGCCGTGGCGACGATCTGTTCCGGTGAAAGGTGAAGCCCCGTGTATATCACTTCATGGCCGGCGTCCCTGAGGGCCCTGGCGATTATCTTCGCGCCCCTGTCGTGGCCGTCCAGGCCAACCTTGCCTATGAGTATGCGCAGTCTTTCTCTTCCCATTTAACGCCTCCTGTTCTATTATATCAGACTGGAGTTCAAGGGAGGAAACAGTGAGCCAGATAGACGCTCTTTTCGAGTTCATGCTTTCGCAGTCGCCGAACGTCAGCGACCTCAATTTCTCGACGGGCAAAGCCCCGCAGATCGAGGTCAACGGCCAGCTCAGGGAAGTCCCGATAAAGGGCATGGGGAAGCTTACCGCGTACCAGACGGAGCAGATCGCCCTCGCCCTGATAAAGAACGACCGCCATCTCCTTCACAAGCTCTTCAGGCAGGGGAGCGCCGATCTTTCCTATTCGATCCCTGGAAAGACCAGGTTCAGGGTGAACGTCTTTTCCCAGAGGGGGACCTACTCCATCGTCCTCAGGGTTATCCCGAGCGGCGTTCCGACGGTTGAGGAGCTGGGGCTTCCAAAGGCGATAAACAAGATCGCCGAGGAGAGGAACGGCATAGTTCTCGTGACGGGACCCACCGGCAACGGGAAGTCGACGACCCTCGCCGCCATCATCAACCGCATAAACGAGGACAAGGCCTACCACATAGTGACGATCGAGGACCCTCTGGAGTATCTTCACAGGCACAAGAAATCTACGATAAACCAGCGGGAGCTGGGCGCCGACGTCCCCTCCTTCGCCCTGGCACTGAGGGCGGCGCTGAGGCAGGCTCCGAAGGTGATCCTGGTAGGGGAGATGAGGGACCTCGAGACCACGGAGATAGCGCTCGAAGCGGCGGAAACAGGCCACCTGGTCATGTCCACACTCCACACCATCGACGCCAGCAAGACGGTCGACAGGATCGTCGGCATCTTTCCGAAGAACGAGGAGCAGCAGATCAGGACGCGCTTCAGCCAGACATTCAAGTGGATCGTCTGCCAGAGGCTGGTCCCCAAGGCCGACGGATCGGGCAGGGTTGCGGTCTGCGAGATGATGAGCTCGACTCCGAGGACCAGGGAATACATCCAGAAGGGCGAATCGGAAAAGGAAGGCAGGTCCCTGCTCGACGCCATCAACGACGGTTCGCTCGACGGGATGCAGTCCTTCGACGACGAACTTGAAAGGCTCTGGAAGGAAGGGGTGATAACAAAGGAGACGGCCCTTTCCTACGCGACAAACGCCCCCAACCTGAGTCTCAGGATGTCCGGCATCGACGCGACCGCTTCGGCGGGTAAGATCTACCAGGAAAGCCAGACAAAGAAGCCCGAAGAGCCGCCAAAGAAAGGCGTCGGAGCCGCGCAGCAGCCGAAACCTCAGGGCGTTCAGCCCGCCGCTCCAGCGCAGTATTCGCCCGCCACCGATATCAAGGACCTCATGGAGTGAACATGCAGATAAAATGCCTTTCATGCCAGAAAAGTTTCCTCATAGACGAATCGAAATATCCCGTTATGCCTAAAGCCTTCAAGTGCCCGGGCTGCGGATCGCAGATACCGACCGCCGGACAGGACGGGGAGCCAAAGGAAAAACCTCAGCCTCCAGTAAAAACGGAGGACGCGGCCTCCATAAAGGACCAGATCCTCAGGGAGCTTCTTTCCTACCTTCCAATTAACAGAAAGGACCAGGGGGAAGAGGACGAGGACGAAGAATTGAAGCCGAAAGCTCTAGTGTGCGACGACGAGCAGATATTCCAGGAACTGCTCAGGTCCGCCCTCGTGAAGCTGGGCTACAGCGTTGACGTCGCGGACTCCACGGCGAAGAGCATAGACCTGATCAGAAAGAACGATTACGCGGTCGTGACCGTCGACAACCGCTTTCCCGATGACCCTGAAGGCGGGTTCAAGATCCTCGGCGCGGCGAACGGACTGCCGCCCGAGAAAAGAAGGAAACTCTTCATAGCCTTCATTTCAGCGGACCTGGCGACCATGGACACCAACTCCGCGTTCGTCTACGGGGCAAACCTGACGGTCGCTAAGAAGGACACGAAGAAGATCGAACAGATCCTGAGGCAGGGCCTCCAGGATCATGACCGGCAGTACCGGACCTTCTTCGAGGTGTGGGAGGAAGTGAAGCGCGCCGAGATAACGAAGATGTGAAATGTAAGTAACCGGAAAACGAAAAGGGCGGCAGTCAAGCCGCCCTTTTGTTGTCTGTGCATAATGCATGGCCTGACCCCGAAACCCATGCATGGCCTGACCCCGAAACCTTGTCTGTGCATAATGCATGGCCTGACCCCGAAACCCATGGTGATCCTCCCAACCGCGTCTCGTGTGTAGCCTATCTGGCAACTAAGCCCGGCGGGGTAGGCGGCGGTGTAGTTTGAAACTTCGCCAAAGGAGTTGTAGGTGTAAGTATCCGTGACGCTTCCGAGGGTTGTACCGGTGAGAAGTCCGTTGGGTACGTTTCTTTGGAGGGCTAGGCCGTCAACATTGGTCAAAAGGCCGTCGTCGTCGTAGGTGTAGCCACAGGTCATATCTTTATTTTCGACCACGTACCCATACCCAGGGCCCAATATGCCCGCTGAAATCGTCGTCAAGTTCTATTATTATTATCAAAGGTTCTTCAATTTCCAAGAGATCAAAGATTTTAAACAGTCCTTCGCGACCAAAGATTATCACAGATCCCGTATTATTGGATGCCCTCGCAATTTCGATTTCTTCAAGTTTGGAGATATGTTCACTATAAAGAACCTTCCCCTTATTCTCAATTAAGAGTTCATCAGCCCTAATGTCAAAGTGTAGACTTCCAAATTCCAATTTGCATTTACCCTTTTCCGCTTTCACTTTCGCTCTTAGTGCAAAGCTGCCTTTCCCGATAGCCTTATGTGACTTAAATTTAAAACCGTTGATATTGCGAAAAACCAGTTTGTCCTTTTCCTGCTTGGCTCCGGGCAATGTCTGTGCGTAAGTTCCAATGTCCTGTTCAAGGTCCTCGATGCTACGATTCTTTGAAAAGTATGGAATTCCATCGCCTGGGTATTGATAGGAATTGGAATCGCCACAAGAATTAAATGCGACTATTAAAAACAACAGTGCTATAGGCCCAATTATTTGGCGGACAGTAAGATTTTTCAGATTCATAGGTCAAACCCCCGCATTTACCATAGCAACAGCTGCCGGCATTTTACACCCGCAGTTGGTAATTGCGCTTTTCGCCGCATCACAGCAGTTGTGTTCAAAGGGTCGGAAGCCGTTCTTAGGAAGACTTGGATTCTTATGCTTTTCAAGTTCGCCCCTGAGGCAATCCTCAGTGCATGTACCACACTCGTCTTTAGGCAAAATCGGGTAGCATTGCTTAGCCCATGTATCAGGAACGCTATCTGGATGCACCCCATCGCTATCGTAAGTCAGTGTTGATCCATCAGAAAATTCAAAATAGCAATGGCGCACTGGATATGAATACGCTATAAAACCGCCAAATTTAAAACGTCGCATGCATATTTTTGCATATCCCGAGGGGTCGTATTCGTTACTGGGGTCATTGGCGACATAACAATAAATATTGTATTGAAGGGAATTAAATCCAATCGGATCCTTACATGTCCATCTCCCTACCTCCGCGTCATAATCCCTCGCTCCGAACCGGGTCAGCTTCGTCTGGCTGTCATACACCCCCCCAGCAAACCCGAACGGCGTGAAGTCCGGCGAAGTGTTGGTGAGCACACTCCCCCAATCGTCGTAATCCATGCGTTGTGCAATCGCCCCTGTTGCTGTATCAATGACGAAGCGCAACGAGCCCAGATGAT
>Ga0209200_1000169_pt1 | contig 74909 bp, 69 predicted proteins | sample AD_UKC033_MetaG_FD_184406 | JGI IMG/M metagenome (GOLD analysis project Ga0209200, IMG submission 184406) | Active sludge microbial communities of municipal wastewater-treating anaerobic digesters from USA - AD_UKC033_MetaG (SPAdes) (version 2) | ecosystem: Engineered > Bioreactor > Anaerobic >...
GGAGAAAAGTGGTTATTTTGGTTGTAAATTCATGTAATATTGATTCAAAACGCCTGTTATTTCACCTAAAGTGGGGGTTTTATCCAAATTCTCCAATTTGACTGATTTGGCGACGTGGAATCCGGGAAGGAACTATTTATGGGCAGCAGGCGAACGTTCATTTAAATGGCAACACCGATACGCTAAGCGAGGAAATATACAATTTCAGCACTCAGATTATTGGGAACTGGATCGAGATAAATGGTAACGCAATGTTGGTGATGAATTTAAGCAGTAATGATTTTACATCCATGGACCCATCCCTTTCATTGATTAAATAGCTTCTTAAAAGCAAAACTCCCGGTTTCTACAAGAAACTGGGAGTTATTTATTAATATTTAGATTTTCTTCTTTGTCTTGGGTTTCGCCAGCGGTTCCACCGCGAGCCGATACCCCACCCCGCGTGAGGTAACGATGTACTTCGGGTGGCGCGGGTTCTCCTCGATCGCCTGGCGCAGCCAGCTCATGTGCACATCCAGCGAGCGCGTGTCGGCGGTGTAGTCCGTCTCCCAGGCTTCGCGGAAGAGCGCTTTACGCTCCACCACTTCGCCGGCGTGTTCCATCAGAATGCGTAAAAGGATGCTCAGGCGCGGCGTGAGCTGCACCTGCCGTTCGCCGATGACGGCGCGCTTTTCAGTCACATCCAGCAAAATGGGGCCGGCCTCGAGGTCACAGTTGTTTTTCAAGGGCAGCAGGTGGCGGATGCGGTTGATGAGTTTTTGCATGGTGAACGGCAGCATCAGGATGACATCTGCGCCGTAGTTGTCGTTGGGGTCGCTGTTGCTATCGATGACCAGGATGAGGGGCAGGGCGGGCTGCTTCAGGCGCAGCGCCTGGCAGATGCGCTTGCCGCTGGTGCGCATGGAGGAAGCATCCACTACGATGAGGTTGGGCACCACCAGGTCCAGCTGGGCCAGGGCGGCCGCGCCGCTGGGCACACTTTCCACCAGGTAACCCTTCTTGGTCAACCCGGCGGCAAAGGAGGGGTGGTCGGTGCGTTTGCCTTCAATCAGTAAGATTCTTGGTTTGGACAATTCGATTAAGCCCTGTGATCGTAAGGTAAATAAAAAATGAAAACCCGGTCCAATTATTCACTTGTTCGATACTGTCGCTGAAATTACTGCGCTGCAAGGGCGCGCTTATCGAACAGCATCCTGTATGTTTAACCCGCCTGTCAAAGTTAAGTTATTATACACTAAACTTAAAAAATGCAAGATGACAGAAAAGGAATTCTTAAGAAATCCCTTGTTGGCGCGGGTTACGTTGCGCCTCATTTGCCGCCGTGTTAGAATATTAACCGGGGAGTCAAATTTTTCTCAGGAGGTTGACCGTGACCCGCATGGTGGAGGTTGTGATCGATAGCGTGAGGGTAAGCCTGACCAACCAGCAGCGCATCGTCATGCTGCGCGAGTCAGGCCGCGAGCGCTACCTGCCCATATGGATCGGTCCCTACGAAGCAGAGGCCATCACCATCTCTCTGCAGGAGATCGAGGTCGCGCGTCCTCAAACCCATGACCTTCTGCTGCAGTCACTGACAAAATTAGGCGCCCGCCTGGTGAGGGTGGAAGTTGTTTCATTAAAAAAGGATGTGTTTTACGGTAACCTGGTGCTGGAGTTTGACGGGAAATTATTTGATGTTGACGCCCGACCATCGGACTCGATCGCGCTGGCGGTAAGGGCGCATGTTCCGATCCTGGTGAATAGCGAGATCCTGCGCGAGGCCGGTCTCATGCCCGAAGCGGATATCCAGGCTGCGATCCTGGATGGGGATGCTGACGCTTCCCTCCCGGCGGATACGGAACGTGAGCACGAAGAGACAAGCAAGCGGCTTTCATTGTTTGAAGAATTCCTGCAAAACGTCAACCTGGATGACCTGGAAAGTAAAGGCGGGACGGGTGATGATCAGGCGCCGGGCGAAAGTGATCAGACCGACAGGGATGACAGTCAGCCATCTTAAGAAAAACTGAAGAAGGAAAACCATGAGCAATTTTGATGACGCCTCTACTGTTATCCAGTCCCAGCCTTACAGCCGAGAAGCTGAAGAGGCCGTTTTGGGGTCAGTACTGATCAACCCCGAATCTTACTTCGAAATCTCAGAGGTGATAAAACCGGATGACTTTTACATCATCCGCAACCAATGGATCTGGAAGGCGTACATCCGTCTGCATGAGAGGCGCATCCCCATTGATATATTGACCGTGAGCGAAGACCTGCAGGAGCAGGGTCAGCTGGGCGAGATCGGCGGGCAGGCTTACCTGCTGGCACTGGTCAACCAGACCCCCACGTCATTGCACGGCACGGCGTACGCTCAGATCGTTGAACAAACCTCCATCCGGCGGCGCATGCTGGCTTCAGCCAATGAGATGGCACGGCTGGCGTACGACCAGGAAAAAGACATCCGCACCATTCTGGATGAAGTGGAAAAATCTGTTTTCAGCCTGAGCGCTTCAAGGGTGCGGCATGACCTTGAACCCGTCAACGAAGTTGTGAGCGACTATTATGATTACGTCGATGAACAATCCAAGAAGGATGAGGAGATTTCAGGCGTACCCACAGGGCTGACCGACCTCGACCGGGTGCTTGGAGGAATGCAGAAATCGGACCTCCTGATCATCGCCGGCAGGCCGGGTTCCGGGAAGACAGGCTTCCTGCTTTCAGTTGCAAAGACGGCCGCCCAGAAGCACAGAAAAAACGTGGCGATGTTCTCACTTGAAATGTCCAATCAGCAGCTGGTGCAGCGCCTGATCGCGCAGGAAACCGGTATCGATACACACCGCCTGCGCACCGGCAAGCTGCTGGATCACGAATGGGATGTGTTTACCAAGGCCATTGATGTGCTTTCAGCGACCCATATCTGGCTGGATGACACACCAGCCATCACACCGCTGGCGATGCGCACCAAGTGCCGCCGCCTTGCCAATGAGCACACGCTTGACCTGGTCCTGGTGGATTACCTGCAGTTGATGGGCAGCGACTCTCGCAGTGAAAACCGCGTGCAGGAGGTTTCGTACATTTCACGCAGTCTTAAAGTGCTGGCGCGTGAACTCCAGGTGCCGGTATTGGCGGCGGCGCAACTTTCACGCGCGGTCGAGCAGCGCGAGGGTAAAAAACCCGTGCTTTCAGACCTGCGCGAGTCGGGCAGCCTGGAACAGGATTCAGATATCGTCATCTTTATTCACAAACCTGAGAAGAACGAAAAGGACCCCGCTGAGCGTAACATCGCAGACCTTATCGTAGCCAAGCACAGGAACGGCCCGACCCATTCCGGTGTGCAGGTGGTTTTCCTCGAAAAACTGGCCAAGTTTGAAAACGCCGCCACTGCCGAGGATGAACCGGTAAAGCGGAAAAGGTAAGCCCTATCATGCCTGATTTCAAAGGTTTCCGCGCAGGCAGTGAAGACGCGATCCCGGTACCTGAAGCCTTTTTCACCGACCTGCTGCCGGTGATCGATGACCTGGGTGAACTGCGCGTCACGCTCTACGCTTTCTGGAACCTGTCCGGCCAGGTGGAGGAACCGCGCTACCTGCGCTACGACGACATCCTCAAGGATGATCTATTGATGAGCGCATTCGGGGCATCAGAGGATGAACAGGCCGCGCGGCTATCTGATGCGCTGCAGCGCGCCTGCGCGCGCGGTATCCTGCTCGAGGCGCTTTATAAAGATCATGCTTTCTACTTCCTCAATGATGAACCGGGAATAGCCGCGTTGGAAGGATTGACCGCTGGTGTATGGAACCCCGAAGAGGCGCGGCCGCTGCCTTTGCGGCTGCAGAAGGAACGGCCGAACATCTTTGCCCTGTACGAACAGAATATCGGTCCGCTGACCCCGATCCTTTCTGAAACGCTGCAGGATGCTGAAGCGGTGTATTCCGCTGAATGGATCGAAGACGCGATACGCATCGCGGTGACGAGGAACGTGCGCAACTGGCAGTATGTTGAAGCCATATTAAGATCTTGGAAAGAGAAAGGGCGCGATGGAACCGATAGAAAATCCGCTGAGGAAAAGCGCAAGCGGGATAGCGAAGGGAAATATGGCGACTTCGTCAACCGCTGATAAGACACCCGCCGAAGACCAGGTATGCCCGGTCTGCGGGGGAGTGGGCTTTTTGCACCGCGACCTGCCGGTGGACCACCCGGAATTCGGCAGGCTGGTTCCTTGCGTGTGCCGGCAGAACAGGTCCATGCAGGCAGCCCGCGACCGGCTTTATGAGTTGAGCAACCTCGCGGCGTTTAAGGCCATGTCTTTTTCCTCCTTCTCCGTTCAAGGCCGGCTGGGACTTGCCGACGAACACATCCGTTCTCTGCAGTACGCGCTCAGCCAGGCGCAGCAGTTCGCTGCCACTCCGCGCGGCTGGCTGCTGCTGATGGGATCTTACGGTTGCGGTAAAACGCACCTGGCGGCTGCCGTCGCCAATACCTGCGTGGAATTTGGCATGACCACGATCTTCCTTACTGTGCCGGACCTGCTTGACTGGCTGCGTTACTCCTATGATTCCACCGATGCTACTTTTGAGCAGCGTTTTGAAGAGATCCGCAACGTGGCGCTGCTGGTGCTGGATGACCTGGGTGCGCACAATGCCACCAATTGGGCGACTGAAAAACTCTTCCAGATCATTGATCATCGGTACATGCGCAAGCTGCCGACCGTGATCACAACCAACCTGGATCTTGAAGACCTGGATGACCGCATCCGTTCGCGGCTGCAGGACCCCGACCTGGTGACCACCGTGCGTATCACAGCGCCGGATTACCGCTCGCCGGTCAAAGAAAGGCGCGACCCGCTGCTCTACCAGCTGCAGCTGCTCTCAGACCGCTCCTTCGGCAATTTCAGCCTGCGCGAACCCGAGCATCATTCACCCGAGATGCAGTTAAACCTGGAGAAAGTTTTCAGGGCTGCGCAGGAGTTCGCGGAGAATCCGCGCGGCTGGCTGGTGCTCACGGGTACTTACGGCTGCGGCAAAACGCACCTGGCGGCGGCGATCGGCAACTACCGCAAGGGCATGGGCGATGACCCAGTATTTGTGGTGGTGCCTGATCTGCTCGATCACTTGCGTGCAACCTTCAGCCCGACCAGCGGTACCTCTTACGATGACCTGTTCAGCCGCGTTCGCTCCGCGCCGATATTGATACTGGATGACCTGGGCACGCAGAGCGCCACCCCCTGGGCGCGGGAGAAGCTGTACCAGATTTTTAATGAAAGGTACAACGCCAAGCTTCCGACTGTCATCACCATGTCAAGCAACCTTGAAGACCTGGATGCGCGCATCCGCAGCCGGATGCTGGATACACGCGTCTGTTCGATCTACGAAATCCTGGCACCTTCATATCGCGGCGGCGGTTTGAAAACTCCCGCCCGCAAGACGCGTTCCTGAAGCGCTGAGATCTTGTAATTTTTAAAGGATGCGTCACAGACGCACCCTTTTTGCGTTTATCGTTGCTTCCAGTGATATCCAGCAAACCCGTCCGGCGCTACAACGGCGTAACCTCAGATGTGCAGGCAGGGCAGCGGCTGGCTTTCAACGGTATCTGGCTGAGACAGTGCGGACACTCGCGAGTCTGGGGGGCGGCCTCTTCCTGCTTTTTCGAAAGCCGGTTGATCGACCGGATGATCAGGAAAATGACCAGGGCGACCAGGAAGAAATCGACAATGTTTTTGATAAAGAGACCGTAATTGAGCGTCGGCGCCCCGGCAGCCTGTGCCTCTGCCAGAGTGGCGTACTTAGTGCCGGTTAAGCTGGCGAACAGGTTGACGAAATCCACCTTTCCAAGCAGCAGACCAAGCGGTGGCATGATGATGTCATCCACCAGCGAAGACACGATCTTGCCGAAGGCTCCACCAATGATCACGCCGATTGCCAGGTCCATCACGTTACCACGCATTAGAAATTTCTTGAATTCTTCCAGCATTTCCCACTCCTTTTTTTGATTTATTACTTAGTTTCCAATTTACCGGAAATTGAGGCCGCTGTCAATTGATAAACAGCACCTGTTTAATACATGCGCGTGATAGAATTAGGCGCGTGATTTCCAGGCTAAGATCAATCCGACAAAAATATCCCCGCCAGTTCTGGCTGGTATCGTTCATCATGATGCTGGCGTGGCTGTTTCACAGCCTGATGTGGCCGTACCTCCTGCTGTACATCAGCCAGCGCCTGGGCGAGCCGCTTTCAGGCGTGGCCTGGCTGATGACGCTGAACGCGGCCGTTGGGATGGTCACCACCTTCCTGGGTGGGGCCATTGCCGACAGGTTCGGGCGTAAAGGGGTGATGGTTTTTTCGCTGGCGGTTTCTGCTGTGGGCTGGTTCTTCTTCCGCGCGGCGGGCACCCTGCCGATTTTTGCCCTGCTCCTGGTGATCACGGGCGCCACCACACCCATCTACCGGCTGGCCTCTGATGCCATGATCGCCGATCTGATACCGGAGGATAGGCGGCTGGATGCCTACTCGGTGCTGCGCATGGGCAACAACCTGGGTGTCGCGCTGGGTCCCGCGATCGGCGGCTACCTGGCTTCCATCTCATACGGCATCTCCTTCGCGGTGATCGGGGTTGGGTTCGGGCTGATCGCGGTCTTTGTCGCGCTTCTGATCATCGAAACCAGACCGGCGCAAGCAGACACAAGCGGAATGAAGGCCAGAAGCGCCGGCGGGTATCTATCCATTCTCAAGGATCGTGTGTTTCTGTTTATGCTGGGCGCGTATACCTTAAATCGCGTCAGCACCTCGATCCTGTGGCTGCTGCTGGCTGTGTACGCCAAGCAGAACTACGGCGTATCCGAAAGGATATTCGGTTTTATTCCCACCACCAACGCGGTGATGGTCATCTTTTTCCAATTGCTGGTAACGCGCCGGGTCAACCGCTACCGCCCGCAGGGCGCCATGGTCGTGGGTTCCCTGATCTACGCCGTGTCGATCTTCAGCGTGGCTTTTGGCACAGGGTTCTGGTGGTTCTGGTTGTGCATGGTGGCAGCGACCATTGGCGAGATGATCCTGGTGCCGACTACAACCACATTCACATCAAAACTGGCACCGGCGGATATGCGTGCGCGTTACATGAGCCTGTACGCCCTCACCTGGGGTGTTGGTACCGGTCTCGGTCCGCTGCTGGCAGGTTTTGCCAGCGATGCTTTCTCTCCGCGGGCGATGTGGTACGCGGCAGGGCTGGCGGGTTTTGCCGGTTTCCTGGTGTTCTTTTACATATCCAGGGTGAAAAGACCAGTCAACACCGAACCATTGGCAGAGGCGGATAGGGATGGATGAAACCTGCGACGGGCAGCTGGTATAGAAATTAATTTAGCCCGGTTGCGAGTAGCCATCGTTTTCTGTATAATGCTTAATATGCTCAAGTACTTTCGCCTGATGCTGCTCCCGATGATGATCGGGCTGGTTCTTCTGCTTTCTTCCAGTTCGGTGAAGGCGCAGGACTCGGATTCGGTCTATGTGCCTGAAACCGGTCACTGGATCTGGGGCGAATTTTTGCGCACTTATAACAGTGTGCCTGATCCTTTATTGTATTTCGGCTACCCCATTACTGACGATTTCACTGATCCCATCACAAAATCACGCGTGCAATACTTCGAAAGAGCGCGCTTTGACCTGTTGGAAACCCCGGAGGGGCCAAAGGTCCAGATCGCGCCGCTGGGGCAGCTGCTTCACGAGGCGGGCAACCCGCTGGCGGATATTCCCCGCGAAGGACCGACCTGCAGAGAATTCAAATCAGGATATTCGGTGTGTTACGCTTTTCTGCAATATTACGAAGCATATGATGGTGAGACTTATTTCGGTGTGCCGCTCTCAGATGTAGAAGTGGTTGACGGGCGTTACGTGCAGTACTTTGACCGGGCGCGCATGGAGTGGTGGCCGGACCGTCCTTCAGGGCAGCGTGTGGTGCTCACAGACCTGGGCAAGATCTACTTTGACAAGGTAGTGGCCAACCCTGACCTGCTCAAGTCAAATCCACCGCCAGATCTCACCGGCGCGGTCATCAATCCGCGTGTGCGGGTGTTTACACTCAAATCATTGATCGGTGTCAAGGAATCGCAAACGGTGTTTGTGACTGTTCATGACCAGTACGCGCGGGCGATCGAGGGGGCGCAGGTGGGGGTGACGCTTGGTTTTACTGATGACAGGCGCGAGTTTTATCGGCTGCCTGAGACAAATGAATTCGGTATCAGCCAGTTCACTTTTACTACTCCCGAATTACCCTTGAAATCAGTGGTCAATATTTTGTCTGAGATCAGTATCCGCGGAGAACACGGCAGCGCCCGTTCCTGGTTTAGAATCTGGTGGTAAATTCATGTTAATCAAAACCCCTCATTCCAACAGATGAGGGGTTTTTGCATCATACGATCTGGATGTTAGCGTTTGAGTAATTCCGCGCGCAGTTTTTCATATTCCGGCCGGTTTGGCGGGTTTAGCGAGATGATCTTTTCAACAACCGCGAGCGAACCTTTAACATTATTCTCAACCAGTAATCTTTCTGCCAGTCCGTCCAGTTTTTCTACAGCGGTGTTAATCCTTCCCCGCGAGGTGTAATATGCCATCATCCGGCGTTGCACATCGTCGCAATCCGGTTTTTCACTGAGAATGGTATCAAGGAAGTTTTCGGCTTCACCTGTGCGTTTCTCGCTTTCCAGCAATCCAAGATAAGCATTGACCTCATTGAGCGCAGCGGCTTCCATCTCCAACCGATGGTAGAGATCCACAAGTGCAACGCGCGGGGTCTGGTCCAGCGGTGAGAGACTGCGCATCTGTTCGAATACCTTGACCGCTTCTTTACAATCCAGGCTTTGCAGCTCGATGTCTGCCAGGCGATTGAGTATCTTTAGGGATTGCTCACGGGTGGAGCGGGATTGGCGGGCGAGCGCCAGGGCGGAGTGGTAGGCGTTTCGCGATTGTTCAAGGTCCGCCAGCAGGTAATGCACGTTTGCCAGATCCATGTACTGGTCTATTAACTCATCGGTTCTGCCTGAAGAACGCAGCAGGTCGATCAGATTGCGGCGCACGCTGATGTCCATCGGTACAAGCCTGGTAACCCGGTTAAGAAGACGGATCGCCTGGGGAGTATCCCCGCGCACAGTGTAAAGGCGGGTCACATGGGTGAATTTTTCGACCGCTTCCTGGATGCGTCCTTCATCCACGAGTATCTCGCCGATTTGCACATGTAGCGGCAGGTAGGTAGGCGCGTATGAGAGAGCTTTAAAAGCCTCTTCCATCGCGGAGCGGCTTTTGCCTTTTTGTGTTAACCGCCTGACTTCAGCCAGTGATTCCACCACCTGTGTGCTGTTCGAGTCCATCAGCATTTCCGCGAGCGGTAGCGGAGGTCCGCCTTCGGGCGCGGGAGGGAGTTGTTCGCGGGCAGCCCTGAGGTGCCTGCGCCAATCCACTCGGTTGAGCTGTTCACTGATCACCGCGCAAAGGTTTCGCAGGTCTTTCTCCTGGGTGATATATGATTGTGATTCAAAGATGGGATCATAAAGCTGCGCCAGATCACCTGCCTCTTCGGGTGAAACGGTTTCACAATCTGCCAGCATGAGGGCACGTAGAAAACTCGAGGATGCGTCTTGCAGCTGGCCGGATTCAAACTGGATGTCGCCGATCAGCAGGTGAGATGCGAGCGCGTACGCGGGGTGATCCACAGTGCGTTGCAGATGTTGGAGGGATTTTTCCGGCTCAGGTTCCCTTACAAGATACCCTAATAGAAAGTGAGCCGCAGGCATATCAAAGCCCTTGTTGATCGCCTTTTCCAGTTCAAGCGCGGCTTCAGGGTTCCTGCCGGACGTTTGCAGATCAATGGATTCGCTGATGTGAAGGATCAAGCGCTTTTGGTCGGTCAATTCGGGGAGGCGATCTTCCGCCTCTGCCCCTGGTATTGGATCCCTAATGAGGCGGGGACTGAAGGTTATGCGATTTGCACCCTGATCTTCGAACAGGACGTCTGCGATTTCTTTTAGGGCGATCAGGCGTGCTTCTGTAACCGGATCATTGCTCGTCTGCGCATCCTGCGCCTGGATCGCGGATTCCATTTCCCGAACCTGTGCCATACGGGCAGCGCCAACCGTGTCTTGGGTTCTTTCGCGGAGGTGCAAAGCCCCGTTGTTTTTGAGAGTCACTATTGCGTTGCGGGCTTCTATTGAATCCGGAATGATCTTTTGCGCGTACTCCACGATCTGCATGGCTTTGACCGGATTGCCCTGCCGCTGCACCACTGCCGCCAGGTCAACGAATTCAGAGGCGGCTTCATTTTTCCTGCCCAGTTTTTCGTAGATCATTGCCAGGCGCGCACGCGCAACCTGGTTTTCAGGGTCGATACGGATGATCGAAAGGTAATCGGCAAGCGCTCTTTCAACATCCCGGGTTTTTAATTGCAGTTCAGCCGCGCGGGAAAAACTGGCGGCAGCCTCCGCAAGCAGCCCTTCTCGCTCATGGATGCGCGCGATACGCTCCATCGGCATAGGGTCTTCAGGATACTGACTGGCGAGTTGTTGGAAGAGCTGCAGCGCGTCACGGAACTTTTTTTGATGGAACTTCGCCAACCCAAGGCTGGCTTTGGCGACCGGGTTATCAGGAGCCGTGAGGAGTACTTCGTTGTAGGCATTGACCGCGCTCTCCCAGTCATGTTCCCACAACGCTGCGTGGCCGTCGTTCAGTTTTGTTTGTAGCCCTTGATCCATGACATTCATCGGCTGGCTCCAGGCCCTCTCTCAGGATGAAATCACCTGCATACTCCCCCAGTTTACACCACTTCTGGCTTCAGTAAGTAGCGGGATATCAAGTTTGTAAGCTTCTTCCATCACCCTGCGCACAAGTTTTGTGACCGGTGCAATTTCGTCATCCGGCACTTCCAGCACCAGTTCATCATGCACCTGCAGGATCATCCTGGCCCTGGTTGGGTTATCAGCCAGCGCCTGCTGTACACGGATCATGGCGATCTTCATGATGTCAGCAGCCGTACCCTGTATGGGCGCGTTGATGGCTTCACGTTCTTCGCGGTTGCGCATCATCTGGTTCACGGGGTTGGCCAGGTTCGGGAAGTAGCGCCGCCTGCCAAGCATTGTTTCCACATATCCCTGCCGGGCTGCCAGGATGCGGATGTTGTCGAGGTACTTCTTGACCCCGGGGAAATGTTCGAAGTAATCCCTGACGAAGTTCTCGGCTTCACCGAGGGTCAGGTCTGTGGAGCGGCTGAGACCGAAAGCGCTCATGCCATAGATCAATCCGAAGTTGATGGCCTTGGCATGGCGGCGCTGGTCTTTGGTCACCTTTTCAAGGGGAATGTCATAGATGGCGGCCGCGGTTGTGGCGTGAATATCCTGCTCATCGCGAAAGGCTTTAAGCATGGCTTCATCACCAGACATATGAGCGACGATCCTTAATTCAATTTGCGAGTAATCCACTGAAAGCAGGCTGTGCCCGGGCGCGGCAATGAATCCCAACCGCACCTGCCGGCCCAACTCCGTGCGCGTGGGGATGTTCTGCAGGTTAGGATCAGACGACGCCAGGCGGCCGGTCACAGAACCGGTCTGGTTGAAACTTGTATGCACGCGGTCATCGCGAGGGTTGATCTGCAGCGGCAGCGCGTCCAGATAGGTGGATTTCAGTTTGGAAAGTTCACGGTATTCCAGCAGCAGGTCCACCACCGGGTGCTGCCCTTTGAGTTCATCCAGCACCGCCGCCGAAGTTGAAAAATGACCGCTGGCGGTTCTTTTGTTGCGATCCGGCGGTTCCAGCTTTAAGTCTTCGAAGAGCACCTTTGAAAGCTGCTGGGTGGAATTAAGGTTGAATGTATGACCGACCGCCTGGTACACCTCGTCTTCGATCAGGTGCAGACGTTCCCCCATTTCCGCGCTGAATCGCTTGAAGAATTCCGCGTCCAGCGAGATGCCTTCCTGTTCCATTTTGATCAAGACCGGCACCAGGGGCATTTCGATGGTGGAAAAGATGTCCGTGCAGTTCAACCTCTGCATCTTTTCCCTGAGCAGAGGGATCAACCGCAGGGTTACCTCGGCATCCGCCGCGGCGTATGGAGCGGCTGCCGCAACAGGCACCTGGTCCATCGTAAGCTGGTTTTTCCCCCTGCCGATCAATTCCTCTATGTGGGTCATGCTGATACCCAGCAGTGTGTCGGCCATATCCTTTAGACCCAGGTTGCGGCTCGCAGGGTCGGTCAGCCATTCCGCTATCATCGTGTCAAAAGAAATAGGATGCACCTGCAATCCATAATTCGCGAGCACAAGCGCGTCATATTTGATGTTGTGACCTGCTTTTTCAATCGCCGGGTCAGTGAGCGACGGTGTTAATGCCCCTAAGACATCCTCGATCTTGAGCTGCTGTTGTGCAACTTTGTGTCCGAGCGGAATGTAGTAGCCTTCACCTTCTCGCACTGCCAGGGATATGCCAACAAGATCCGCCCGCAGTGGGTCCAGCGCAGTGGTTTCGGTGTCGAAAGCGATGATGCGGCTGGCAGACAGGACTTTTGTAAGCGCTGCAAGTTTTTCGGAAGTGTCAACCACCTTTACATCAAGCGTGTAGGATTGCTGAGGAATGACGATCTCCTTCATTTCTTCGCCGAAAAGCGAAAGCTGGGGGGTTTCCTGTTGTTTTAGCGGCGCCGCGATCATGCGCAGACGCGGAATGAGGGTGCGGAATTCCAGGTCGCGAAACAGGTTTTCCACCGCCGGGATGTCGAGGTGGTCTGTGCGGGCTTCTTCAAGCACAAGCCTGACACCTACATCTTTTTTGATGCGGGCGAGTTCCTGGCTCATGTAAGCGGACTCTTTACCCACGCGCAATTTTTCGCCGGTCTTCCCGGGAATCTCATCAATATGCTGGTAGAGATTATCAAGCGTTTTATAGGTTTCCAGCAGGCTCACCGCTGTCTTGGGACCGATGCCGGGCACTCCCGGGATGTTGTCGGAGGTATCTCCGACAAGGGCTTTGTAGTCCACTACCTGTTCGGGGTCAACACCCAGGTATTCCTTAACATCAGCGGTCGAGTAATTCTTCGAATCTGCCAGGCGGGAACCCGGCAGGCTCACGATGATGCGGTCATTAACCAATTGAAGCAGGTCACGGTCGCCGGTGATGATCTTCACGCCCAGTCCCTGTTCAACCGCCTGGGTGGCAACCGATCCCAACACATCATCAGCTTCCACCCCTTCCATTTCCAGCCTTGGCAGGTGGAAGGTGTCGATCATCTGGCGGATGCGCTCGATCTGCGGGCGCAGGTCATCGGGCATTTTCGCGCGGGTAGCTTTGTATTCGGGGTAAAGTTCGTTGCGAAAGGTCTTGCCGGTGTCAAAAGCGACCGCCAGGTACTCGGGCTTCTCCTGCTCCAGCAGGCGCATCAACACATTGGCAAAACCGAAAATGCCGGCAGTGGGTTCACCGGACCTGGTTTGCATGCGGTCGCTCATACCGGCGGTAATGGCAAAATATGTGCGGTAAGCGAGAGCATGACCATCGATTAAATAAAGGATCGGAGGCATAAGAACTCCTTCTATGGTTTCTCAATCACCTGGTTGCGCAGGGTGTGAGCGCTTGATCAATTCCTGGATGATGTCAGGGGAGAGCGGTTGTGAACCGCTCATCATCAGGTAACCCTGCGCCCAGAAATCCCTGTTCACTCCAGCGGGCGCCAGCTCAGGGATGGTTTTATAGAAATATGCAGAAGTGCGCTGCCTGATCTCCTGTATGGCATCAACGGGGCAGGTATCAAGCGGCAGCGAGATGATCCATTGCATGTACTGCGGCCGCACGGAAATGCCGGTTACGCGCCAGCCCCGGCTGAGGTGCAGCTGGGGAAGGATCGACGCGGCATGGTCAGCGAGAGCGCGTGCCAGGTATTGCTTCGGGTGGCGCGGCACCAGCACGCAACAGTAACTCAGCCTCAGTGCGCTGATTTCAGGGTTGCGCCCGGCCGCAATATTTGAAGCGGATGGTTCAGATAAAGATCCAACCAGATCAGTTGTCTGTGTTGAATCTAAAGCTTTAGCAATACCCCCATCCTGTTGTTTCACTACAAGGGATTCGTTTTCAAAATCCGCCGCGTCAATGATCTCGATCAGGCTGGGTTCTTGAGCTTCCTTATCAGACAGGTCCACAGCTTGATCAGATCCCTCACCAGTAGGAACTGGTAACGGTAACCCGGCCAATTCTTCCAGGAATGAGATCAATTGCTCAGGGTTCAAAGGCCTGGGAAGTAATCTATAGTAAGCAACACCCTCGGATTGCAGGTTGTTGGTGTCATCGTCAGCCGCGAGGATAAGAACCTTTAAATCCGGCTGCTGGTCGGTGAGATGGAGGATCGAACGGACGATGGGAATTTCTGTGTCAGCTGCATCAAGGAGCGCGGCGTCAAAGCGCTGCCCCTGCGAGAATTCACGCAGCTCATCGATCGTGCGCGCCGCGACGATGATAATTTCATGCTCCTCGGTAGGAAGGGAGCATAGAATATCCAGCAGCTCAGGGTCACTGGTAAAGGCGAGTAGATCGATCTTCATAGGCAAAAGTGTATCACGGGGGAAAAGTCGGCGCAAGTTTACAGCCTGGGGTTGTTGTGTTGATTATTCTACAGGGTTCTTTCCAGGTATTAATAACAAAAAAGGTGGAGCAATTTACTCCACCCGGTATTGATCACAACAATAATATTCTGTTAACCTCAACGCACTTTTGACCCCAGTACAGCTTTCAGTTGTTTTTCCACATTATAGGAATTTGAAATGAAGAATTTCATGTTTTGGGAAACGGTTTTAATTTCCAGGGTATCAGGTGTATTGTCCTCAAAATCTGCCCGGTACGTGGAGATCTTTACAACTTCGTTCAGGTTGACGGCAAAATTCTGGGGAGTCTCTGCCAGGATGAGATTGGGAGCCAGGCTTAGGTATTTTTCACCGGAGCGGGTGGCCATTTGAGCGCCAACCTGACCAAAAAAGCCTTTGCCCGCCTGTTTGGCCTGTTCGCGCGCGTTCTTCACATCCTGGTTTTGCATTTCTTTGGTCTGCAGCGCGAAAACCAGGCGTTGATCTGTGATAACGAGATGATAGAGTTCTGATGAAAACAAACCGGTCTTTTTGGTGACCATCCCGATCACGTCTACCACCCGTTCAGCCGGCAATACCTCTGGAGGATAACCGCCTACCTGGGCAGCGGGTGCGGGTGGGGGTTGGGGAGCGGCGCTGACCGGCGGGGGAACTGCAGGCGGTGGTGAGGTTATTGGTATGGGGGGTGGAGTGCTCCCGACCGTAGCAACCGGCCTGCCGCAAGCCGGGCAGAACCGATCCTCAAGTTTCAATACATTCCCGCATGCCGGGCATTGTGATGGTGGGTTCATGAGGTTTTCCTTTTCTTGTCGATTTACTATAGAAGTTTTTTAACTGATTTACAGGAAAGTATTGTATAACAAAATGATTTTCCCATTTACAAGAAAGCGCTGAACAAACGAATTCGCAAAATTTTTTGGATAACGAGGGAGCTAATTTTGGTGCACCAGTACCTGTATTATGGAAGATGCGAAAGGAAGTAAATTGCCAATGAAAGAAAAAGTGGAGGTGATTTACCTCCACATTTTTTACCTTTACTCAAAGATGATCGTCGTGAGTTCCCAGTTATCACCGTTTTTGGTGAATTCCAGCGTTACAAAATATTCATCACCATCCAGCTGCGCAGTGCCTTCCAGCCTTGCGAGATCATTCTCGATGGAATTGCTGGTGAACTTCCACTCGTTAAAATCGCGGATGGAGGTCCAATCAGCCCAGCCAGCTTCGTAGCCAACTTCAGCCTGGATATCCGGTGAAAGCATGGCGTAAGATGTGGCGTTATCCTGGGTGCTCAGCGCAGACATAAACTGATCGCCAAGATTGGAAACATCCTTGAGCGCGCCGCAAGCTGTGAGTGAAAACATCAAAACAAATGCTACAACCAGAACGACAAACAACTTTTTCTTCATTCACTCCTCCTGAGATTAAATATATAACCAATTATATCCAATATATACAATTTACGATACAGCATAACCGGTTTTAAAGATCAATGATCTGTTCCCCCGGGTACTTCTTGGCGCTTTCCCATGTCAGGAATGCATCCACGTCATGCCTGAGCTGGCGAATCACGAAAAGCAATACGGCAGCGTCATCCACAAAACCAGCCAAAGGCAGCCAATCCAGGATCAGATCGATAGGAGAAACAAAATATAAAATGGCGACCGTAACCATTACGATCGATCCCCAGGGAATGACCGTGTACTCCCTGCGGGTGTAAGCTCTTAAAAGCCTGAAAAACGCTTTAAGCTGACTCCAGAAATCCGGTCTTTGCTCGTACTTGCCTTGGTTCGTATCCACCTTGCGCACCGCTTCTTCGAGCAAGCGGCGTGATCTTTCAGGATCGCGCAGGTATTCCTCTGCTTTTGTTTTTCTGCGGTTTACGGCTTCGCGAATCCTATCCTCCGATGGAGGATTAATCTTATCTGACATTACTTTCCTTTCTGTAGATCAAATTGATCAAGGTATTTGATGGGTCTGAACTGCACCACACCGAGATGGGTAAACTCACCATCAATGGGTATAAAGTTCTCCTTGAAAATTCTAACTGAACGGCAGAGTTCATCGCTCGAGATATCAAATTCGAGGGTCAGATGAGGAACCCAAACCCCCGGGAAGTAATACGGCGAACATTTGATCCCGGCTGCCGCGACCCGGGCAAGAAATTCCGCATGCACTTGCAGCAGGGTTACGCTTGGAACCGGGGTGAGAAACAGGACGTTGTCTTTGGTGGGGAAGGTTCCCACCGCGCCCAGCCTGAATTCGAAGCGCGGAACAGAACGGGCGAATTCACCGGTTAACTTAAGAACTTCCCCGGGAACAGTGGTCGGGAAAACTGCCAGGCTGACATGTGGTTTGTCATCCATCAGTCCCTGCACCGGTTTGATCCCCTCGCGGTACATTATTTCACGGAATTTCAATACTTTTTCCTCCGCGGAGGAATCCAGGAAAAGCTCTACAGCGAGGCCTTCCGTGATGCTCTGATGGTTATTGCTCAACGACACCTCTTGTGAGTTGAAATAGTTGATCCCGAATCATGAGTTAATTCTACCATCCATGAAGACGCCGGTCCTGATTGTTTCCCCTCAATTAAGTTATACGTTATTCATTGGCAATTGTCGCAAAACAGGGTCTTCACATCAATTATGAAGACCCTGTTTTGATCAAACAAGTCAAAGTTTAGTGCTTCCCGGCCTGTACTTCCTCCATGTAATCCCTGATTGTCGGGTATGCTGCCAGCCTTTCATAAAAGAAATTGTTGACAATGTTGATGACCATACCGCGTGCTGCTTCGGCTTCAGCGGTGAGCATGTCGCGGGCTTCAGGCTGTGCCAGCGCGGTGCGCAGGTTGAGCAGGTGCCTGACGATCTCGGCTTCAGCGTCTCCTTCAAGCGCGCGGATCACCTCCATGATCAGGTTATCGGTGGATGCCACCATTTGTTCATTGGTTATGGAAGAACCCGGGATATACGCATCGTCAACGGTGCGAATCAACGACCAGATCTGGTACAGAATAGTTGCCGGCTCATCAAATAACTCGCGTAAAAATGCGGCTTCTTCGTACTTCCCGGTGAGACGGAAGATGTTGTACATGCGCTTGGCGACTTTTCCGTAGTTCACATCCTTGGTGAGATACTTGTAAACCTCACGCTCCAGCGCGGCTACATATTCATCCAGCGCGTTGGCCGAGACATGCTGCGCCAGCTTGGAGAATATGGGCACAGATGAAGCTTCGAGGTAAACTTCCTGGAAATACGGGTCAAGGTATCCATCCAGCGGAGAGATGTCACCCCCGGGGGCTTCCCAGGTGACATCCAGCATGTTGCTTGCGTTGGCCAGCTGTTTACGCAGGGGATCTGCCACCACCCAATCCAGCTTGCACCAGCCGGGATTGCCCTTGACATCCTCCCAGGCAATGGTCAGCGGAGTGCCATCCTTTTTGAATCCCTCGATTCTGCCTTCTTTGATCTGCGCAGGGTGCCAGGAAACAGGAGAACCGGCTTTTACCTCGCGGGTGCCGATGACGATATCCTGGGGGTGTTCGCCGAACTTGACCTCGATCAACTGGTAATTGGGTCCCTGCATGTAATCCAGTGCTTTTTTCCGCATGATCTCTGCCAGGATGCTGCACGCTTCATCCCGTGTCGGGGCAATAATGTTGATCCGTTCAAAGTAATCGCAATCACCCGGGTACGTTTGGATCTTCGACTGCGCTGAGGAGCCTGAAAGCGCCAGCGCGGTCTCCACTTTGCCGGGGATATCTTCGAATTCCACGATCTTGCCGACACGGCGGAAGTATTCCAGTTCCTTGTCGCTAAAATCCAGCATGGTGATGTTGTGACCGAAAACCCCGCTGCGTGTGTCCATGGAAATCTGCCCGCTTTCTTTGTAAGCGGCCATGTTCGTCAGCCACTGCAGCGCATCATCCTCTTCGATTTCTACACCCAGCCTTTTTGCTGATTCCATGATCCTATCCAGATCTGCCTTGCGCGGGTCACTTGTTTTTGCCATGGTTCCTCCTTAGACCACTAATGGATACGGTTTTTATTATTAAAACAGTATACACAAAACGGCCCGAATTTTAACAATCATTCAGTTACGTTGAACTTTGGGTTTGCCTTGAGGATCTTCAGGAAAACTTCAGCCTGGTCCTGCGCATCTTTTAGCGCGTTGTGGGTGAGGTGCCGTTCTTCAAGAAAGAAAGAGGAAATGCGCTGCATCGAAGTATCAGCCCAATTTACCCCCATTTGCCCCATGAAATACGCTTTGATGTCAAGGGCGCTGTGACCAAAAGGGTTTTCACCAAGGTAACGGTGAAAGTATTCGTTTACGAACATCCAATCAAAAGGTGCGTTAAAAGCGACAAATACCGGTCTGGCAGGAGCAGGAGCAACCCCGTTGATCCAGCCCGCAAAAGCGCGCATGACTTCTGCTGGTTCTGTTCCTTTTCGATGCAGTTCATCCATCTCCAATCCGCTGATGGCAAGCGCGCCCGGGTCATACTCGGTTTTATCAGGTTTCAATTCCATGTAGAAGTTGACGGCAATATTGTAAACCAGGCAGGCTCCGATCGAGAGCATGGCATATCTCCCCGGCACCGGGCCTGCGGTCTCCACATCCACACATATAAACACTTCTTCTGTCATGAGATTGATTAACCTTTAGAAGTCCCGGTCTCTGTAATTGGTAATTCCGCCCTTATTCAACAGGTTCCTTCTCAATAAAGATGCTGCATTGAGCCGGGTAATATTCGCAACCCTTTCCTCTCACCTGGTAAAGCTTGCCCATACCCGCCCAGCTGGCGAACTCCTGCACAAAGCCTGAAAGGAAGCTGCATTCATGAGGAGAAATCCCCAACCGCCCGGAGGCAATCATCGCCAGTTCCCAACGGTTGTCGTGGTCTGTAAATTCAATTTTATACTTTTTCTCAGTGGAAAGGCTACGGCACAGGTGCTGCAAGCCGGTGTGGATCTTCGTTTTGATTGGAGAAAGGCGAAAATCAGGATTGGCTTTTTCCAGAGAATCTCCTTCATGCATCAGCCAGTAATGAAAACCAGCCCGACCTGCCCTGATCAGTATGCCGTGTATAAAGGCATCACCAGGGGAAACCTCCTTTATTTGCGGAAAACCGGCAGCGGCATCAGGACCAAGGATTTCCTGAAGACCAATTTTTTTATAATCCTCTATTTTGTTACTCAAATACATCCGTTTTGTTCATCCCATCTTTCTTATTCGAGGTCTTTGTCCTGCCGCGTCCTGTCCATCTCTTCCAGGATGCTGTAAAGAAGCTCAAGCAAAACCTGTTTGACCGAATTCTTCTTCATTGCCTCGCAGGGGAGGATCTTAACCGAAGGATCAAGCCGAAGCGCCAGGCGCATATCCTCCACATCCCAGGCGTCGTACAGGTCCTGCTTATTGGCAGCCACAAGATAAGGGGTCGGTGCGTAAGCACGGAAGGTTTCTAGGATGCTCCGGGCTTCACGAAATGTTTCAGGCCGGGTGCTGTCAACCATCACGATAAAACCCAGCATCCCCTCTGAAAGGATCTCCCACATGAAATCGAAACGTTTCTGCCCGGGGGTGCCGAAAAGGAAAAGAACGAGGTCATTATCCACGGTGATCCTGCCGAAGTCCATGGCAACCGTGGTGGATTCCTTGATTTTTTCTGCAGGGGTGCTGATGCGTTTTTCAGTGGATACAACCTCGATCTCGCTCACAGACCGTATGAACTCGGTTTTTCCGGCGTTGAAGGGTCCTGTAACGACAATTTTGACAGTTTGTGTTTGCATTAAACAAGTTTTCCGTGTGGGTTAAATTGAGCGAATGCGGTCGATCAGGCGCTTGATTAATGAGCGATTCTGTTTCGGGTTTTTAACCGGAAGGTTCCTGCCGGGAATGGCGACGGGCAACCCGCCTGGACGGACGAACTCCACCAATCCGGCTTGCAGCAGGGTAAAGACCACGCGGCGGATATCAACCTCGTCGAGATTGGTGGTGGCGGCGATCTGCTGGATCGTATTGCGTGGATTGATGTAAGAAACCACCCGCCATTCTGTTTGAGAAAGGTTAATATTCCGAATGTCGGTGCCGGGACGGTCCGTGAATTTAAGCGCCATATCCAGACTTGGAATCTCCGCTCGTAAATCTTCGACCTCCTGTAGTTCCCGTGCTCCTTCTACTATTAAATTTTCCAGGTCGAGACGCACCGGGATCTTGTCATCCGGCAGGATCTCACCAGCTTCAAACCTGAAATAACCTTCTGACCAGTCAAAAAGGCGGCGGAATTTTTCTGAATAATCCTCTTGCAGCGCCGCGGTCACCTGGTCAAGCGTGGCATATCCGGCATTGACCAGGTAGATGCCTGCCTCGCGGTCCGACGTATCCTCAAGCCGGCCTTTCAATAGGGCGTGCTGGTAGGTGGTGATCAACTTCCGGTCACGGAGAGTGCGCAAGAGATCCGGTTTATCATCACTGGATTCAAAAAATGCCAGTTTGCCGTTATGGAAAATCACCCGTGCATAGGCACCGGGTCTTTCAACATAGAGCGCACCGGATTTACTGGCCAGGTTGATGAGGTTCAACAACTGGATGAAAGAAAAATCCTTCAGATTACCTTTTAATGCCATCCACCATCCTAAGAGCAAATCTAAAGGGAGCTAAGAAATTATACATACAAGCAGCGTCAGCGTCAATTTACCATTCAGTTTTGTAAACTGCGATGAAAAATCCAAATTTAGTATAATCACCTCATACAAAGAGTCCCATGCCCGGAATAAAGACGACCTTAGCCAATTATGATCTGGATTTCCTGACCCGCGTTGCCAGGCGTTGGGGCGTTCAGATCAGTCAACGGGACGTAGAAAGCGCGCGGCTTGAGCTGGCAGCAAGGATGATGGACGATAATTTGTTCAAAGGTGTGCTCTCCAGGCTGGATGGTAACGCGGGCAAAGCCTGGGCGTTTCTCGTATCCAAAAGCGGGAAAATCCCCTGGGCTGAATTCTCCAGGTTGTACGGTGAAATCCGTGATTACGGCCCCGCCAGCCGGGAACGCGAGGACCCAGACCTGCATCCCATATCTGATGCCGAGAAGTTGTGGTACTCGGGGTTGGCAGCCAGAGCATTCTTGCGAACAGGTGGTGAGCCGCAGGAGTATCTCTACATCCCCGACGAGCTGCTGGAATTCGTGAAAAATCCGGGCAGCCATGGGAAAAATCTGCTCATCCGGCCTTCGGTTAACCAGAAACCCAGGTACATTGTCAAAGCGGAAGCGCTGCTGCCGGATCGCATCACGGATGTGTTAGCCGCGCTGCGAATGCAGCGGGAAATCCCGGAGGAGGTTTGGGAAGTATGGCAAATGCCGAAGTTATTCGCGCATCACCTGTTGCGATCGGCTGACCTGGTGGATGACAGCCTGCAGCCGATCCCTGAAGCCTTAAAGGAATTCTTCAGCGCCAGCCGCGGGCAGGTAATTACCCGGCTTTTCAAAGCATGGATCGGTTCGGCTGAAATCAATGAATTACGCCTGCTTCCGGGGCTGGTGTTTGAGGGCACCTGGCAAAACGACCCGCTTGTTCCGCGCCGATTGCTGACGGAGCTACTTGCCGGGCTGGAAGCCGGTACATGGTGGAGTATTTCATCACTATTAACCACGATAAAGGAAACATCACCGGATTTTCAACGCCAGGCTGGAGACTATGATTCATGGTACATCCGCGAAGCCAATTCCTCAAGCTACCTGAGCGGATTCGAAAACTGGGAAAAAGTGGAAGGCGCGCTGCTGCTCTATTTGCTCAGCGGTCCACTGCATTGGCTGGGGATTGTCAACCTGGCCAAATCAGGTAATGAAGGGAATTTCACGGCTTTTCAACTCAACGACAAGCTGAAGCCTTTGCTTGAGGGTTTGGAACCATCCACGAGTGAGGTTGAGAACCGGGAGATAAAGATCCGGGAAGCATTGCAGATCAGCATCCCTAACTTCGCGCCGCGCCTGCCGCGTTACCAGGTGGCCAGGTTTTGTGAACTGGTCAGCGTTTTTCCAAAAGAAAGCCTTTATCTATTGAGTATGCCTTCTCTACTAAAGGCAGAGGAACAGGGGCTGCACCTAAATCAACTGCTGCAGCTGTTGGAGAAAGAAAAAGCAGCTGTCGTACCAGAAAGCCTGCGCAGGCTGGAGGAGCGCTGGAGCCGGCATGGGCAGGAGGCTGTCATTCAGAAAGTACTGCTGCTGCGTTTTAGCAGGGAGGAGGCTTGTACTGAGTTTCTCAAGCAAGCCGCTGGTAGATTGACGCTGGAAGAAAACAATTCTCTTAGCGTCGTTATCAAGGAAAAACAGCTTGATGGCATCGTTAGATTGTTGAATGAAATGGGGATCCTGGCGGAAATTTCTACAGATGTATAATCTTAATTGCATCTGTTGACTAAAAAAAACAAAGAGGTGAAGATGAGCAAAAGATTGGATTGGGTCCAAGAGGAAATCGACGCGCTCAAGGCGGCGGGATTGTTCAACAATATCCGCACGCTCGGATCGCCACAGGGCGCCTGGTTGACCGTGGATGGAAAAAAAGTTCTGAATTTTTGCTCCAATAATTATCTTGGTCTTGCCAACCACCCGAAACTGGTCCAGGCAGCCGGGCAGGCGCTGAAGCAATTCGGGGTGGGTCCAGGCGCTGTGCGTTCCATCGCCGGCACCATGCAGCTCCACACCGAGCTCGAACAACGCCTGGCGCGCTTCAAGGGTGTTGAAGCCGCGGTGGTGCTGCAATCGGGGTTTGCAGCAAACACAGCTGTAATCCCCGTGCTGGTAGGCAAAGAGGACTTGATCATCTCTGATGAACTGAATCACGCCAGTATCATCGACGGCTGCCGGCTTTCAGGGGCTCCGATCGCGAAGTATGCTCACGCTGATGTGGCGGATCTCGAAAGGGTGATCACCGCGAATGAAGGAAAATACCGCCGCATGCTGGCGATCACTGATGGGGTATTCAGCATGGATGGTGACATGGCGCCGCTTGACAGGATCTACGAGGTGACCAGCCTTCACGACATCATGTTGATGGTGGATGACGCCCACGGTGAAGGGGTGGTTGGACGCGGTGGCCGGGGCATTGTGGATCACTTCGGGTTGCACGGCAAAGTGGATGTTGAGGTGGGCACACTCTCAAAAGCCTTTGGTGTGGTAGGCGGAATTGTCGCAGGCAACGCGCGCATCATTGAGTGGGTGCGCCAGCGCGGCAGACCTTTCCTGTTTTCTTCAGCCACACCGCCGGCAGATGTGGCCGCCTGTATTGCCGCGGTTGACCTGCTGGAAAGCTCGACTGAGCTGGTGGATCGATTGTGGGCGAACGCCCGCTACTTCAAAGCCGAATTGAAAGGGATAGGGCTGGACACGGGTCAAAGCGTCACACCCATCACACCGGTGATGCTGGGTGAAGCCCCATTGGCGCAGCAGTTCAGCCGCGAGCTTTTCATGGAAAACGTGTTCGCCATGGCGTTGGGGTTTCCCACCGTACCCCAGGGGAAAGCCCGCATCCGCGTGATGATTTCTGCGGCTCACAGCCGGGATGACCTTGACCAGGGACTGGCAGCCTTTGAAAAAGTTGCAAAGAAGTTGAAAGTGATCAGCTAATTGAATAAAAAGAAGTCAATAACGCCCGGGAATTCTCCGGGCGTTTCTTATTGGTCGAATAAGCGCCGGCGCTTCCAGTTGATGAAAGGCGCAGCAATCCTTCTTACCAGGTACTTCATCACGATGGGCGAAAATACGCTGCCGCCATCGCGGTAATGCACACGCAGCATTTCCGGCCAGCAGCGGTCATCCGCGCTGATGGTTTTGGCATCGGAATGCAGCCGGAAGTTTGCCCATGTACTGCCGGGCAGGTACTTGAATTCTGTCAAACGAGCCAACCGCACCCAGAGATCGTAATCCATGGCAAAGTAGAAACTATCATCCAGGGGTGCCGCCTGCTGCCAGAGTTCCGCCTTGAAGAAGGCTGAGGGTTGGGGAATGTGCACGTATCCGCAGCGCAGCCGTTTGAGATCGGTTTGGGCTGCCGGGAACCGGCCGATCACCCTGCCGTTCTCATCAATAAAATCAAGATCTCCATAGACCATTCCGACCTGCGGATGACCGCTGAGATACGCGACGGCTTCACTCACCGCGTCAGGTTGATACATATCATCTGAATTGAGCCAGGCGAGGATACTGCCGTGAGCAGCAGCGAAACCCTTATTGATCGCGTCTGTCTGTCCCTTATCTTTCTCAGACACCCAATACGAGAACTTGTGGGCGTATTTCTGTATGATCTCCAGGCTTCCGTCTGTTGAGCCGCCATCGATGAGGATGTACTCGATGCGGTCATAGGTCTGCCCGAGCACAGAGCGGATGGTTTCCTCCAGGTAAGGCGCCTGGTTATAGGATGGCGTTACAATCGAAACCAACGGTTTCTCAATCATCAACAGCTTCAATGTCCCAATGGATGCTTAAGATCAAAGAGATAGTACCCGTCACCCTGTTCATACGGGTAATTCTCAAACAGGTATTGATACAGGTTGGATTGTGATTCGAAATCGCCCAACAGGGTGACCAGGAAATAATCCTTGCCTTCAGTGCGCATTTTAAATAATGTTTCGAATTCCGGGTCGGTGGAACCGATGAGCTCCTTCACGGTCAGATCGCCCTGCGTAGGCCAGAGTGTGGGTTGTATGAAGCCCCAGTAATTGATGCGGTAGCCGTAATCATGCGTGAGCGCGATGACCGAGGAACTCTGCCCGATCTTGTCTCCGAGTTCTTTCCAGTACTTCGCCTCGTGTCTGAAGCTCTCGCCAATCAATTCACCGCGCGATTTCATGACGTTCAAGCCGATGGCGAACAAGAACAGCAGCAGAACCAGCACCCGAAAAGCCCGGTTTAACCTGATAGTTTCGAGCCTGGAGAATATCTCGCCGCCCACAACCCCAAAACCAAGGGCAATGATAGGGATGAGCGGCAGGTGGTAGTAATCGTGGGTGTAGATGTGGTAAGCGAACATGAATCCGTAGAGCAAATAACCCAACCACATGCAGAAGTACACGACCCGGTATTTCTTTTCTTTGATCAAAAAGAATCCCAGCAGCGCGATGACGATGGGGTAAAACCCCACCACCAGCCTGGCGAGCATAAGCCAGTTCAGATACCACTTGGGATCAGAGAACAACGCCGGCACCCAGCGCGCACCGAAGATGGCGCCGGCGTTGCCGCCCACTGTGGCGCTGATCGCGGTGTAAATGAGCGCCGGCAGCAGGGAGATTGCCGCCACCATGTAAACACGCCAATCGCGCAGCGAACGTTTGACTCCCTTAAGCAGCACGATGCCGACCATGCTGATCCCGACAAAAAAGACTGCCGGCGTTTTAATGAGCACAGCCAGCCCGGTGAAGATACCCGCGAAAATTGCGCTGGTTACCTTATCATCATCCAGCCACTTGAACTGGAAATACAACCCCCATATGATCAGCATCACCATCAGGGGGTCAGGTTGAAAACTACGGCTGGCGATGGTAGCGAAAGGATTGAACAGGTAGAGGGCCAGGGCGATGAATGCCCCGTTAATGCTGGTCACTTTCCGGGCAAGCAGGAACAGCGGGATACCCCCGATGATCCAGAAACCGATCGAGAGCAGACGTGCTACCAGCATGCTTTCTTTCCCGAGCAGAGCGTAGAAGTAGGCTACCAGGTATTCCATCACCGGCGGCTCGATCTGGGGTTCACTTCTTCCGGTGATGATGGAAAATTCCCTGGTAGCTTCTGGTATTGCCCTGGTTGCCGGGGTATCCATCTCGTAGTACAGGCCGCGGGTCATGATGAATGAATGCAGCTGCCGGGTGGTGGCAAAGTCCAGCGGCAGGTCGTCCAGGTCGATCAGGCGGAGGCCTAACCCGGCGAGCAGAAAAAGTACCAACAGGATGATTACGACAAGCTTGCTGGGTTTGAGGAAGAGGGCGGTGGGGAACTTTCCGGAATCGGGCATTGCTACCTCACTGGTGGAGTAACGACTGACTTGAACTTCTTCTTGCGGCGAGCCAGGTAAGCATCTTTAAGTTTTTCAATCCCCAGCGGCGCCAGGATGGCGAAGAGAATGCGGTACCAGTCCTGCGCGGCTGTGCGGGGATGCAGGCGTAAGCTGCGCATGTAAGCACGTAATGAAGCGCGGTACTCGCGAGCGTCAAACAGGTAAAAAGCGTTCAGGCGTTCCGCGCCGGCGTGGACCCTGCGGACATTACCTTTTATGAGCGGGGCGAGGGCTGGGGTTGTTTCCATCCAGTTTACAATGCGCTGCGCTTCTCTGCCGAAATCAGCCGCATGCGCCTTATTCTTGCTCGCGGCGTGGTAATGTTCACCGGCCCACAACCGGGGAATGTGTTTGATCCCGGCGTTCATCGCCAGCCGCAGCCATAGGTGATGGTCAAGCAGGAAATGATAACTGGTATCAAGCAATCCTGCCGATTGTAACGCATCGCGCCGCATAAACACTGCCGGTTGGCCAATAATTTGAAATGACATTAAGTCCTTCAGGTTCCAATCGCCATAGCGCAGGATATTGGTGATCTCGTTTTTCTCGTTTACCACCTGTACATCTCCATAAACGAAGGCGGCCGTGGTGTTTTCCTGCAGCGCGCGCACCGCCTGCTGGATGGTATTCTCAAAGTAGTAATCATCAGAGTTTAACCAGGCGACGATGTCGCCGGTGGCTCTCTTCAACCCTTTATTAATCGCATCCGCCTGCCCACTGTCCTTTTCCGACACCCACCAGTCAATGCGGTCAGCGTATTTTTGGATGATCTCCAGGCTGCCGTCAGTGGAACCGCCGTCAACAACAAAATACTCGATACGGGGATAATCCTGACTTAACACAGAGAGGATGGTCTGCTCAAGAAAAGACGCCTGGTTATAAGAGGGCGTGACAATGGTAACAACCGGTTCGTTTTTCATTGCCAGATCGAATCGTAGTTAACCTTCTCAAAGACGGTCAATTTTCCGCCTATCGTGGCGTCGAGGATCTCCCGTCCATCTTTTTCGTAGGCGTCCTTTGCCATGCGGTAGGCGATCTCGGAGGTTTCCAGGTCCGGCAGCTGCCAGCGGAATCCCTTGCCGAAATAACCGGGGTGGAAGTGATTGGGATCATCACCGGTCGAGACAACGGTGGTATTGGGTCTGCCCGTACTGGTGAAATTGTGGTCAACACCGATTAGGATTACCTGCTTGAAACCCAAAAAGTATGCCAGCTGCATGGCCACATAGGTAACTGTCGCACCTTCCCATAACCGGCCGGTGGCGTCTGCGCTGAAACACGGTTTGATGTAAGAGGTGTAAAGGTAGTGCAGGTTCGGCGCGGGTTGAATGTACTGCCTGCCGCGCCATGATACGAAAGTGGGTATGGGCAGGTTGCGTAGGTCATCAGCGCACTGCTCGATGACCAGGTTGTTTACAGTGAGCAGAATGGAGGTGGTGAATCCCAGATCGTTAAAAGCCATGTAAAAGCGGTTCATCCCTATGGAGAACGTACCGCGCAGCTTTTGCAGGTCCGTGTGCTTCAGGCTCGGTCCGTTGCCGATGATGATACAACGTTCCCCTTTGTGAGAATCACGCAGCATGTCCAATTTTCGGATGGAGTCGATACGCCATGGATGGAGCCTGGCGTCGGGATACTCAAATGCCAGCGAGAGGGTATCACGGGTCGACCGGTATAGATCAGCCAGGGGTACAGGGATGCGTTCTTTGATCTTTTCGCGCATGAATTCTACTCAGTGCTCAAACGGGCGGTAGCGCCGCCATCCACTACCAGCGCCTGCCCTGTCATGAAGGAGGATTGTGTTCCATCCGCCAGGAAGTACACCGCGTGGGCGATCTCTGCGGGCTTTCCGATGCGGCCGTTGACGGTCTTGCGGGCAAGGTTATCCAGGCGTTCATTTACCGAAGGTCCTGATACGTGTCCGCGGTCGAGCCCGCTGCGCAGCATGGGGGTATCCACAGCGCCGGGGAGCACCGCGTTGACCCGGATATTTTCTTTAGCGAATTCGATCGCCATCGCCCGCGTAAGGGCGAGGATCCCCCCTTTACTGGCGGCATAAGCCGCGATACTGGCGGAAGTTTGGATGGCATGGACGGAGGACATGTTGACAATGGCGCTGTCTCCGGCGTTTAGTAAAAGCGGGTGAAATTCCCGCGCTGAAAGGAAAACCGGGCGCAGGTTGGTGGCGATCACCTTGTCCCATTCCTCAACGGTGGTTTCGACCAGGGGTTTTGATACTTGAACTGCGGCGTTATTGACCAGGGCGTGAAGGGCCGGTGTGAACGCGCTGAGCTTCTCATGAATTACGTGGAATTCACCAGGCTGCGCGATATCCGCCCGTATGAACAGCCCGTCAGATGGGAATTCTCCCCCAAAATCATTGACATCCACCCCGATCACACGCCAGCCATTGGCCGCGAACAGCTCAACACAGGCTTTTCCGATGCCGCCGGCGCTGCCTGTGATCAGTACAACCCGCTTGTTTTCTGTCATAACGTTTTCCTTTCTAAACCTTCGCCTTCCATTCATCCAGGTCATCCGCGTCGATCGAAAGACCGATGAGCAAATTCCGGATGCTGTTCCAGTGAACATTTTCCCATGCGCTGGGACTGGAATTGGAATTATGCGGCGCGAGCAGAACATTATCCATGTTTAATAAGGGGGAGCCTGCCGGGAGCGGTTCATCTTCAAAGACATCCAGACCCGCACCGGCGATCTTCTTTTTTTGAAGTGCTTCGACGAGGTCCTTTTCGTTTACGATTGGACCCCTGGCGGTGTTGATCAACACGGCGTTCGGTTTCATCAGGTTCAGGATATCCCGATTGATCAGGTAATGTGATGTTGGATTAAGATCACAATTCACGCTGATAAAATCTGCTTCTGTTGCCAGCTCTGAAAGTGAGACACTGGCAACGTTGTATTCAAGTAAAAAATTCTGCGGAATGGGGATGATATCATTACCTAATAGGCGCATATTGAAAGCGCTGGCACGCCTGAGAACGGCTTTGCCGATATTGCCGACGCCGATCACCCCCAGGGTTGATTCCGCCAATGAGCGGCCGGAGATCTTCTGCCATTGGCCGGCTTTTAAAGCACGGTCCATCCAGGGCTGCCGGCGCGCGAATGCCAGGACATACCCCAACACACTATCGGCAACCGGGATGGTGAAGGCATTGGGGGTATTTTTTAATTGAATGCCCAGGCGTTCACAGGCGGCGCGGTCGATCGAGTCCGTTCCAGTGCCCCATTTTGAGATGACCTTCAAGCGGGGTGAACACGCCTGCAGCACCCTCGGGGTAAAGCGGTCATCCCCGCAGATGGTGCCGTCGAACCTGCCGGCGTACGCCAGCAGATCATCCTCCTCAAGCCGTTCATGAACCTCGGGCAGGAGTAGTTCCAGTCCGTAATGTTCGAATACCGGTTTAAAACGGTCAATGAACGGGATCATATAAGGGGCTGAAAGCAAAAGTACAGGCATTATGGTCTTCTCATTTCGCAAAAGTTTCTAATTATTATAACCTTCAAAACAGTGTATCTCAGGGTTGCCTTATTGGTCGCCAAGGTAATCATAAAGCGTAAAACTTGAAGTTCCTTGAATCATGCCGATTTTCCTGATTTTTCCCGAGAAGACCTGCCGGTAAGGGTTCGTCTCTAAAAGCATGTAAGGATTACCAAAAACATAATCCAGGTCCATCTTGTTTAAAAAGCGGTCAGCCGTACCGGTTTTTAAGGCATTGAAATACGCCGGGCTGTTGATCAGACCATCCAGGTTAACAATGGTGCGGTTTTGAATGAAGTAAGCGGTCATTCCGCCGCCGGTCATTCCGATTAACGAATTTTCGTTTGTTCGAAATTCAAGTTCCCTTGTTTCTGCCAGGTAATCATCCTGGTATTCCAGCGGGACCTCGGGAGGGCATAGATTGATAATGTACCGGGAGTGCAGGAAAAAGAGACCCCCGATCATCCCCAGGAGCAATAGGTTACCGGGTAGAGATGTCCGGGTCCACTGGCCGATCTTTTCGAATATTTTTGAGCTTAAAACAGCCCCCAGGAGCACGAGTAACATTGTCTCGGGCACCCAGTACCAGCTGCGCGTGTGCCCGTAGTTGCGGGCTGCGTAATAGGCGATGTGCAGGAAGCAGCCGATCGCCATTGCGGGAATGAGAAGGGCAAATGAGCGGCGGGCTAAAAATCCATCCTTGCGTGAAAGCAAAAAAACAAGCAGGATGAAAATGATAAAAAGCAGGACCAGAAACAACATTACCGGCAGATCCTTGGAATTATTCCCGAACAGGTTCCTGATAAATATGGAAATATCCGCGACAATTGTGGTGAGCAGCGACCAGGGGTTACTTCCGCTGCCAGGTGTGAATCCCATCAAATCAATGAGCGTTTCGTTTTGGTGATAGGCAGTATCTTGAAGTATTCCCCACCATGTTTTAACCTGACCGCTGACCGGCGAGAAGGTTCCAAAAAGCAGCTTGTTCGCCAGCATGTAGCCGCCTACCAGCAAAAAGATCGGGAAGGAAAAGATTATCCCATCCCTTAGTTTTCGCTGAAAATCGAAATGGATAAATTTTGAAAATGCCTGCCAGGGTGGTGTGATGCCATTGTTTTTTGAAGGATTATGGAACAGGTGAATCAACAGTATTATTGCGAAGGTCAACGCAACTGCCAGTAGTGCGAGTGAATGTGAAACGAGGAGGTTGATGCCTGCCTTTTGAAGAAGCAGGAGAACCAGGTAAAGCAGGGCAAGGGTAATCACCGCAGCACCAGCGATCCGCAGGAAAAACCTGGTTAAGCTGTCTTTACTCTCTTTAGAATAAAGTCCCGCGAAGAAGACAACCGACGGAACCAATGCAAGCAAAATAACCATTTGCGGATAGATCGAGTAGTTATTCAATATTAATGGAGTTGTCCCAAACCGTATGATCCAGGCAAGTATGGAACCGATGAGCACAGCCACCAGGTCATAAATGATTAAGCGGTTGATCCGGGTAACTTTGAAAACCACGAACAGACCGCTCATCCCGACCACGAAAATTGTATCCAGGCGGCTAAGGATGGTGCAGGCTGCGATCAAACCGATCAGAATGAGGTCATTGGTTGCTGTTTTTTGTCCATTTGAAAGATATGCCGTGCTTTTGTAAAGAAGAAGGGCAATGAAAAACGCGGTCAGAGCTGATTCAAGTCCCCTGGCAGTGTAATTATTATAGATGGCAGGAAGCAACATCCAGACGACCGAACCCAAAATGGCAGCCGTTAGCGGGAGGTATCTTTTGAGCAGGCGCAGCAGCACAATACCGGTAAGCCCGTTGAGGATGCCGCTGATGATGATCAAAACCCTGAGCGGGAGAAGTAAATGGAACCTTGAGAGCCAGAACACGCCCAGGCAGACCACCATCCACAGCGGGTGAAACCCATTGGTAAGGTTGATGCCATCAAAACTGAACCCTTTTCCACTTAGTACATTCTGGGCGACTTTGTAATAATAAAACGCGTCATCATTGCTGTACCAGTTCATCATGCTGTTGGCGGGCGTGAAGGCCACATAGATACTTCCGCTGATACCCAACAGAAAAATACCCAGCTGTAACAGCAGCAAGGCCGAGGGTGAACGCTTCATTTATTCGCGGGCTTTCAGGATCATTTCCACCAGCTTGAAATCGATCTCTTCATCGATATCCCACGATTCCTCAGGATCGGTCTCAAACAGTAAGGGAGTTTCCCCGATGCGCGTTCCGTTCTTGCGGAGCGAGTCAGCAGAAAAGAGGTAAATACAGGAATTTTCTTCGAAAACAGGCGGCAGATCCTGGGTTTGGAGGAGTACCCTGGGATCATGGTTGATGGCTTTCCCGTTCTGGTCATACAACCGGGTTTGCAAACGCGTCACAGAGAATAAAGAGTCGTTAATCGGAAAAGACTGCAATAATGAATTTATCGCCCTTGTGATGGTGGAAGGTTTAAGCAGCGGATTGGTTGAGTGCGTCTGCAGGTAGAAGTCAGCCGGCGCCTGGTTGATATCGTGCAGCAGGATGGCATTCATGGAGATGTCATCCGCCCTGAGCTCCGGCGGCCGGTTGATCACCCCGATGGCAGGGAAGCTGGCTTGAATACCCTCAATAATAATATCGCTATCAGTATCGACCACGATCTCGCTTATGGCCGGCACCTGCAGCAATGTGGTAAGGATATGTTGGTAAAGCGGTAAACCGTTCAGCGGGCGGTAGTTCTTGCCGGGTACCCGTTGTGAATGGTGCCGCATTGGCACCAGCGCGGTGATCCTGGGTTCGGGCTTTTCTCTAGTCATTGATCGCTTTCCTTTTGTCCATCTCAACCGCCGGTGATGACTGACATCAGGTGAATGCGTTCCCCATCCCCGGGGGTTTCCTCCATCACCATGGCGGGATTGGCATAATCGCCATCGATAATGAACATATTTGAACTCAAAAAGGTTTCGCCGTCTTCAGCAATTAGGATTCCCAACAGGCCGGGATATAGCTTGCCCAACCGGCGGATCACGTCACGGTAAGTATCACCAGGTTTGAGTTGCAGTTCGACCTCGCTCACACCGGCGATGGACCTGGAAAGACCTGTAAATTCAACTGTCACTGCAGGCATAAGTTCTCCCGTATTTGATACCGATAAATAAGTCTAATTATACTGAATCGGGTCTATATCCGATCGGCTGGTTTGCCTGGAGGCCGGCCGGATTTCACGCGGATAATAGAATGCCTTTTTTAGCTGCCAGGTAAGCGGCCCTGACTGACGATAGCCCTGGTAAGTTCCATAGAACTGCCGCCAGCGGAAACCGATGATTTTAAAAAAGTCTTGGGTAAGTAACCGCTGCCGTCGGGCTTCCTTACAATCGCTGATGACGTTTTGCAGGAAAAGGCGCTGCAGATCGCGCAGGCTGAAAGACTCGTGCGGGTAGATGTGTTTGAAGGCCATCGCTTCGCGTTTGTAACGGTTGTAAATGCCGTCCAGCGACTCGTTGTGCACGTGGATGATCTCGGCTTCGGCAATGTAGTAAATGCTGTAACCCTGTTCCTGCACCCACTTGCCCCATTCCAGGTCTTCCAGCCCGGTCAGGGTTTCATCATACGGGTGCAGCTGCCACAACTCTTTGCGTATGGCGGAGTTGGCGTTATTGCAGAAGGGATGTGACTGCTTTTTCACGGAAACATCGGGGAACCAGTGATGGAAGATCTGGTGCTCTGAAAACTGGGTCGTGTCTGCGCCGCGCTGCTTTCCGTAAACCAGCCCCACCTTGGGGTCCTCAAAGGGCTGCAGCAGCTTTGTTAACCAATCGGGGTAGACCGGGTAGACGTGCGCGCTGGCGATCACGATAAACGGAGCCCTGGCGGCAGAGATCCCCAGGTTAAGCGAGCGGCCGAACGTGAAATCGCGCGGGTCGATCTCGACGATCTCTACCGGGTAAGCGCTGGCAGCGGCGCGGGTCCCATCCGTTGAACCTGAATCCACCAGGATGATCTGAACATCGCTGACATCCTGTTCCTGGATGCCCTGCAGCAGGCGTTTGACGTGTTTTTCTTCGTTATAGGCGCGGATGATGATTGAACAGATCGGCGAGGTCATATCGGCAGCGTGAAATCTCCATTGCCAAGGATGCCATTGAGTACTGTTTTCATTGTGGTCGAATTTTGGGGTTTGAGCATCTCAAGTGAAAAGTTCCTGGGTTTAACATACCCTTTCCAGATGCCATCCTCCTCAACGAAATCGCTGAAGTCAAGTGAAGTGGCGAAGAGTTGACAATATAAAAAACGGCGCGCGTTGCGGGTGAAAACTGGCGGTGTATCAATGTGATCGGCCGTCAGTAGTTGATCAAGCAGCGTTTTGTATTCATCAGCAGAAGCCGGATAATATGCGGTTTCGAGCTGGGTGAAGCGCGCTTTACCCCCGGCTAACACAGGTTTGCCCAGCAGAGCGGCTTCAAGGCCGATGGTTGAGTTGTAAACCATCACCAGGTGCGCCCTGCGGATCAGTTCATACGAGTTGATATACTCGCCTGAGTCAATAAAGACCACGTTCGGCAGCTGGGTAAGCCCGGAGGAGGTGACCCAACCGGCGACGCTCTCACGGCTTTCTTTTCCCGGTCGGCATTCATCAGGATGCGCGCGGAATACGAACAGGATTTCAGAATGGGAAAGGGCGGTTGATTTGATATTCTCAAGCCACGCGAACATGTTTTCGAATAGGGTGTTGGCGTGCACCTGGCTGGTATCGAAGATCACGTTGGTAAACACCGGGACGAATTTCTGGTAGGTCTCGATCGTTTTTAACATGTTCGCATCGAGCTGCTTCATTTCCGGCCAAAACCTGATGCCCGCCATGGTGAAATCCCCGCTGAAGCGCGTGGAGAGGTACCCATCGAGTTTTTCCTCCATAGCGCTGTCGAGCTGGAAGTTTGGATCGATGGACATGGGGTAGGCGGTGGCTTCGCCAGAGGTAAAGAAGGCGGTGAAAGGTCTTAGCCCGACCTCGTGGGTGATCACGCGCACCCCCTGTTCCATGCAGGCGTGGCGCGCGGCGGCTTCCGGGAAGAACATGCCGTTGAAGAGCACCACGGCTCGGGGATTAATTTCTTTCAGTAATTCAGAGAACTGTGTGTACACATTCCAGCCGGAGAGGATGAAAGACCGGAAGAACGCGCGGGTATTATCGTCATTTTCAAGGTTGTGACGGCGCAGCATCCAGCGCAATGAGTTGACCGCCCACATACCCAGCGGTATGCCATTATAAGTAAATGATTCCAGGCTGCTAGTGGATAATTCAATAAGCTCTTGCGCGAGCTCAGGGTATACACGCGCTTCCAGCCAGCGGGTATCCGTTTCTCTGAACACCGACCGGCTCTGACGGGCGCAGGCAGCGCATGGAGGGCGCGAGTTGAAATCGTCACGATTACTGCCGAGCACACAGCGCTGCATACCGCTCTTGCAGACAAAATGGATCACGGGCACACCCTGCAAGCGCACAGCCATGGCGGAGAGAAGAGAGTATGCCGCGTTCTGGCTCATTGCCTGCAGGCGGGTTGAGGCGTTAAAGAATACGACCGGTCGTGAATCTGTATTGGGCCGGGAATTCCGGGCAACGGCTGTGTTTAAACCCTGCCAGCGCTGGTTGGCTTTTTGATGGGTCCAGCGCTGCCGTAAACCATTGCTCATCCGCTGCCAGGTTTTTTTCAATCCTGGACCCGCCTTAACTTGCGCAGAGACGACATCTCGCTGTCGTAGACTTTCTTTACACCATCGCCCACCGCGGCTTCGGTTACACGGATATACTTGACCAATTTTTCAAAACCACCCGGTTCGACCGATGCGGCCTGGTCGGAACCCCACAAAGCGCGGTCAAGGGTGATGTGCCGTTCAACCATGCAGGCGCCCAATCCAACAGCAACCGCGGATGTCACCAGGCCGACTTCGTGACCGGAATAACCGATGGGGCAGTTGAAAACGCCGCGCAGGGTCTGAATCATTCTCAGGTTCAACTCATAGGGGTCGCATGGGTAAGCACTGGTGGCGTGGGTGATGACCAGGTTTTCCTCTCCGATCAATTTAACGGCATCCTTGATCTGATCCTGGGTAGACATGCCGGTGGAGAGGATGAGGGGGCGCCCGGTCTTCCTTAGGTGCAGCAGCAGGTCCACGTCTGTCAGCGACGCGGAAGGGATTTTATAACAGGTGGGATTGTATTTTTCAAGGAAGTCCACCGATGGTACATCCCACACCGAAGCGAACCAGTCGATGCCAATTTCGCGGGCGTAGCGGTTGATTTCGTCATAATCAGCCTCGTTAAATTCAACTTTGTACCGGTAATCGAGGTAGGAGATGTAACCCCAGGGGGTTTCACGCATCTGGTTGCGCTGTTCGGGCGGCACGCATAGTTCAGGTGTGCGTTTCTGGAACTTCACCGCATCCACGCCGGCGTGCTGGGCAGCCCGTATAAGTTCCTTGGCGATTTCGATGTCGCCGTTGTGATTGATGCCAGCCTCTGCCACGATGTAAACCGGGTGCCCATCGCCGACCCATTTATTACCGATCTTTACTTCTCGTGTCATTTTTTCTCCTGTCATTCCTGATTATTTACTTTGTTCTGTAAGATTAGTTCGCAGAACTCGCGCACCGCGCCTTTACCACCATAACGGGTGAGCACCAGGTCGGCGCGGCGCTTGACCTCGGGTTCGGCGTCAGCCGGTGTTACCGCGTAACCGGCGATATCAAAACAACCGATGTCATTCACATCGTTACCGATGAAGATGACCTCATCCGCGGGGATGTTTCTTTCACGAAGCAGCTGCTTTAAAACTGCGGGTTTATCATTGATCCCCTGGTAGACTTCGAGGTTGAGCTTGCGGCAGCGCGCGCTGACCACCGGATTGGTTTCGGTTGAGATAACGACAAACTCTATTGGCAGCGATTCCCGCACCAATCGAATACCCATGCTGTCACCGCGCGATGAAGCGACATGCTCACTTCCATCCTGATTTACATAAACCAGGTTGTTGGTTAGAACGCCATCAAAATCCATCGCCACCAGTGTGATTTTTGTTGGGAATCTACGGCGCCTGCTCGCTGGATCGACCATTTCCAGGTCTGCATTGCGGACCAGCCACTCGTAGCGCAGCCAGTCAAAGGGAGTATCAATATCCACCGTGTAGCGGGAATCAATGATGTACGGCAGGATAGTCCCGCCGCTCATGGAGTTGCCTTCAAGTATGACACGGGGCCGAATGACATCGATATGCCCCGACTGCCAGTAGGTGGGCGGCAGGGATTGGCGCGGGGCGTTGAACGGTTCAGCAATTCCATCCAGATGCAGCAAAGGGGTCATCGGTTCACTACTGCCATGCAGCCGCCACATTTTATAAGGATTCTGCCCGCTGGGCACCACCCCGCGCACAGAATCTGCAGCCGGGTTCGCCTGCAGCAGCGCCACCGCTTCATCAATGCAGCGGCGGGGACGGATTGGAGAGGTCGGGCGCAGCTGGATCACCAGATCAGGGGTATAACCTTCGTGGTCCTTGAGCCAGTGCAGCGCATGTTGAAAGACTGGAAGGTCAGTGGTATTGTCCTGTGCCAGTTCTGCCGGACGAAGGAAGGGGGTTTCTGCACCCCACTGGCGCGCCACAGCGGCGATCTCCTCGTCGTCGGTGGAAACGATAACACGTGTAACGCTCTGCGCCTGCGCACCAGCCGCAATGCTGTAACTGATGAGGGGATAACCCGCGAACAGGTTGATGTTCTTGCGCGGAATGCCCTTTGAACCGCCGCGCGCGGGGATGAGCGCCAGAACCTCAGGTTTATTTACCACGCTGTCCAGCCTCCATCCACCACCACGTTTCCGCCGGTCATATAAGAAGAAGCATCAGAAGCTAAGAAGAGCAGGGCGCCGTTCATCTCGTCTTTGTGAGCCATCCTGCCGACGACCGTGCGCGCCGAATAGTTCTTCACAAATTCATCATCATGTCCGGCGAAGACCCCGCCGGGGGTGAGCGCGTTCACGCGGATTTCACTGCGGGCGTAGTAGGTGGCCATATACTTGGTGAGCCCCAGGATACCGGCTTTCGTGACGGTGTAATACACCGGCTTAAAGACCTTTGGCTTCCCGGGTTTTTCATAAATGCGCTGGTCAGGTCCGCCAAGTCCGTATGTGGAGCAAATATTGATGATCGATCCTTTTCCCTGCTTTACCATCTGGCGGGCAACCGCCTGCGAAACCAGGAACGGCCCGGTGAGGTTGACGGTGAGAGCGTCCTGCCACGATTTCAACGGATAGGTCTCGAAAGCGTTGCTGCCGGATGTGGCGTGCTCAGGGTCAAATTTCGGGTCCATGGCCGCGCTGTTCACCAGCACGTCAATGCGGCCTGATCGTGAGACGATTTCCGCCACCACGGATTCCACGGATGCCGGATCGGTGACATCCAGCGCGATACCATGGGCGGCCAGACCCTGACTGCTGATTTCAATTGCCGCTTCTTCCGCAGCCGCGCGGTTCAGGTCAGCAACGTACACTTCTGCTCCGGCCTGCGCCAGTGTCAGGCAGAATTCCCTGCCCAAAAGACCCGCGCCGCCGGTAACCAGAGCGACCCTGCCTTGCATAGAAAATTTCTCGTGGATATTCGTCATTCATCCTCCAACTAGCCGCTAAAATTTTACCAGACAACCCTCACGGGAAGAGCGGTGCACTGCCTCTGTTAACCGCAGCGCAGCGATGCCGTCCTCCAGTGTGCATAGGGGTGCTTCCTTCTTTTGAGTCACACGCAGAAAATGAGCCATCTCGTCCATGAAAAGCGTGTTGCGCTCAAATCCTTGCGGTGGGAACGCTTCTTCCCAAATATCGTTGACGGGGTCATACCTCCTGGCGCTGCCATCAGCGTTTGACCAGCGGACGATGCCATTGGTGCCGATGATGAGCAGGTCGTGCTGACCAGGTTGTTGCAGGTAATCCAGGTGGATATTCGCGCTGACCCCGCTCTGGAAGCGCAGCAGCACATCCGCTGTGTCCTCCACTGGAAGATTAAGTCCAAGGTTGGAGGTGGAAGCGTAAAGCCGGCTGGCTTCACCAAACATCCAACGCAGGTAATCAAAGGGGTGGCACAGGGTGTTGACCACGCCGCCGCCAAGGTCTGCCCTGGCGCTGTAACTGGCGCGGTAGTCCTCCCAGGGGTGCCAGCCCGGCAGGTACTCACCCCAGTGAGATGTTACCGAGGTGATGACGCCGATACTATTCGAACGCAGCCATTCCTTTACCTGGCGCAGCCCCGGGTGAAAACGGTATTGAAAGGCGGTGAGAAAACGCCCGCCTCCGCTGGCGAGGGCTGCGTGTAATTCGTCAACCCGCTCCAGCGAGTGCGAGATCGGCTTTTCCATCAGGATGGAGCAGCCTGCCTGCGCTGCCGGGATGGCCACATCCAGGTGCAGGGCGGTGGGATTGGCGATGACTACCGCCTGGGGCTGATGTGCCAGCGCGCCTTCGATCGTCGTTTCTACAGGTACATCCCGGATGTCTTCATCCGGAAGCGTGGAACGGTGAGAACGCAGCAGCAGCAGATCGGTGTAACCCAACGCGCGCAGGTTGGTGAGGTGGCGCCTGCCGATGGACCCGTACCCAGCGATCAATATCTTCATCTTTTCAAGCTCCTCAGTTCCTGCCTTCATTTTTTTTGGTCATCTACCACCTGAAGGATGACGCGCGAGATGACATCACCGACGACCTTCCAGTTCAGTTCACGCTTGTAGCGCTCACGGGTGGAGTGGCGCAACTGCAGGTATTGCTGCGGGTGTTCTTTGTAATAGCGGATGACCTTAGCATATTCCTCCGCCGGGCTAAGAGCCGGCAGCACAACCCCTGATACCCCATGCTGCACCGTGGTGGCGATGCCGCCGACAGCGTTGCTGATGGCGGGTACTCCGAAGGCCGCGGCTTCGGCGGTGACGATGGGCGCGGAGTCGTAGCGCGCCGGGTGGATAAGAAAATGCGCCCAACGGTATTGTTCAGTGTATGCATTTAACTCGTCTGTATTGGACTTTTTGTAAGAACCCATAAATTCAACATTATCCCGGTTCTCTCCTTCCAACCCCACGATTCTGAGCCGGGTCTTGCAGCCCGCCTGATTGAGCAGCTTGACAACTTCAATAGCGGTATCGATCCCTTTCAATTTATATACCCTGCCAACCAGCAGCAAATTGATCGTGGAGAAATCGACGATTTTTAATTCGGCATCAGCCGGGATGACCCTTTCGGGTAGTGAGGAGGCCGCCTGCACGAGCACGATCTTTTCTTCGGGCACACCGTACGCATCGGTCAGATAATCTTTTGCCCATATGCTGCGCGTGATGATCCTGGCGGCTTTTTTGAGCACATCTTTCTCCCATTTCAGCATGCGCTGGTACTCAAACCGCGAGAAAAGCGGCCACTGCGCTTCAGTACCCAGCAGCGGGGCATCCATCAGGTACACGGTGGGTCTGGATGTTTTCAGTTTTACAAAAGCGCTCAGGTTGTGAGAGAACAGCACATCGGGTTTGTATTCGCCAGTGACCCTGGCTACCTCGGCAGCAGCGTCGCGCAGCAGCGCCATGGAGTACTTGGCATGCCGTTTTTTTGAGAACAGGCGGTGCAATTTTCGATAAACACGTTCTGATAGGTCAGGTTTATCTTTCAATGGACCGACAATTTTCACCTCGAAACCGTTATTGATAAAGGCGTTGTAGAGGTTGTAATCCTCACCGCTTCCTTCATCATGCTTGAGGGGGCTGTACCTGCCGGTGGCGTAAAGCAACTTCATTTACCGCTCCTCAGCGCTTCCGTTCATCGTAATAAAGTTTGAAGATGGCGTTGTATATTCTCATCAGTGGTGATTTGATCAGCGGGATATCCACCAGGCGTCTGCGACCAGCCGCGGCGGTTGAACCCGGCTGCAGGTTCGATGGCAGTTCCACTGAATTGCTCAGGTTCATGGTATAGGGCTGCGCGGTCATCAGCCTCAGGTAGCCGCGTTCGTTGATCATTTCATCCAGCTTGAGCACCTGGCCCAGCGGGCGTGATAGGTCAATGGGGAGAAATTCCCGCAGCACTTTCTTCCAGGCCAGAAACTGCCAGTGAGATGCGCCGCAGTAAGTGGTGAGCCCTTTGTAGGTCATCCGCACGTCTTCAAGCGCCAGATCCTCGGCGATCTCCTCCTCGCTGCGGCCCACGCTAAGCCAGAACTCCCGCATCCAATCACGATTGATGAAAGTGCCTTTTTCCACTACAGCTGCGGGGTTTTTCTCTGCCCATGCCAGGTTAGCGCTGTACAGCTCGGGTTTGGTGTGAAACGGCCGCGAAGTGACCATACCCGCATTCGGATAGGTTTCAAGTACTTTCACTGATTCAACCAGCCAACCAGGGTGATAGAGAACGTCGTTATCCGCGTAAGCGATGATCTCACCTGGCGCTGCCTGCAGCATCACGTTCCACGCGCCGCCTTTGCCCATGTTGCGGTCTGAAAGTACCAGGATCTGGATGTTGCCTCGCTCGTATTCATGCAGCAGAAAAGCGCGGGCCTGCTGGCAGGAACCGTTATCGTACACAAGCAGGTCGAAATCCATACCGGCGTTCTGCCGCAGCGACGCCAGGCTCAGGCGCAAGACATCCAGCATCTCCGTGTAAAATCCATCCAGAAACGGGATGTGATTTAATACTACCGCTGTAACCCGCTGCGGTTTGGCAACAGCTTGCAGTTGTTTAACCGGATTTTGACCTTTTCTCATTTTGAACTTCCTTCGCAAAACGTTGTGCTTCTCTGGCCTGCTTCCTGTCTTTAAGCAGCCTTTTGGGATTGAAAAGTGCGTAGACGACCTTCGCCAGCCAGGGACAGTGCAGGGTGACTGCCGGGAAGATGGTCATCTCGCGCACCAATTTCCAACGGTTCAGGCGGACGCGCTGCAGTGCACGTTCGGTAAGCTGGTAATTGGCGTCATGGATCGTGTAAACCGTGTATCGACCGCCCGCCAGGCGCATGTTTTCAGCCGATTCCGGCTGCAGGCGGTGAATCTTGCCGTTGGCAAAATGACTGAAATCATGATTCTGGTGGATGACCTTGATAACATCGGTGGCATCGATGACCGCCATATGTTCACGGCGACCTTTATAGATCATCCAGTTGTCCCAGCCGGCGCGACCCACAGCGAAGGCAGGGATATCAGTGAACTCCGTCCGCGGGAAGAGGAAGTAATCACTCCCCGCAGCCCGGTGAAGTTTGGATTCCGCCAGCGCATCCGATTGGAACTGCTCATGCCAGCCTTCTTTGATGTCAAGTGTTCCAGTTACCGCGGCATCCCAACGCCTGCCGATGATGAGAAAACGTTCGACCTGCGCGGTCACCATATCCAGGGCTCGCAGCATATCAGGGAAGACGAGGATATCGGCATTGACGTAACACATGGTATCAGCCAGGGTTTTTTCACGCACCAGGCTAAAGATGGAATCGATGCGCGGGGTGCCTGAGCTGTTTTTCAGCACTCCGGGAATATAACCGACGTTTAGTTCTCGCGCGGTTTCTTCCACACCCGCTTCATCACCCACCAGCCAGACCTCCACATCACCGCCCAGCGCCTGCCAGCTGCGAATGGCGTTGCGCTGGATCACGCGGATGTGCGCATCAGTAAACGGCTTGGGTGCAGTGAAGAACGCCACACGTGTCATGAATCTGAGTCCTTTAAGAATCGGGTAAACAGGCACATGTACCCCAGCACCCGCTGGTCCTTATTCCCGCTGACAGGTTTTACGACACCATCTGCCTGGTTGGTTTTTATGCCGTTGGCGAGCTTCTGGATGAGCGCCACCCTCGCCCTGGTGATGTAACTTTCAAACCCGCTACGCGTGGGTATTACGTGCTCCCAAACGTCGCCAATGCCTTCATCCAAAAGCGCGAGCGGGTTGGTGTAAACCTCAAGCCGCTCCACCTCGAGCTGGTTTTCGGCTGCCAGCTGAGCCAGGGTGTATTGGGTGTACCGGTGATAATCCACCGGCTCCTGGTGGAGTTTGAGCAGGAAGGGCACCGTGATCAGTAGACTGCCGCCGGGTTTAAGCAGGTTGGCGCAGCGATTGATCAGCCGGCGGTATTCATAGACATGCTCAATGACATTGGCCAACACCACTAGGTTGAATGCCCCATCGGTAAATGGACATGTTTCGATAAGATCAACAGCCAGGTCGATTTCTGGATAGGGGTAAATATCCAATCCCACGTAGGCATGCCCCACGAAGATCTGCTTAAAATCACCCCGACCCGCACCCACATCCAGCACATCAGCCCCGGCGGGAAGGGTGGCGGCGATCTCTTGAATGAAGCGCCAATTGGTTTTGCGCCATTCCGTTCCCTTATCCGCACCGCGCTCGATCTTATCCTGCGGCTGCTGGTCCTGGGGGTGCCCGGAGAAAACCGGTATCCCCTGAAGTAATGGAACCGTGTACCCGCAGGAGCCGCATTTCCATGAGGCAGGCTCTCTTTTTTCAAAGGAGGAATGGCATCGCGGGCAGACAATTTTTTCTGACATAAGCTGTAACCTCTTACCCCGAAAATTCGATTTCAAGGTAGGTTTTATGCTGCACCCGCGCATTGACGGTAAAGAGGGCGGGTTTTTGCTGCTGTAATTGTAAGACCTCCAGCCATGAAAAATTATTCCTGCCCCGAAAATGCCGGTAGATTCGCCGCAGCAGCAGCAGGTCTTCAGGCGTATCCAGTGTCCAGCGCAGATGACCCAGGTCTGTTTTGTAATTCAACTGCAACACGTTGAACCTTCCCGGGACCTCGTAGAGGTAGGGCAACACGTGCTCGCGTTCGTGTTTTTCTTTGGCCTCCCGCCACGCCTGTTCGAGCGCTTTGAAGGTGCAGGCTTCCACGTCCAATCCGATGGGGTAGGTGCGCGTAAAAGGCGGCGGCAGGCGGTTGCAGGCAAAATCCGCATCCTTCTGGATAAGAGCGGTCACAACCTCATCAATGAGCGATGGATCGATCAATGGGCAGTCTCCGGTAAGGCGCACGATCACACCGGCTTTGTGTACGAGCGCTGCCTGGTAAAAACGGTCAAGCACATCATGCAGGCTGCCGCGGTACACCTCCACGCCCAGTTTAGCGCATGCTCGAACGATGGCGTTGTCGGAGGGGTCAGTGGTGGTAGCGACGATGACATGGTTTATGGTTCGGGCTTTTCTCACACGTTCGACCATGCGGTCGAGCATGGTTCGGCCGGTGGCCAGTTTCAGCACCTTACCGGGCAGACGTGTGGAGCTCATACGAGCCTGGATAATGGCGACCACTTTCATATCAACCTCTACCCCCATTGGTCGCGGGTTGCTGCAGTTCTATGGCTGCCTCGTAAGCCTGCAGCAGCACCGGGAAGTTGCGGCGCCAATCAGCTTTTTCTTCGGCCAGCGCACGGGCATTCCTCCCCATTTTCGCAAGGCCGGCCGAGCGGCTGACCGCCTCCATGGCGGCTGCCAGCTCTTGAACGCTGCCATCCTTGAAGACCCAACCGTTCTCTCCGTGCCGCACCCATTCGAGGTTGCCGGCGATGTTCGATACCAGCGCGGGTTTGCCGCAAGCCAGGGCTTCCATCAGAGAAACAGATGAGCCATCACAATGCGAAGCGCTGACGAACACATCCGCAGCCTGATAACTGGCGGGCAGATCCTCGCGCCCAATGAATGCCGCGAAGTGGATCTTATCCAACACACCTGCTTCTTCTGCCATCCCGATGACTTCCCGCTCGCGGCTGCCCCGGCCGTAGAGCAGCAAACGAATATCAGGCGCGTGCGCCTGCGCCTGGATGAAAGCCCGCATTACCACATCTACGCCATAGATCTCTTCAAAAGACCGATTGCTGAGAAAGACAAAATTATCCCGCCAGCCCAAAATTTCGCGCAGCGGGCTGACCTCAGCCGGAGAAAAATGCTCCAGGTCCACTCCCCAGGGAAAGTAATAAATGTGTTCGCGTGGAAAGCCGTAGGCATTGACGGCTTTATCCACCACAGCCTGGCAGTCGCCGATGAAAATTGTGGAACTTTCCAGGGAATGAAAGATCTTTTCTCGAGTTTCCGCGTGCACCTCGGCATCATGGAGGATATCCGCTCCCCACGACATGCTGGCGAGCGGAGAGAAGCCGGTTAGGGATGCAAGGTAAGCTGGTCCGTGCAGCGGTCCCGCGTGCAGCACATCCGGTTTTAACCGGGAAATGATGTCAATCAACTCATCAACGCGTTCATTTTCGGCAATTGGTACACCAGGGGTTGTGAATTTCACCTCGCTGATCCCTGCCGGGAGTTCGACCACACGGGATGGTGACAGGCGCAGGAAGTGCACCTGGTGTGAGGATCGACCGAGCGCGGTGAGGAAGCGTTCGTCGTGAGGTGAATAATCCCGGGAGAAATAAAGTACTCTCAAATCACTCTCCCAGGTCTGTCCAGCGCAGTTCCCGTCCGTGGGGAATGTCTTTGAGTGCACGCGTGCCGATCACCTCTTTCACTTTGTCAGGGCGAATGGCGCCAGGCGTGGCTGGGCGCAGCACGTCGATCATTTCGCGGGTGAGGATCTCACCAGCCTTGATATCACGGGCAGCGCGCAGGCAGCGGCGCTGCACGATGGTGGTGTCTGCTTCGTTACCGCTGATGGTTTTATCTCCCGTTCCCAGCGCGCGTTCCAGTTCACGCGTGCGTTCCACCATCTCACGCCAGGTGGTGGGGGTCATCGAGAAGGGATGGTCAGGTCCCACGCGGCTGGTGTCATCAGTGAAGTGTTTCTCAATAACCCTGGCGCCAAGTGCAACGGCACCGAGGACTGTAGCGTGCCCATGGGTGTGATCTGAAAGACCAACGGCAACATCAGGGAAAAGCGCCTGGTATGTCTGCAGCACGCGAAGGTTGATGTGGTCAAAATTCACCGGGCTGGCGGTGTAGTTGGTGTTGCACTGCAGCAGCACCAGTTGTTGATTGATCGACAGGATGGCGTGCACTGCCTGCTGCACTTCACCAATGGTGGCCGCGCCGCTGGAAAGAATCACCGGTTTTCCCTTGCGGGCGATGTGTTCCAGCATTTCAAGCCAGTCTATGTCGCCGGAACCGATCTTGTGCGCCGGTACGAAGGGATCAAGGTAGTCGACCGCTTCAAAATCATATGGTGAAGAAAAGTAATCAATTCCTACCCGGTCACATTCCTCTTTGAGAATCGGTGTCCAATCAAAAGGAATGGAAGCGGCTGAATAAACTTCGAAAACAGATTTTTTCCAGGTGGCCTGGTGAGATACCTGGCTTTGCATGGCTTTGAATCCGTAATCAGATACGATCTTGGGCGCGCGAAAGTTCTGGAATTTGGCAGCGTCAGCACCCGCTTCTTTGGCGAGTTTTATCAGTAGTTTCGCGCGCTCCAGGCTGCCATCGTGGTTGGCGGAAATATCCGCGATGAAATAGGTGGGATGCTGCAGTCCGACAAGTTGCCTGCCAATTGTTACTTCCATTTTGACTCCTTTCGCCATCTCTCTTTCAATTCAACGACATGATGTACTGCGGATAACCGCGGCGATACTGGTCGAAAAATTTCCTCAAGCCTTCATCAAATTCAGGCAGATCGTGACCAAGCGCATTGCGAAGTTTTTCAACCGATAGGCTCAGGTTGGGGGAGCGCGCGGCTTTCAACCCGCTTTCACTGACTGAGACGGGTTTGATAAGAGCCGGGTTAAATCCAAACCTCTCCGCGATCATCATGCCAAACTGATACTTGCTCATCGGCGACGCGCCTACCATGTGGTAAATGCCTTTGATCTCCAACGCGGCGGTTTCCACCAGCAGAGAACTGAGATCAAGGATGTTCATCGGGCAGAAGATGACATCGGTGAAGCCCATCATTTCTTTTCCTGCTTCCAGGTTGCGTACGAAATTCTCCGCCAGGCTGCGGTTGCCCGCCGCGCTCCAGCCGTAGAAGTTGACGCGCGCGATGAGCGCATCCGGGTTGGCGTCTAGCACCGCTTTTTCACCTTCCAGTTTGGTGCTGGCGTACACGCTCAAGGGGTTGGGTTTGTCCTCTTCCTGGTAATTTCCTTTGCTTCCGTCAAAAACCGCGTCAGTGGAGATGTGGATCAGCCGCACCCCGTACTGCCTGCAGGCAGCGGCAATAGTTCCAGGGAGTACCGCGTTCACCTGGTATGCCAGCGCCGGATCATTTTCACAGGCATCCACATTGGCCATGGCCGCACAATGGATCATTACCTCCGGTTTATGGGTGGCAAGCATCTCCTCCACCGCACCGGGGCGGGTGAGTTCCAGTTGTACGTTATTGAAAGTTGCCCACAGCATGGGGGATGTATTGGCCACACCGGTGACCTGGTGTTTCTTGCCGTCCACTGCCAGGGCAAAATTCAACCCCAGCAAACCGCTCACGCCGGTAACCAGAAAATGCGTCATCCCAGTTTTCCTGCCAGGTAATCGGTTTCGATGGGGGCGATGATGTGCTTGATCTCCTCCACATTCAACCACTGGTCGTTGGTATTGGAGGCGTAGCGGAAGCCGTCCTCCAGTATATGCCCTTTGCTTTCCCAATCCCGGCCGAACCAGAGTGATTCCGCCGGTTGCACGACAAACATGTCATCCAGCTCCACGGTTTGGCGCGCTTCATCCTCAGAGATGAGCACTTCATGCAGTTTTTCACCCGGGCGGATGCCGATGATGTCGATCGCGGCATCGGGGGCGATGGCGCGCGCCAGGTCAGTGACGGTCATGCTGGGGATCTTGGGGACAAATACCTCACCGCCATGCATGTTTTCAGCTGCGCGGATGACAAAGCGCACTCCCTGCTCCAGGCTGATCCAAAAGCGTGTCATGCGCTCATCGGTGACCGTCACTCTGCCGGTCTCCCGCTGTTTGAGAAAGAACGGCACGACCGATCCGCGGCTGCCCACTACATTACCATAACGAACGCAGGCGAATCGCGTGTTTTTTGCGCCGGCGTACGCGTTGGATTGAACGAATAGTTTCTCAGCGGCAAGTTTTGTGGCGCCGTAAAGGTTGACCGGGTTAACGGCTTTGTCGGTGCTTAATGCCACCACCCGTCCAACCCCGGCATCAATGGCGGCGTCAATGACATTCCCGCTGCCGAGGATGTTGGTTTTGATGGCTTCCATTGGATTGTATTCGCAGGCTGGAACCTGTTTTAGCGCGGCGGCGTGAACGACCAGGTTCACACCTTCAAAAGCACGGCGGCAGCGCTGCTGGTCGCGGATATCCCCGATGAAGTAACGCAGGGATGGATGGGAATACCCCGCAGCCTGCATCTCAAACTGTTTCAATTCATCGCGGCTGAACACGATCAGCTTGTGCGGGTGATATTCCTTGAGCATGATCTCTATGAATTTTTTACCAAAAGAACCGGTTCCGCCGGTTACCAGGACGACACTGTCAGACCAATTCATTATGTGCTCCTTTTAAAAAGGTGATATTTAAGCCAGCGCGCCGGTACCATCCAGGGTCCTTCATAAAATGGTTTTTTCAGGACGCGCGAGGTCGGGTTGTAAGGGAATGCATCCATTTCCGGCCAGTTGCAGCGTACAAGTTCACGCTGGAACTCATTCTTCGGCATGCAGCGCTGCTGATAATCCACACCCAGCATGGTGGCGAGCAGCTCGCGGTGGTTGAACGGGGTGAACTCATCGTGTGCCAGGTCAAATTCCAGCTGGCTCATCGCCTGCCAGTTGGCGTTGCGGTTTTCCCAATAAAAGAAATCTAGCAGTTTATAACCATATGTCTCAACCACGGCAGCGTCATCCAGCCATTCTGAGAAATTCCGCTCCGTAAATGGGTGCACCCCCAGCTTGGAAAGCCGGCAAAGAAGATCAACGGTGATCCGATAAGGGTAAACTCCGGTGCGGTAATAAAAACAGCGGGCTATTTCATTGACAACAGATTTGATCACAACCAGGTTCTGGTCAAGGTTTTTGAAGCGCCCATAAACGATGTGACCGTAGGATTGGTAGGTTTTTTCGAGATTGTGTGTGTAGAGGTATTCGAAATCCTCATCCATTGGCTGATCACAGGCAAAGATCTGGTGCGGTCTACCCACAAATCCGGCAAGCTCCGCCGCCACCTTGATATCGGATGCTTCAGGGGTTAACTTGTGGTAGATCATCGAATAAATATGCAGGTCGGTCATGATTTCCCTGCAGGCAGCGAAGACGATCCGGCTGTCGTAACCACCGGTGAGCGCCATGGCCAGGCGAAAACGATGATTGGCGGCTGTCATGATGCCGCGCAGTATGGCAGCAGATTTCTCTGCCCCTTCGCGTAAACCGTACCTGGTCATTGGCGCGCGCGGCCAGTAACGCCTGACCTCTCCAGTCACCAGATCCAGCAGGTGGTTGGGCAGCAGGTGTTTTAGATCAGCAAAAGGTGTGCTTGTGCCAGGCCACCAGGGCTCATGTGACGCGCGTATGATGGGAGAATCAAGAAATGCCTGGGCTTCTTTAGAATATGAGAGTGAGAAGATGTGCTGCAGCAGGCCAGGCTGAGCACATAACCAAATAGCGTTGTTTTCATCCCGGTAATGAAATACCTGGCGCAGACCGGCAGCGTCCATCAGGACATACTGCTCGTTGCCTGAAAAGAAGAAGAGCACATAACGGCCGCTGACATGATCCAGGGAATCGATAATTTCTGTGGTGCTGGTGTTATTTTGCAGCAGCCCGCGCAGAACACCGGCATTATCAGCATGCGGAACATACGGATCAAACATATATCCAAGCATCGCCAATGTCCGCGATCCGTCATCAACCCGGGTGTATTCCAGTTCAGGGTGCACCGCCAGTTCGTGACCGTTCGGCAGCACATCGCGCTGCCAGGAGGTGAAACCGGTCACCTTGGGACCGTAGATGTATTGCCGGCGGTAAAGCAAACCTGAGCGTTGCTCGCTGTCCATTGGTTATCCAGCGTTTGATTGAAAAGTCAGCAGGTCAAAGGTATTTTTATATTGCTTCAGCCCTGAGCCTGAGAGCACATCTGCCATGGAGATCTCCTTGAAATCCTTCTCCCTGAAAACCATGTGCCATGGGAACGGCAGGGGATACTTGAAAAAGAACAGGTAGGCATATTTCCACGCGAGGTTTACCTGTTCGTCATTCAGGCGGCAATCACGCAGGCAGGTCAGCAGCCTGTTGAGCAGTTTAAAGTAATCTACCCAGGTATTGGGATCATGTGTAAAACCGCGGTTGCGGTAATGGGTTTTGCCTGCCACGATAACTGGAATGCCGCGCATGGCCATTTCGAGCCCTACGGTCGTGGTGTACACCAATCCGAGGTCTGCCACATCCATCAGGTCATACGTGTTTACTTCAGCCAGTGGTTCGATAAGGTGAATGTGTGGCGGCAGGGTTGGTAGCGTCTTTTTGATGAGTTCAAGGATGCTGCCGTGTTTAACCAGGGCTTCACCGGGGTGGATGCGAATAATCAGCTGAACTTCAGGTTTTTCGATGAAATACTGGATGGTGCGGATGATCCATTCAGACATGGATTTGGAAAAAGTATTCCTGCCCAGGGTAAGACTATCACCGAGGACATTGGTCGCCAGCAGGACAATGGGTTTATCATCGAAGCCAAGTTTTGACCGGATGACCGCCTGGCCCTCAGCGGGAACGCGCTGCCATTTGCGCGAGAAATCACCGTATGTTGAAGCGTTCCTGCGCGAAGAGAGCAATACCCTTACTTCCTCAAGGTCCGCGTTGGTGAGTTGATAATCGGCGTGGGTTTTCCACAGCTCATCCGTGTTTTGCTGCATGATCTCCTGGTTGTGTGCCAGCCACATGGCATTGCGTTTATCGCTGAACTCGTAGGTTGTGGTGGGAATCTTGAGAAAGCGGCATACCTTGAAAGCGATACCAAATTCCAGGATCGTGCCGTTGGGAATGATGGCGACCTCGGGTTTCAACGTACGCAGATAGGTATAAAGGTTTTTTGCAGCGTGCAGGTTGCGCTCATGCCTGAACACATAGAAAGGATCCTCTCGATTGACCTCTTCAGATTGGAAAGCGTACATGTAATCAAAATCAGTGACCTGCTCGACCCCCTGGATGAGCGCATCAGGCAGCTGAACAAATGATGAATTGTTGCGTACAAGGTTTTCGAAATTCATCACCGAAGAAGCCGGGCGCAGGACGGTCGCAGCGTACACACTCTGGCGGCGAACGTCGAATTGCGGAGAATCGACATGCCAGCGGCCGTACGGGTAATACCCTAATGTCACATCGTGACCCAGACCTGAAAGCGCCAGCCCGGTCATTACTCCGTGTTCCAGCCAGTAGTGAGTAGACGCGAACATGAAAACCTTTTTACCTGCCGAGTGTTGACCGCGGGTTTTCTGAACCATGGCCACCGCTTCTGGCAGCACCTGGCGGATATTGCGCAATGAGAAATTGTTCGGCAGCGGTCTATCCGTTTGCCTCAGCAGCTGGTAAACCTCAGCCGTTAATGGAAGTTCACCCAGGACTTTCTTCAATAGTTCTTTGTTACTCGCCATCTACGCGATTTCCTCGATTCTCCAGTCAAGCCTGGGGCGGATTGGACCGTGGCGGATCTCCACCCAGTGCATTCCGGGTGCGCCAGTGGTATTGATACTGAAGTTCATTGCACGCTCATCACTGAAATAACGCCTGGTCATATATGAACTGGCATTGATGCCGATGACAAAACGCCCTTCGTTGAATGTATCCGCTGGAATGACGCAGCGGCTAATGTAACGGCCTGCCTTACGGGCACTCATCGCTTGAAATTTTTCCGGTTCATCCGTATCAAATGAGGTAAAGATATACTCGCCGCGGGAGGTCATCAGGTAGATGCCAATGCGCAGCCCGGTGATATCCGCATCGAGTTGGTATTCGACTTCGATTGTTACCGGTTCGACTGAGAGCAGGTTATCGGTCACCTGTCCGGCCGGGTTCTTCACCCGCACCGCGATCGGTTTAAACGGGTGTGTTGCGGAAGTAATCTCTTCTGCTGTATATCGGCGTTCACCGCTGGCGGAGAAATCATTGGTGAGGTAATGATCCACAGCTTCAGGGGTGCGCGCGCGCAGCACCATTTTGCCTTTATCCAGGATTATGCACTCCTGGGTGAGACGCTGGATGGCTGACATATTATGGCTGACAAAGATCACAGTGCGCCCTTCTGAGGCGACATCGCTCATTTTTCCCAGGCACTTGCGCTGGAATTCAGCGTCGCCAACGGCGAGGACTTCATCGACTACGAGGATCTCGGGTTCAAGGTGGGCTGAAACCGCAAAGGCCAGGCGCATGTACATGCCGCTGGAGTAGCGTTTCACCGGGGTATCAATGAACTTCTCGATTTCAGAAAATGCCACGATCTCGTCAAACTTGTTTTCGATTTCGGTCTTCTTCATGCCAAGAATAGCGCCATTGAGGAAGATATTCTCGCGGCCGGTGAGCTCGGGGTGAAAACCGGTTCCCACTTCCAACAGCGAGCCAACCCGGCCGTGGATTTCCGCCATGCCTTCAGTCGGTTCAACCACACGCGACAGGATCTTGAGCAGCGTGCTTTTGCCCGCGCCGTTCTTGCCGATCACTCCCAGCACCTGGCCGTGCTCAAGCGCAAAATCCACGTGCCTGAGCGCCCAGAACTTCTCGCTTCCGGTAGGATTCAAGAGAGTCTTCACCGGGCTTTTGATCGTTTCAACGATCTTCTCGCGCAGAGTGGTATAGCGGGAGGATTCCCGGAAAATATTGTATTCTTTACCGATGTCTTCGACGCGGACAGCCAGGTTGCTCATTAATAACCTCTAGATCATGTCGGCGAACTGTTTTTCCATGCGCCGGAAATAGAACATACCGCTGATCAATACGATAATGGCGATCAGGGAGGAAACCAGTATCATTCCGCTTGAGACGGATTGCGTGGTACCCAGCAGCGCGTAACGGAATCCCTCAACCACGCCGGTCATTGGGTTGAGCGCGTAAAGCAGGCGCCATTTTTCGGGGATCATGCTCGAAGGGTACACCACAGGGGTAAGGTACATCCATAGGTTGGCGATGAAGGGCATAATGTACCCCACGTCGCGGTAACGCACCATCAACGCGGATGACCAGAAGCCAACACCCAGGGCGGTGACCAGCGCCAGCAGGATGAGCAGCGGCAGCCACAGGATGGCGATGGTGGGGGTTACTTTGTAAAAGATCATCATGCCAATGAGGATGGTGAAGCCGATAAGAAAATCCACCACGCTCGACATCACCGATGCCAACGGAATGATCATGCGTGGAAAGTAGATCTTGGAAACCATGTTGCTGTTTGAGACCATCGAGCGGCTGGCGACACCCAACGCGGCTGCGAAAAGCTCCCAGGGCAGCGTGGCCGTGTAAGAGAAGATGGGGTAGGGTACGCCATCGGAGGGAATTTTTGCGAAGTTGCCAAAGAAGATCGTAAACACCACCATGGCCATGAAGGGTTTGAGGATGGCCCACAGGATGCCAAGCACGGATTGCTTGTAGCGCACTTTGATGTCACGCCAGGTGAGAAAGTACACCAATTCGCGATAAAGCCAGAGGTCGCTGAGCTTGAGCCCCACCCATCCGCGGGAGGGTTTGATGATCACGACCGGCGGCTTTTTCTTTTGTTCAAGCGTGTCGGCAGTCGTCATGAGTGTGCTTGTTTACCTTTCTGCTGCCGGTACCAGTCGATGGTGCGCTTCAAGCCTTGCTCGAATGTTGTGCCGGCTCTAAAACCGAAGGCCTTTTCAGCGCGGTCTACATCCAGGCGGCGGCGCGGCTGTCCGTTGGGTTTGCTGGCATCCCAGACAATGCGGCCATTGAAGCCGGTAAGGCGGGCGATCAACTCCACCAGGTCCTTGATGCTGATCTCCATACCGGAGCCCAGGTTGACCGGCTCGGGAGAGTCATACTTTTCTGTTGCCAGCAGGATGCCTTCAGCGGCGTCCTCCACATACAGGAATTCCCGGGTTGGCGAACCATCCCCCCAGACCTCAATGGATTCGGCCTTGCTTTCGACTGCTTCAACACATTTCTTGATCAACGCGGGAATGACATGCGAGCTTTCGGGGTTGAAATTGTCGCGCGGTCCGTACAGGTTGACCGGCATGATAAAAATGGAGTTAAACCCGTACTGCTGCCGGTACGCCTGCGATTGAACCAGCAGCATCTTCTTGGCCAGACCGTACGGCGCGTTGGTTTCCTCGGGGTAGCCATCCCAAAGGTTTTCTTCCTTGAAGGGCACAGGGGTGAACTTGGGGTAAGCACAGATCGTGCCCAGTGCCACAAATTTTTGAATCTTTCTCAGCCAGGCTTCGTGGATAAGCTGCACGCCCATCATCAGGTTGCTGTAAAAGAACTCTGCCGGGTGCTCGCGGTTGGCGCCAATACCGCCCACCTGGGCGGCGAGGTGGATTATGATGTCAGGGGTGCTATCATCCAGCATCTGGCGGATCGAATCACGCTGCACCAGGTCATATTTTTCGATGGTGGGAATGAAAACATCCTGCGCACCGCGTTCATACAGTTTGGCTGTGACGAATGAACCCAGGAACCCGGCACCGCCGGTGACACACACCCGTTTATCCTGCCAGAAATCAGCTGCCATGCTATCCTTCCTTCATTTCCAGTATCACTTTCAATCCGATCTGTTTTAAAACCGGTGCTGTACCGTCGTCAACCACGGTGATCTCGTGCTCCAGGCAGGTGAGGCGGCAAATTTCGGCCACTTCACCGCTGCCCTCCACGCGCACCTGGTGGTAACCGCACGCCTTCAAGTCTTCAATGGCGTAAATCGCGCGCTCACGCACCAGGCGGTAAAGATTGAATGAATTCTGTATATAGTCCACCGTCAGGCGTGCCCGCAGGGCGATCCCCTCGGGAGTGATGATGTACTTGAGCTTCTTGCGTTCCAGCCGGCTGACCTTGATGTAACCCTTCTCGACCAGGCGTTTGAGGTGCCAGTTCACCGTGCCCACGGCAACTTCAAGCCGTGAGGCGAGCGCCGCCTGGGTGGTATCGGGGTTCTGTTCTATGTGTTCGAGTATGATGAGATCGCGGTCGGAGGTGGATGGATAACTCATGTATCTCCAATATTCAACTGTTGAATTATAAACGGTGACGGGGTGTGGGTCAAGGGGAGAAGTAAGAAATAGATAGGAAATCTGTTAATGATATAATTCGAAAAGATCACTGGGGCCCGTAGCTCAGTGGTTAGAGCAGGCGGCTCATAACCGCTTTGTCGCAGGTTCGAGCCCTGCCGGGCCCACTTCCATCCTAAACATTAATTTTTGTCGCAGGTTTCCTTACAGGACGATGCGAGCCCTGCCGGGCCCACTTCCATCCTAAACATTAATTTTTGTCGCAGGTTTCCTTACAGGACGATGCGAGCCCTGCCGGGCCCACTTCCATCTTAACCGTTGATTTTTACCGCAGGTTTCCTTCAAACTGTAAAGCATAGTCTTCAGCATAACCCTATCTCTTCAATCCAAAAGTCTAAACTGTAACTTTGAGATGTGTATAATAGTGTTGTTGGTCTTCATCTCTCTTTGGTTGTTGTGTCGACAGTTGTACCTGTTTATCTAGTCATGGAGGGAAGATGATGCAGGAGTATGATCTACATGAATTACGAAGGCGGATCAATACGCTGGAAGGACAGGTTGATTTTCTATTGCATCACTTTGGGCTCACTTACGTCCCCCAGACCGATGTGGTTGACCCGAGAATCATCGAATTTCTTAAGAGGGGGAAGATGATCGAGGCGATCAAAGTCTTCCGTGATCTTTACCCTGATACTGACCTGTCGGATGCGAAACGGGCTGTGGAGGAGATACAATCCAGGCATAATTATTGAATGTCTCTGTCTGTAAAGGGCGTGGTTTCCGGTCGTTCTGCCACGTCGAAACCTGGCTCGAGAAGAGGTTTAAAGTCTGACCGTCCGGGGCATATTAGTTGACAGGTGGAATTTGATTCTCAGTCAGTTGATATCAGGTTTCGTGATTCCCCGCCGCCCGCCCCAGCTTTCCAAGTCCGTGTTTATCTGTCCATGTGGAATTTACAATTATGGTTACCTTCTTTTAGTGTTGGGTTTATTGAAAAACAATCCGGGTTTTCAAAGTTATAATTGGGCAAATCCAAAATTACGGATCCCTTTATGAAAAAACTATCCATTACTGCACGAGATTTTATTTTTTCAGTCATGACCGCTTTGGTGATCAGTTTGGTCATGGCCGCGTTTCAACCCAAACCCTTCTTCAGCGCCTGGTACGGCACATGGCTGCTGCTCGGGTTGAGCCTGTTTCTGGGACTTAAGGTCTGGCGCTTCTTTGGCGGCGGCAGGCAGCTCGCGGTGCTGCTGATTGTTGCCTTTTTTGTGCGATTTTTACTCGGTTTTTTTGTTTATACTGCTCTCCCTCAAATTGGATTCAATAAGGATGTTGAGAACGCGGGTTATTCTTACAGCGACGCATATTTACGGGATATCCAGGCGCTTGAATGGGCTCAAGGTAATGAACCCCTGATTAAAATATTCACCAGTGATACAAGCATTGATCAATATGGCGGGCTGCAGTACATAACCGCATCACTTTACCGTTACTTCAGTGTTGATGAACCGCGGCCGTTGTTCACTACCATCCTGGCAGCGTTGGCAATGAGCGCAGGTCTGGCTTTTTTGTACGATGCGATCAAGCACCGCTGGGGGGCGCAGATAGCCCTGGTGGCCGCCTGGTTCTACGCGCTCTACCCTGAAGGCGTGCTGCTGGGGAGCACGCAGATGCGCGAACCTTTTTTGATCGGCTTTTTCTGCATCGCATTCTGGGCGGCGGTCAATTGGCGTCAGAATACCCGGCAAAAAATGCTCTACTTTCTGCTGCCAATGGCAACCTCGGTGGTCATTTCACGTCCCTTTGGTGTGATCCTGGCGGGGTTACTGCTGATGTATGGTTTCATCGACTGGTTGAGCGAACAAAAAACGCCACAAACCAGAAAAGTTGGCTTTATGCTAATCGCGCTTGCAGGTGTTGCCGCGCTGGTCGCTGGGTACATGTGGGTGAAACCAACCATCTATTACGATGCGTTTATGACACGCGCAAGCTCGGGTAATATGACCGTGTTATTGGATCGCATGGGTGAAAAGTGGCATATCCCGTTCATCACATTCTATGGGTTAACCCAACCTTTCCTGCCAGGAGCGCTCACTGATCCTTCTCTGCCGTTTTGGCGTTTCACCGCTATTGTTCGTGCACTGGGCTGGTGGTATGTCATCCCGTTTTTTCTTTATGGTTTCTTCGCGGTGTGGAAAGCCAAACCCCGGGCTAACCGTTGGGTATTGGTGTTCATCGTGATGGTGTTAAGCGGATGGATGGTTGTTTCATCGATACGTGCCGGGGGTGACCTGTGGGATAACCCGCGTTACCGAGCGCTGCTTATTCCGTGGTTCGCTCTGCTGGTCGGCTGGTGCTGGCAGCGTATCCGCAGCGGTCACCTGGTCTGGTTCCTGCGCTGGGTTGGAGTGGAATTGGTGTTCTTCATAGTTTTCTACCTGTGGTATATGTACCGCTACCAGGTGATCAAGGAATATATAGGTTTCTTTGATATGATACGGGTTACCATCGCGGCATCGGGGCTTATCATACTCACCGGGCTGCTTTGGGATGGTTACAAATGGCTCAAGGCGCGAAAAGTCACTGCGCGGAACGGTGGTTCCGGGAGCGTTTCTTGACAATCCGTAGTCCGTCGGGTAGAATAGGCAATACCTGCCGAGATAGCTCAGTTGGTAGAGCACACGACTGAAAATTGTGGGGTCGCCAGTCCGATCCTGGCTCTCGGCACCATACACTCCCGCGAGGGAGTGTACTATTTTTTCTGAGGTATGATTGGAGAATTAGCAGGCAGAGGTGACGCGAAATTGGAGAATATCAGGGTAACAATAATTGGCGCGGCGGCGCAGGAGTCAATGGTGAAAAAAACCAGCGGCAGGGTAGCCGGGGTAACCTCAAAAGGCGCCTTCCTGCGCGCTGATGACAGGATCCTGTTCCTGACCGCCGCAGATTACCGCAGTCCGTTCAACCTGACCCTGGAGTCGGTCGATCACCTGTTCTCTGCACTACAACCGGGAGACGGGTTTGATATCACCGAAAACAGCATCCTTTTCAACGGGCGGGGATTCAACCTGCTCACCAGCGGAGCAGAAGTCTGGCAACCTTCTCAACCCGCGCGATTAGTTTTTTCAGTCGAGGAACAGAGGGAAAGAGCTGGCTTGTTGATCAACGAAATAAAAAGGATCGACGATGACAAGGGCTTCCTCTTTTTAACCAGGCCATCGAACGCGCTCACAATTGACCATCAGCGTGGAATTCACCAAGCAGCAACCAGGCTGCTGCTGGCATTCAGGATAAAAGACCAAGACGCTTTCATGTCCTCTGCGCAAAAACTGCTGGGTGCGGGAGGCGGTCTCACCCCTTCAGGGGATGATTTCCTCACTGGCTTTTTTCTGTATCACTTTCGCCGCATCCAGGCAGGCACCGGCGAACCTGTAAATTTGAGTGAGTGGTGGGCTGAACTAACCCGATTGGCATTTGAGAAGACCACCACCATTTCTGCCAACCGTCTGGAATACGCTGCGCGCGGATGGTCGGAGGACCTCTTCTTGAGAGTGATCGATCATCTCTTCAACCCGGGGGTGAACTTCAGCGGGGAACTGACCCGGCTTTTGTTGAATTTTGGCCACTCATCCGGAGTGGATACCCTGATGGGAATTTCTTTCGCGCTGGATTCACTCCTTTAATAGGATAAAAAAAACAGGAGCCATAATTGGCTCCTGTTTTACCAGTAAATGAATTCCGTTAGACCAGGATCTCTTCGGGAACGATCATTTCTTCGTTCGCCTGGCGTACAGCATCGGAAACATTGAAATCAAGATCAGCGCCAGCCATCTGCTGAACGTATTTCTTGACCAGCTGATCCCAGTACTTCTTGGTGACGTAGTATACGCGCGCGCCGCCAAGTTCGTGCTGCACTTCCGGCCAGGGGTAAGAAGGTTGTGCCATACCAAGGCCCCAGCGCAGCCAGCCATTGTAAGATTCGTAGGTCGCCCACCACTCGGTATTGCCGATCATTTCAAACGCGTAGTAAGCCTTGGCGTAGTACATCACCGCGCCAATACGGCCGCCGCGCAGTAAAGCCATGGTGTGCAGGCTGATGTTGACCTTTTCGTTCATCACACGACCATTGGCAAAACCTGCCCATACACCGTCGATCAGGCCAACCAGGGTATAAGGGTCTTTCAGGCGGTGGCGGTACCAACCGAGGATTTCAGAGTAGACGCGGGCTCCCACGATGTCGTAGAAATCATGATCGACATCCATCAACCGCTTCATGTATTCCATCATCTTGGGGGCTTCTTCACGGCGCGCCTCGCGGATATAGAGGGTGCGGCCGTCTTTCAATTTGACCTGGGCACCCGGCCACTTGGGCAGGTCCATCGCCGGACCCTGCAGCATGGCTTCGATCTCGCGGGCATCGATCTCCAATACCTCTTGACTTGCTTTTTCGGGAAGTTCGAATTTCATTCTTGTCTCCTGAAGGAAAGGTTAGGACAAATTGGCTTTGCTGAGTTTGTTCAAACGCTCAACATGGGTGGGATCGTAGGCATCGCCGAATTTGGTCTTGGGCATGGTGGCTGCCTTCTTCATCAATTCGTCGTATTCCTTGTCATCGACGAAGGCGACCGCGCGGCCGATGGAGGCTTCGCCATCGACAAAGCGCCACGGGAAGAAGCCTACCTGCAGGCGGCGATTGAGCAGCAGATCGATCTGGCCGCCGAAGCATTCCGCGTGGATGATCTCCTTGGGGAACATGTCGATGTGCATCATCTGGTATTTCTCATCGGTGAAGAATTCTTCCAGGGTCTTGCCGAATTTTTTCTTGAACACATATTCGGCCTGTTTCGCCTGGCGGGGCATCCAGGTGCGGATGATGGTGTTCATGGGATGATCCGCGGAACCGCAGTCAACCGCGATCCAGCGCAGTTTCATCTTAATTGACCAGTCAACAAACTCGTGGTCAGGACCCGGGTGCTTGGTCATGTAGCGGATCTCATCAGCAGTGGGCTGATCCCAGCCAAAATGGTGGTAACCGGTGTGAATGACGAGGATATCGCCTTCTTTTACTTCAACACGGTCGGTGATCATTTTGCTGGAGTAAACATCATAATCACCGCAGACGTCGCTCAGGTCAACAATGGCGGCATCGTGCACCAAGTAATCCATAGGCAGCTGGGCCATATCGCGGCCGGGGGTGTAGAAGTGGATCTCGCCGTCGAGGTGGGTACCAACATGGTTGGAGTGGGTCAATAATTGGCCGTTAGCGCCGTTGGGTGCCAGGCGTTTGAAGTACTTCACCTGTAAGGGTTCGTAGGTCGGCCAGGGTGGCGTTCCAATTCCGATGGGGATGGTAAGATCGATCAGTTTCATCTTTTGCTCCTTTTTTTAGATTTTGGTTATGATTCGTTGCTTTTTATTCTAACATCTACTGGTGTGTCTTATGAAAATTCATGGCGAATTACCATCATTCGCCATGAATCTCTGAACTATGTTGCCGGGAAAAACCAGGTGTGTTTCATCAATTCCTAAGGCAGCAGGATCGGGAAGATCATCTGCATGAGAATTCCTGCCGCTAGCACCGAAGCTACCTGTCCGGCGGCATTGGCACCGAGCGCGTGCATCAGGATGAAGTTCTGGTTGTCCTCTTCTAGGGCGACTTTCTGTGCCAGGCGTCCGCTCATCGGGAAGGCGCTAATGGCAGCGGCACCCACAAGCGGGTTGATCTTGCGACCGGAAATGGCGCAAACCAGTCTACCGAACAGGAGACCGCCGATGGTGTTGAGGGCGAACGCCACCAGACCAAGGATCAGAACACGCAGCGTACCGGTATTCAGGAATTGCGCCGCCTGCATGGTCGACCCGATGGTGATACCCAGGAAGATGGTGGCTGTATTGGTGATGGCATTCTTGGAGGTCTCAACGAGGCCGGGAACAACTTCAGATTCCTTAAGCAGGTTGCCCAGCATCAGCGTGGCGATCAAGGGCGCGGCTTCTGGCAGGAAGACGGCGGCGATGACCGTGATGAGGATGGGGAAGGCGATGACCGTGGCGCGGGAGACAGGGCGCGGTGTGTATTCCATGCGGATCGCGCGTTCTTTCTTTGTAGTGAAGAGCCGCATCAACGGAGGTTGAATGATGGGAACCAGGCTCATGTAAGAATACGCTGTAACCGCGATGGCAGCCGCAAGGCCCGGGGTTTGGAACAGTGATTCCAGCTTGCCATTCACATAGATCACTGTCGGGCCATCGATGGCTCCGATCATACCGATGGCGGTTGATTCGGCCAGGTTGAATCCCAACAGCAGGGATACGATCAGCGTGGCAAAGATGCCCATGTGGGCAAATGCGCCCATGATGAACATGATCGGTTGGCTGAGCAGTGGGCGCAGGTCGAGCATGGCGCCAACGCCCAGGAAGATGAGTAGAGGGAAGAGTTCGTTGCTGATGCCGGCTTTGTATAGCACACCGAAAAGGCCGTGCTCGCCGACCATATTGGCAGCAACTGGCAGGTTCCCAAGGATACAACCGAAACCAATGGGGATCAGGAGGGTGGGTTCATAGTCCTTGAAGATACCAAGACCCATGAGGAACAATCCCACCAAAACCATGATCAACTGAGTTCCGGTGATGTCGAGCAGTCCTCCGAGTAGACCTGATAAATCGAAACCCATGATAGTATCCTTTCCGCCTACTCAATGTCCATGAGTGGGGCGCCGTGAGCTACCTGGCTTCCGGGATTCACGTGAATGCGTGCGACTGTTCCGTCCTGGGGAGCGCGGATAATATTCATGGCTTTCATGGCTTCAATGACACAAATTTCGTCGTTGGCTTTGACCTTGTCGCCAGCGTGAACCTTGATGGAGTTCACGACACCGGGTAGAGGTGACTTGATCGTGCCGGGACCGGCAGAAACAACCGGTGCGGCTGCTGCAGGCGCGGGGGCAGCGGCTTTACGTACAGGCGCGGGGGCAGCGGCTGTGGCAACTGCTGCAGCGGGTTTGTTTAATTCTTCGGTAACAACGGTGAACTCTTCACCATTTACCTTTACCTCTACCTCATCCATGCGAGGATCGCCAAGGATCTCGACATCGTAAGTGGTATCTTTTACTGTAATACGATATTGTGTCATTTCGTTCTCCTGATGGTGGAAGATTGGTTAAGCCGGCGTTGGAGCCCGAATTGGCGCCAGGCGTCCATCTGTCCGGTGGTGATATCTGTTGCTACACTCTGAATCTCAGCTTGCGCGCGTGCGATTGCCACCGCGAGCGCGGCTGCCAGGGTAAGATCTGATTTGGGCTCTTCTACTTCAGCTACAGCAGGAGCAGCGATCTCTTCAGTTGCGGGTGCTTCTTCTTTCTTGTCCACAAGATACCGGGTCAGCAGGTAAACGATCCCGGCTAACGCGGCAAGGACTACCAGAAGGACCAGCAGGCCGATGACAGCCACTTTTATTGCTAAACCTAAAGAAGGTTCCATTATCCTTGTCCTTTCTGTTACAGCGGGATGTTGCCGTGTTTCTTGGAAGGAGAGGTCGACTGTTTATTTCTCAGCATATCCAGGGTGGCGATCAATCTTTGGCGGGTTTCGCTAGGGGCGATGACCTCATCAATGAAACCAGCGCCGGCCGCCCGGTATGGATTGGAGAACTTGTCTTCATAATCTGTCACAAGTTCTGAGCGGAGTTGCTTGGCTTCTTCGGGAGTTTTCTCCTTTAGGGCTCTACCATGAAGAATGTTCACAGCGCCACCAGCGCCCATCACCGCGATCTCTGCGTTAGGCCAGGCAAAGCACATATCAGCACGCAGGTGTTTGCTGCCCATAACAATGTAGGCGCCACCGTATGCTTTGCGGGTGACAACTGAGATCTTGGGAACGGAAGCTTCAGAGAAGGCGAACAGGATCTTGGCACCGTGACGGATAATACCGTTGTGTTCGGTGTGGGTTCCGGGCATGAATCCGGGGGTATCAACAAAGGTGATCACAGGGATATTGAAGGCGTCGCAGAAGCGGACGAAGCGGGCGATCTTGTCGGAGGAGTTGATATCCAGAACGCCTGCCATCGAAGCTGGTTGATTCGCGGCAATGCCAACGCTCTCGCCGTTCAGGCGCGCAAAACCGACCACCGCGTTGGTAGCAAAATTGGCATGGACTTCGAAGAACGAGCCGGTGTCAACAACCTTATTGATGACCTCTTTGATGTCGTAAGTCTGGTTGGGATCATCTGGCACAAGCGTGTCCAATTCCTTATCAGCTCTGAAGGGGCTGTCGTTGGTGGCAAGTACACGCGGGGTGCTGGCGTTGTTATCAGGAATATACTCGAGAATCTTTTTAACGATGTCGAATGTATCCTGTTGATCTTGACCCAGGAAGTGAGCGACACCCGAGATCGTGGTGTGAGTGGCTGCACCGCCGAGGGTTTCATGATCAACGATTTCATTGGTGACAGCTTTGATCACTTCCGGTCCGGTGATGTACATGTTGCCCATATTCTGGGTCATGACGATGAAGTCCTGCAGAGCAGGGGAGTAAACCCCGCCGCCCGCGCAGGGTCCCATAATAACGCTGATCTGGGGCACGACACCTGAAGCCTGCACATTGCGATAAAAGACCTCGCCGTAAGCGTAAAGGCTGAAAATGCCTTCCTGGATGCGCGCGCCGCCGCCATCGTTGATGCCGATAACTGGTACGCCAGCTTCCATTGCCAGGTCCATGACGCGTGAGACCTTTTCACCCGCGACTTCGCCGAACGAACCACCCATCACGGTGAAATCCTGCGAGTAAATGCAGACCTTGCGGCCGTTGATCGTTCCGAAACCAGCCACCATTCCGTCACCAGGGATCTTGTCTTTGTCTAAACCGAATTCTGTGTGGCGGTTCAGCATCAGACCATTAATCTCCTGGAAGGATCCCTTATCCAACAGGGCGTCAACACGCTCGCGGGCGGTCATCTTGCCTTTTTCGTGCTGAGCGGCAATGCGTTTTTCGCCTCCACCCAGTCTGCTTTGCTCACGAATTGCTTTTAACTTGGCGAGCTTGCTTTTTTCGACCTTAGATTCTGGTAAATCCTGGGCCATTACTACCTCCGTAATCTATTTTTTTTATTGATTCTTAACAAATATAGTTTATGATGCTTTTGAGCGAGTATCAAGTGATACATTTAGCATCCTGTTCGGCAGTTTGTCACATTAATTCCACATTTAATATCAAAAAAGCATGTGATTGGATTTCAATCACATGCTTTTGATGAAATATCCACCAGTGAATTTATTCCCGTTTGTAGGGCTTCAGCAGGGCGGCCGGGTATGAGGCGTTGCGGCCGGCGATGGTGAGCGCGATGATGGTAACAATGTACGGCAGCGCCAGGAATAGTTCGTATGGTAGCTTGAGACCGGTCAATTGCAGCCTGGATTGCAGCGCCTGCACACCCCCGAAGAGGAGCGCACCCCACAGCACCTTTATCGGGTGCCAGTTGGCGAAGATGATGAGCGCGATGCATACCCAGCCGCGACCGGCGACGATACCAAAAGTGAACGACCCGAGCTGAGCGACTGAGAGGTAAGCCCCGCCCACACCCATCAGCGCGCCGCCAATGACCAGGGCGATGGTACGCAGACGGTACACATTGATGCCGGCTGCATCTGTGGCTTCAGGGTTGTCGCCCACCGAACGCAGGTTCAATCCAAAATTGGTCCTGAAGACGATCCACCAGATGATGGGGATGAGCGCGATGGCGATGTAGGTGAGGGTGTACTGCGAAAAGATCGGTCCAAGCACAGGGCTCTCGGAGAAAATGCTCAATTGTTTGAAAGGCTGGATCGAAGGCAGGATCCGGTTTTCACCGAAGATCACCCTGAAGCCGAACAACGACAGCGCTGTCATCAATAATGTCACTCCCAAGCCAGATACATGCTGGTTTACCCCCAGTCTTACAGAAAAGAGGCTCATGATCAAACCGGAGAGCATGCCGCCCACCAGCGCGGTGAGGACGCCCAGCCACAAGGAACCGGTCAGTGAAGCCGCGGTGAACCCGGTAAAAGCTCCGAAAAACATGGTTCCCTCTATACCCAGGTTAAGGATCCCTGCGCGTTCACAGAAAAGTTCTCCGAGCGTGGCGAAGATCAGCGGTGTTGCGATGCGCAGCGTGGCTGCGATAAGGTCAACCAGAAAATCTCCCATGATCATATCCTCTTAATCCGATAATTCTGGAACAACAGCATGCCCAGTGTGATGAGCAGTAGTGTGGATTGGACAACATCACCCAGGTAAACGGGCACACCCAACACGCGGCTCACGGTTTGCGCGCCGGTGTCGATGAGGCCGATAAACAAGGCCGCGATCGTCGCGCCGATGGGGTTCAAGCCGCCCAGTGTGGCCACAATAATGCCGGTGTAACCGTATCCGCCAGATAGTTCGCTGATGAGATGATAGTGAATACCGGCGATCTCGCTGACACCAGCCAGGCCGGCGATGCCTCCACTGACCAGGGCTGCGATAAGCATGGTGCGGTTGACGTTAATGCCGGCAAACTGCGCGCCGGCTTTACTTGCACCGACCGCACGCATCTGCAGACCGAGCGGGGTTCGCTTGATGATGAGGTAGACGATGATCACTACCACCAGAGCGATGACAAAACCGAGGTGCAAACGTGACCTGGGGATGAGTTGAATGAACCTGGCCGCTTCGAAGAACTCGGGGGATTTTGGCCAGCCGGTTTCAGGATCGCGCCAGGGTCCATTGAGCAGCGCGGAAATAATGTACATGATGATCGAATTCATCAGTAGCGTGGTCACGACTTCGTCGACCTTCAGTTTGACCTTCAACAGTGCCGGGATCAAAGCCCAAAGCACCCCCCCTAGGAAGCCCAGCACCAGCATCAGCGGTACCACGGCGATGGGGGGCAGGTTGGTAAAGGTTGCACCTACCCAGGCAGCCGCGACCGCGCCGGCGTAAAGTTGACCTTCAGCGCCGATATTGTAATACCCGGCGGCGAAGGCAAAGGTAACCGCTATACCCGTGAAGATAAGCGGGGTAGCCTTCACCAGCACCTCCAACGCTGAAAACTTTGTTGAAAGCGGGACAATGATGAAGTTGTAGTAAGCGGCAAACGGGTTTGCCCCGGCCAGGATGATGAAAATGGAAGTGATGATAAAAGTAACGAGCACTGCTACCACCGGAATGAGCGCTTTCGACCATACCGCGGCAGGGGATCGTTCTAAACGGAATTTGATCACAATAAATCCTCCAATATGAGAATTGTCGCTAAGCGGCGCCTGCCATGAGCAGCCCCAGTTTTTCGGGGGTGGCCTCGGCTGCCGGGATGATGCCCCGGATGCTGCCTTCATAGATCACCGCGATGCGGTCAGAAAGCGCCAGTACTTCATCAAGGTCTTCTGAAAGCAGTACGACCGCTGTACCGCGGTCTCTTTCCTCTAAAAGACGCTTGCGTACATATTCGGTAGCGCCGACATCCAGTCCGCGGGTGGGTTGAGAAGCGATAAGCACCCTGGGTTTACGCGATAGCGCGCGCGCCAGCACAACCTTCTGCATGTTTCCGCCTGAAAGCTTGCGCAGCTGATCACCCGGTGAGGCCTTGATCTGGAATTCGTGGATGATTTCGGCGGCGTCCTCCTGGATCTTTTTTCGGTCCAGCATCCCTTTGTTGGTGTAACTTGAGATGTGTTCCAGCGCCAGGTTTTCCGCCACGGTAAGATCACCAATGGTGCCTTCGTGCCGGTCTTGAGGTGTGCGGCCAATACCTGCATTCGAGATCGCGCCGGGATCGAAGTTGGTGATGTCCCTGCCGTCAATTTTAATACTGCCCTCAGTGGGCTTCACCAGACCGGTAAGAACCTCAGTTAGTTCTCCCTGCCCGTTACCTGATACTCCCGCGATCCCGAGGATCTCACCCACGCCTACATTGAAAGAAACTTGATCCAGGACTTTTCGTCCGTGTTTTCCTTCCAGTGAGATGCCGGTGAGCTCATAAACGGGCTGGCTCGCAGATCGGGGGTTTTGACGCTGCACGCCAAATGTTTCCCGGCCGACCATCATCTTTGCCAGCTCCACCTGCGTGGTTGCTGCCTTTTTGACCGTATTGGCAACCTTGCCGTCACGCAACACGGTGATCCTGTCACAAACAGCCATTACTTCAATGAGTTTATGGCTGATAAATATCACGGATAGGCCAGATTTAACCAATCTGACGAGGGCTTCGAACAGGGCGTCCACTTCCTGCGGTACCAGCACGGCGGTCGGTTCATCCATGATGAGGATGCGGGCGTTGCGGTAAAGCGCTTTGAGGATCTCAACGCGCTGTCTTTCACCAACTGAAAGGTTCCTCACCAGGGCAGAGGGATCCACCGGTATACCGTACTTTTCAGATGCCTGTTGTACGTTGGTTTCAATATCTTTTTGTGAGATTACCAATTGATTGGAATAACCCAGTACAATGTTTTCCGCGACAGTCAGGGTGGGTACGAGTGTGAAATGCTGCGTAACCATTCCTACCCCTGCCGCGATGGCTTCTTTAGGTGAGTGAATGTTTACTTTTTCTCCATTAATAAAGATTTCACCACTATCCGCCTTGTATAAACCATACAGGATACGCATAAGGGTTGTTTTACCGGCGCCATTCTCACCGAGCAGGGCGTGAATCTCACCCTGTTCCAGTTCAAAGTTCACATCCTGGTTGGCTTTTACCGGACCGAACGTTTTGTAGATGTGCTTCATTTCGACAGCTAACATGGCAAATCCTTCGTAGTTGATAATGTGCCAGATTTTAAATTGAGGCGGCAGAGGTTTTCTCTGCCGCCCCATTATTAGGTTCTAGTTTACAGCTTCTGGTTGTGCTTCATCGATGGGAACGCGGAACAAACCAGTCTTAATGGCTTCTTCCTTGGCAGTGACTGCAGCGAGCACATCCGCCGGGATCTTGCTTTCATTGCCATGATACGGTGCCAATGAAGCGCCGCCCAGGGCGAACATGCTGAAGTCCTTGAGGTCCATGGCGGTGAAGGTACCGGTGGCAACCTGCTTGATCACGTACTCAACGGTCGGGGTCATGTTCCAGACGGGACCACTGATCACCCACTCAGGGGCGATTTCATTCTGGTCGCTCATGTTACCGAACACGAAGACACCCTTTTCAGCAGCGGCTTCGATCACACCAGCGCGCTCAGCGTAGAGCACATCGGCGCCAGCGCTGATGTGGGCTAATGCCTGTTCTTTCGCGGTGGCGGGATCAAAGAAGGAGTTGATGAAGGAAACGAGAACCTTCACCTCGGGATTGGTTTCCTTGGCGCCAGCGATGAACGCGTTCACCAGGCGGTTGACTTCGGGGATGGGGACTGCCGCGACCACACCAACGGTGTTAGTTTTCGTCATTCCACCAGCGAGCATACCGCACAGGTAAGCCGGTTCATGGATCCAGTTATCAAACACGGCCAGGTTCGGAGAAACAGGCCCTAGTTCTGAACCAAAAGCGAAGGCGATCTCAGGGTAATCCGCGGCAACGCGGCGCACGGCTTCTTCGTTCACGAAAGCGTCGCCCATGATCAGTTGAGGTTTCTGTTGTTCAGCAACTTCGCGCAGCACTCGCTCCATATCGCCGGTGTAGCCGATGTCTTCAGTATAGGTGTAATCGATGAGCCCATCTTCTTTGGCTTTGAGCAGCGCATCGTGAATGACGCCATCCCACGGTTCTTCGATCGGGGTGGCGAAGGCACCAAACACCTTGACCTTACCACCGGTGGCGGCTTGCTCTCCACCAGCGCAACCAGCGATGAGGCTGGCGATCATCAGTATTGCTACGAACATTGGAACTAACGACTTTTTGGACATATTTTCTCCTTCTTTAATATTTGTTTTGATCGATATCTTGAAAGCCGAATTCTGTCAGGTTGCCGGTTTGCTCCTCCTTTCTGAATTTCAATATGATAGCACAATTCAGTTTGGCAAAGGTCCGTTTACGAGTTCGCCCTGATGATCTCGTCCATTTTCGCCTGATCAACCAGTTTGCCGTGGCTGATGACGTATTTTGGTTTTTCGTGGAAGCGCAGCGCTTCGAGCACATTGGGTTGGTCAAGCACCACCAGGTTGGCAGGTGCGCCTTTTTTGATCCCGAAATTCTTGAGACCGATGGCGCGAGCGGGATTGGTGGTCACCATGTCGTACAGCACTTCCATATCCTCGCGGGTGGTGAACCACAACAGGTGTGAATTCAGGAAGGCGACCTCAAGCATATTGTTGCGGCCGTACGGGTAATAGGCGTCGGAGATGTCGTCCTGCCCAAGGCAAACAAGCACGCCCTCCTCCAGTAGTTCACGCACGCGTGCGTGCAGCGGCCCCGTGTGCGGATCGCTGACCACACCCATATCGGCTTTCTTGAGAATGGCTGCCAGTTTCTGCAGGTAAGGTTTGGGGTACATCGCCATGGCACGGGCATGATGCGCCAGTGAGCGCCCCTGCCAGCCGGTGCGAATGGTTTCCAGCGCCATAACCTCGAGAGAACGCAACCCGTTGTCACCGGCGTCATCCACCAGCATGGAAACAGGTTTGTCATATTCCTTCGCCAGCGCAAAGCAGATGCGCACATGTTCGGCAATATCCGCGTCAGTGTACTCGATCCAGGGAATGCCGCCGACCACGTCAGCGCCCAGGTCCATGGCCTGCCGCATCAGTTTTTCAGCGCCCGGTTCTCGGACCAGGCCATCCTGGGCAAAAGCCACTGTTTGAATATCCACAATGCCCTTAAATTCGTCGCGGGCTTTTATGAGGGCTTTAATACCTTCGAGTTTCCCCTTCGAATCCACATCAGCAAATGCGCGGATATGGGTGCAGCCGTAACGGGCAGCCAGCGCGGTGGCCTTCCTTACGTTTTTGATGATCCACTTTTCATCGTAATTCTCTTTTACACTAGCGGCCAGTTCAATGGCGGTCATGGCTTTACCCATGTCTGCGCCGTGGTAATCCTTCAACGCTGCTTCGTCCATCATCATCAGCGTGTACACCTTGCACAGGTGAAGGTGGGTGTTCACATAGGATTCCGTTACCAGGTTGCCGCCGGCGTCCAGTTCCTGCGCGGCTTTGCCATCGATCTTGTTGGCGATTTGCGCGATCTTCCCGTCCTTGATGGCGATATCTTTTTTGGTTTTTGGTTCACTGCGCAAAGTTGCGTTGCGGATGATCAGATCGTGTAGGTCAGTCATAATTCTCCTCGTAGTGTTTAGAGAAATGCCGGATGTCACCATCCGGCATTTCCATCTGGTTCCTATTTTACAATGCCGGCATCAAGCATCCCCAGGTAGATCTTTTCCGCGGAGTACGGAGGACCTTCCAGGCGGACACCGGTTGCGGCGTATATTGCATTGCCCAGCGCGGCGATGGTGGGAACCATCGGGTGTTCACCCACACCGCGGGCGCCCCACGGACCGTCATCCTGCGGAACCTCGACATACTGGGTATCCAGTTTGAAGTCGGTGTCGGCTGTGGTGGCGATGCGGTAATCCACGAAGCTGGGATTGGTCATCACGCCGCTGCGCAGGCGGATCTCTTCGAACATGGCGGAGCTCAGACCCTGCACAAAGCCGCCTTCGACCTGCGCTTTAACCAGTGCGGGGTTGATGGCCTTGCCGACGTCAAAGGACGCGGCTGCTTTGACCACATGGATGCGGCCGGTATTCTTCTCGATCTCGATATCAAGTCCTTCGCAGCCAACGGTGTAATGAACCACCGCGCGCGCGCCCTGACCGGTTTCAGCGTCAAGGTTGGTGACGTACTTGGGCATGAAGGAGCCGCGGCCAACGATCGGACCGCCCACCCAGCCCTCATCGTTCGGTTTGGGTAAACCGTAGATCACCAGGTTAGCCAGCGGGGTTTCCTGCTCGCTCTTGTATGAAACGACCATACCATTAACGATATCCAGGTCTTCGGGGGTCTCGTGCCAGGCTTCAGCCACTACATCCAGGATCTGTTTGCGGGCGTCAAGCGCGGCCAGGCGCACGGCGTTACCCATGCTCCAGGTGAGGCGGCTGGCAACGGTTTGCCATTCGTAAGGGCTGTACTGTGTATCCACCGGGCCGGCAATGCGCACGTCTTCATACCTGACACCCAGGGCTTCAGCAGCGATCTGCGCCATCACCGTAAAGGTGCCCTGGCCGATCTCCTGACCGCCGAGACCGACGGTAGCCTTGCCGTCTTCAGAGAGTTCCACCCAGGCGCTCGAGCCGGGGTTGGGGGGCATGGCGGGGGCTTTCCACATGATGGCGATGCCCTTGCCGCGCAGCCGGTCGGGTGAGGTTGGTTCTTCTTTCTTTGAATACTCGATCGCTTTGGCAACGTTATCGATGCACTGCTGTATGCCGTTGGCGTGCATGGTCATACCGGTCACGACAATGTCGCCTTCAGAGATGGCGTTTTTCTTGAGGAAATCGACGCGGTCGAAGCCGGCTTTTTCCGCCAGCTCATCGATGGCCTGGTCGATACCGGTGTGCAGTTCTGACATACCAAAACCGCGGTAGGCGCCGCCAATGGGGTGATTGGTGTACACACAAATACTATCTGTCCACACGTTCGGGATGTCATACGGGCCGGAACTGGAGTAACCACCGGCGCGGGTGATGTTGGTGCCGTACTCGGTGGAGGCGCCGCCGTCCCAGTACATGACGTTCTTGAGACCCAGGATGTTGCCGTCTTTGTCGCAGCCAACCTTCACGTGGATGGTGAGCCCCTGGCGCACGAAGTTGGTGTAGAACTCTTCTTCACGAGTAAGCACGAACTTGATGGGAGTTCCTTTGATCTTGGTGGCCAGGGCAACCGGGATGGCTTCCATGGTGACGCCGGCTTTCGAACCAAAACCACCACCCACCAGTGGCGCGATCACGCGCAGGTCGCTGTGTGAGACATGCAGGGCTTTCGCGATGAGGTTGCGCTGGGCGAAAGGTGATTGTGATGCCGCCCATACGGTGACCTTGCCTTTTTCATCCATCATGGCTACCGCGCCGTGGGTTTCAATGGGTACGTGCTGGATGTGCGGTACTTTGTAGGTTTTTTCCACAATGTACGCGCACTGCTTCCAGGCGGCTTCCACATCCCCTTTACGGATCTTGAAATGGTTGGAGATGTTCGTGCCGGGTTTAGGGAAGATGAAATTCACACAATCGTATTTCCCTAGATCAGGGTGGATGAGGGGGGCTTTTTCAGAAGCGCCGTATTCGGCGTCGAAAACACCCTCGAGCGGTTCATAATCCACTTCCACCAGGCTGCAGGCTTTTTCGGCGATCTCTTCGGTGACGGCGGCAACCGCCGCAACCGGTTCGCCTAAAAAGCGTACGCGATCTGTGGCAAAAATGGTCTTATCTTTAAGGTAAAGCCCGATGCGCTCCGGGAAGTCCTTGCCGGTAACCACAGCTTTGACCCCCGGGAGTTTTTCGGCTTTGCTGGTATCGATGCGTTTGATGAGCGCGTGCGGGTGCGGGCTGCGCACGGCGCGGGCATAGAGCAATTTATTTCCAAACTGGATATCGTCGACGTAGGTGGCTGCGCCGGTCACTTTTTCCAGCACATCATTACGGATGACACTCGTACCGACGACTGCAGTGGTTTTTTCAGTTGATTTCGCGTTTGCCATATTTCGGCTCCTTTAAAGGATTTCTCCTGCCTGAAGTTTATTGTTGCGTCTTAAGGTCTATGATTCCGCAGCTTCTTTGACCGCTTCGACGATTCTGAAATAACCCGTGCAGCGGCACAGGTTGCCAACCAGGGCTTCCCGGATCTCGGTTTCAGTCGGGTTCGCATTGCGCTTTAAAAGCGCGGTGGCTGAAATGAGCATACCCGGGGTGCAGAAACCGCACTGCACGCCGCCTGTCTTGATGATGGTTTCCTGCAGTTTGCTCAATTTACCGCTCTTGGCAAGACCTTCTACTGTGACGATGCTGGCGCCATCACATTCGGCGGCCAGGACCATGCAGCTGTTGACAGGTTCATCATTCATTAAGACTGTGCAGGCTCCGCACTCGCCAGCCGAGCAACCGTTCTTGGTGCCGGTAAGCGAGAGTTTTTCACGCAGCATCTGCAGCAGCGTCATGTGCTGGGGGACATCGACCGTTTCTAAAACATCATTTACGGTGAGTGTGATTCTTGAATAAGACATTCATTCCTCCTGTAAGTGTCAAACAGCCTTGGCTATTTGTTTAATTTATTCCACACTTCCGTGATCGCTTCGCGTGTGAGGTTGCGCACCATTAATTTGCGGTAACGCGCGGATCCGCGCACATCGTCAATGGGTGTAACGGCGTCCATAGCCGCTTCAGCAGCCAGCGCGATCGTTTCGGTTGTGACCTTTTTCTCAGCGAGAATGGCTTCAGCTTTCAGCGCTTCCATGGGAACCGGCGCGACAGAAGCCAGGGCGATCCTGAAGGAGAAGCCCGAAGGAGATTTACTGTGGGGATACCCAATGACGGTGACACCGACAATGGAGAGATCGCTCATTTTATTCCTGCCCAGCTTCTTATATACGCCAACCATGCCGGTTGGAGGAGGGAGCAGGGTGATCGAGGTGACCACTTCGCCCGGTTTTAAGACCGTGCGGCCTGGTGCCAGGAAGAAGGTATTTAACGGGATGGTGCGTTTTCCTGCGGTGCCGTGAACGTTGAGCACGCCATCCAGCACCAGGCAGGTGCCGATGGTGTCGCCCGCGGGAGAGGCGTTGCAGATGTTGCCGACAACAGTAGCGCGGTTGCGCAGCTGGTAACTGGCAACTGATTTAGCCGCTTCGACCAGGTTGGGGTAATGTTTTGTGACATCTTTGTTGGCGATGACCTGGTTCATGGTCACGGCGGCACCGATGGTTAACCCTTTTTTGGGATCAAATGAAAGTTCTTTCGTTCCGTCCAAACCTTTGATATCAACGAGGTAATCCAGTTTCATGACACCGTCGCGCAGGCGGACAAAACAATCCGTCCCGCCGGAGAACGGCCGGGCTTTCCCTTCGTGTTCCTCAAGAAACTTGCATGCTTCGGTGAGGGTACCGGGTTTTACATACTCTAGCTCTGGGAGTCCTGGATGAGGATTGATCATGGTATGTCCTATCTTTCTTTTATATTGGATTCAAGCCTGGTGGCTTATTTCTCACCCTGTGTTGCACGGAATTTGTAACCGCTGTTGAGAATGGGATTTCACTTAAAGGAAAACTGGTTATTAAACGGATGGTTGGAACTCATCACCTCTCTTTCACAGTAACGGTAAGTTAATCAATAATCATTTTACGCACAAGAGCGTGCAATAATTACATAATGAATCATTCAAGACCTTCGCCAGATTGATGATAGCATGAAAAAAAACCGATTACAAGAAGATTGTAGCCCTTGTCAGACAAAATAGGATAAATGTAATACAAACAAAAAGCGCTTCAGCAAGTTCAAGGAGAGCATCTCGCCATTTATTTAATGAATACTCGCCTTACATCTACTGTTTATGTAAACAGAGTAAAGGTGGGGAAGTGATAAATTTTAAGTTTGGGCGGCGGTTCATGGTGATGAGCCAGCAGATGGTATCCACTCCAGTTACCGAGACTGACAGAGAGATTGTCCAGGATCAGAGGTGGGACGTATTTAATTCTAGCATCAAGGTTAGGTTCCTGTTTGAATAAGCGTTGCAC
>Ga0209200_1000171_pt1 | contig 74623 bp, 75 predicted proteins | sample AD_UKC033_MetaG_FD_184406 | JGI IMG/M metagenome (GOLD analysis project Ga0209200, IMG submission 184406) | Active sludge microbial communities of municipal wastewater-treating anaerobic digesters from USA - AD_UKC033_MetaG (SPAdes) (version 2) | ecosystem: Engineered > Bioreactor > Anaerobic >...
TTAGAACTTCTTGAAACTGTTTTTAACTCAACTAATTCCTCCGGAGAAATTTCTATTGTAGTTCTCTTTGCCATAAATGAATGTTTACGACAAATATACTAATTTAATTTAGTAATCTATACACTAGAGACAATTGCCAGGAAATGCCATACACATCGTTTATCCAACCGTATTTTTCACTCCATTCATAGCTGTCCAGGGGCATCAGGACAGAACCCTTTTCCAGGAAAGCATTCCAGATGCGATTCATTTCTTCTTCGGACTCGCAGATATAAAAAAAGGAGATGGAGGCATTGGGTTTGTACATCGGGCCGCCGTCGAGCAGGGTGATGCTTTGTCCGTCAACTTCTATGTCGGTGACCATCGGCGATTGGGCCGTTATCCTGGCTTTCGCAAAAAGAGAGCAATAAAGCGCTGCGGCTTCTTTTGCCTGATGGTCAAACCAAAGGCAGGGCGTGATTTTTTCTTTCATTTTTGGAGTTTTGGACAAAATTATCCGGGGAGTGAGGCGATTCATTGTATAAAAACGTCAATATTCCTCTTTCCCCAGACCCGACTTCAGATATCCTTTTGGCGTCGTCCCGGTAAATTCCTTAAACGAGCGGATATAATGGCTTTGATCAAAATACCCATGATCACCGGCCAGGTCGGATAATTTGTCAAACTGGCCTTCCTTCAATTGGGAAAAGGCAAAATAAAACTGGCAGATTCTTCGGTATTCATTGGGGCTGATGCCCACATATTTTTTGAATATCCTCTGAAAGGTTCTTTCAGTAAGGTTTAATTCCTTGATCACCCGGGCCAGGTCCTCCGTTTTTGAATTTTGCATCAGGTGGTCGGTGGCCAAACGGATGATTTCACAGGCTCTCAGGTTGTCCCGGATCTCGTTCAAAATAAAAGCATTCAGGATTTGAATTTTTTCTGCCATGGATTCGGCATGCAATAACCGATGGTTGAGCGCTTGCGCTTTTTGAAGGTTCCATTGACTGAGTTCTACCGGTTCTCTCAGTGACTTTGCGGTCAAATTGAAAATTGTGCCTATGGTATACGGTTTGAAAAAATAAAGAATAATCCCGGAACAATGCCGGTCGGACCAATTCGTTTCCGGAAGCGATTGTCCATAAAGAGTTAGCGAATATGGATCGCTTCCCGCTTCAACCATCAAGGCGGGCATGCCCCCCGTAAACAGGGGCAGCCTATGGCTTTGTGAATTCTTCCCTTCGCTCAAAACCAGGATGGTCCGGATATAATCGCTTATTTCCGGGCTGACTTTAATGTACCGGTGCTCCATTTTTTATCTAAAACCGACTGGTCCAAGTTCCCTCTTTTTTCAAAAATTAAACCGTATATTTGACCGTACGATTAACCGTACTGTTTTTCGCACCATTAACCGCATTGTTTTATGATTACCGCTAATGAATTGAAAATCAAAGGAGTAAAAGCTATTGAAGAGGGTTTAAAAGACCAGCCAGAGGTTGCTATCAGTGTCCGGGGTAAGGTAAAATATGTGGCCATGACCGTGGAGCAATACGAACAAATGCGCGCGGCCGAATTGGAGGCAGCCTATTCGCAGGTCATGGAAGATGTAAAAGCGGGAAGATATACTGTCGAAACCGCTGAAGAACATATCGCCAGGTTATTTAATGATAAACCCTGAAGCCGAATGCCTAAACTTCTTGTTACTGTTCATTATGAAAAAAAATTAGCCTTATTTAAAACAGCACATCCTTATTTGATAAAGACGTATGCAAAAACCATTCTGCTTCTTGCCAAGAATCCGGCACATCCTTCGCTCAGGCTACATAAATTAAAAGGAGGATTATCTGATTTTTATTCAGTTTCCATCAATATGAAATACAGGATAATCCTTGATTTCCTGGTTCAGGGGGATCAGATCCTCTTAATTGATATCGGCAGTCATGGAGAAATATATCATTGAAAATTTAATCACTTCGCCTCTATAAAAAAATACTCCTGCATTCTCTTCCTCCCAGCCTGATCCGGCAATAAGCCAAAACAAGCCCCCATGTTTTCCCTGACATGGTCTTCCTTTGAAGTCGCCGGGATGGTGCAGGTGATGTCCGGATTGGAAATAATGAATTTCAGGAAATAAGCTGCCCAGGTTTTGATATTGTAATCCTTCGCCCAGGGTGGAAGTGGCGCCCCTCCGATCGCGTCAAACAAGGCCCCGGTTTCAAAAGGGCGATTGATGATGACGGCTACCCCATGGTCTGCGGCTGTCGGGATCAAATAGTCTTCCGCCGCGGTATTGCGTATGGAAAGATTGATCTGTACAAAATCCGGTTTTTCGGACCTGACCAGGTTGGCCATTTCACGATGCATGCCGTTGACATAATGGGTCAGGCCGATGTATTTTATTTTACCCTCAGCTTTGAGTTGCCGCAGGGTCCGTAGATGGCTTTGCATATCCTGCAGATTGTGGACCTGCAGGAGCATAGGCCAGGTTTTAAACAAGCTTCTAGAATTTTCAATCTGTCGTTTCCCTCTTTCTTGCCCGGTCGTCCAGACCTTGGTGGCCAACCAAAGTTTATCGGTAAGGCCCAATTGGGATGCCGATTCGCCAATGGCCTGTTCCGAACGCCCGTACATGGGGGAGCTGTCGATCAGTCTTCCTCCGGCTTCGTAAAACGATTTGATGACGGATTTAACCGGGGCAAGTTCAGAGTTGGAGGTACCCACATCGAAGGTCAGCCAGGAGCCCAGGCCAATGGCGGGAAGTTTTTCACCGGTAGACGGAATCGTTCTGTGAATCAGGTCGTCGTCCATATTTCCCGATTTGGCGGAAATATACCCTCCTGCTGAATAAAGGGTGGCTTTTGCAAGAAAGGATCTCCTGTTCATTTTAAACTTTTTGCAGGACTTGTTCCCTGTTTAAAATTGAAAGATAAGGCCTGCCATGACATCGCCCCGGTCCTCTACATTGATATTGGTGATCCGGTCTCCAAAATCCACCCGCATCAATCCTGCGGAGGCCCGGAGATGCAAGATCCCGGCCAGCGGGAATTCCAGGCCCAATCCGTATTTGAGCATTCCCTGTTTATCTTTTTGGCTGTATCTACCGTGCCTGTCCAGGATGTCCACTTCAAATTTTCGTTTGGTTTCATTCAGGTAGGCAAACAGCAAAAGATTCCGTCTACGGCCAGTCGCCCATCCTGCCGTACCGCCAAAACCCCTTTGGAAAGAATTGGAATAGTTTATTGTCAGCGGTTTTGTTTCATCCTTGTGCAATAAATCCCCATCGGTCATGCCCACGGAAAATTCAAGCCCCAAAACCAGTCTTTTATTCAGGGTCTGCAGTCGTAATCCCACAGGGAATTCCAATACAAAGCCGGATTTCTGGGCAAGGACGTCAATCCCTTCCACATTGGAGCCTCCGAAAATATTTTGTGATCCGGCAAGCATCCCGGCATAAAATCCTGAAAATTTTGTCTGGGCAAACCCTGGAGCGCAAACCAGCACCAGCAAAAGCAATAGGATCGTTGTCCTGATATTTTTTATATTCATCTGATTCATTAATTTTTTGAAAATCAGTCTTCTTCCGTACGGACATTGGTCCGGAAAACAAGACATGGACTTAATGAATCTGGAAGGCGCTTTTTCAAAGAATGGTATTGCTTTGAACGGCCACTTCAAAAATAAACGAAAGCCCTTTATCCTGTGTTTGTTTTTTTAGCCCCCTGGCGGAGTACAACGACATTCTAAAGGAAAATCTTCGAAAAATCGTTGCAGTCAGCACATTATTTGTTGTTATTTTACCACAATACCACACCGTGACTAAACTTGGAGGCGGCTTATGAAGCAAGACATCCGGGAACGTTCCGATATTATTCATTTGGTTGACCGTTTCTATGACCGCGTACTGAAAAACCCGGTGATTGGGCCCATTTTTACCGATGTCGCTCATCTGGATTTTGACAAACACCTCCCGGTCATGTACTCTTTCTGGGCCAGCCAGTTGCTCGGAGAACAATCTTATTCCGGCAATCCCATGACGCCACACCTAAAACTGGCTGCCCTGACCCCGATGGGGGAAATACAGTTTAATGAATGGCTGAGATTGTTTAACCAAACCGTGGACGAACTCTTTGAGGGGGAAAGGGCGGAAGAGGCCAAGACCCGCGCGGGGAATATAGCGAGGCTTATGAATTATAAGATCAACCTGGAGTTGAAATAAGCACACGGAGTATTGGTTTAACTTAGGGTTTCGGCATCTGTCAGGGGTTTATCAATCATCTATAAGAACCCATTGATTCTGATGGCGCACAGAGCAAGGGAGAGCACGGGGATTTTTATGGGGAGGCATTAGTAAACTACCAAACACTTTTGGCTGTTGCGCAAACTTTGACCTCCTTTGGGCAAATAAACATGTAAAGTCTCCGTGCTCTCCTTCTCTCCGTGAGAGGCCAAACAGCTCTTACTTTCCCCCGATTACCCCCAACAAATCCTCATACCTCGCCTGAATTGGAATTACTTTTTCGGTCTTATCCATTAAATGACTCAGTGCGCCGGGGATCGGCGGAAGAGCTCCAATGGCCTTTTCTATTGTTTCAGCAAACTTGGCCCAATGGGCTGTGGACACAATAATATTATTGCCCGGTTTCATCTTCGCCGCATCGTAGGCCACCGCCGTATGGGGATCCATGATATACCCCCACCGCTCAAAAACTTCCCGGATATTTTGCAGGGTGGTTTTATCGTCGACCACATGGGCGTTCAGGTCCTTTTTCATATTGTTCCACGTGGAACTTTCATCGCGGCCCCGATACAAATCCAGCATCCGGACGAAATTACTGGGATCCCCCACGTCCATGGCATTGGACAATGTTTCACGTGAAACACGAGGGGAATACTTACCGGTAAGAAGATATAGGGGGATAATGTCATTATTATTGGTAGCGGCGGTAAAATGGGAAATGGGAAGCCCCATACGCTTTGCCAAAAGTCCTGCGGTTAAGTTTCCAAAATTACCCGAGGGGACAATAATATTGAGGCCCGATTTTAAGGTTGCCTGTTTAAAAGCTTCGAAATAATAAACCATCTGGGGAAGCAGGCGTGCAATATTGATGGAGTTGGCAGAAGCAAAGATTTTCTTATTCCTCAACGCCTGGTCGGAAAAAGCCATTTTTACCAGCCTTTGACAATCGTCAAAATTCCCTTCCACTTCCAGAGCGATTACATTATCATCCCAGGTTGTGAGTTGCCTTTGCTGTAGCGGACTTACTTTGTTCTTCGGAAAAAGAATAAATACTTTGAAACCTTCCAGCCCACTGAAAGCGCTAGCTACCGCTCCTCCCGTATCTCCTGAGGTAGCAACCAGGATATTAATGTTTTCATCTTTTTTACGGAAATAACTCATCGCCTGAGCCATGAACCGGGCGCCAAAATCTTTAAAAGCCAGGGTAGGACCGTGGAAAAGCTCTAAAAAATGATGATGTCCGACTCTCCTGACCGGGGCGGGAAAAATAAAAGCCCTCTCCACAACACCACTTATTTCAGAAGAGGCAATACCTATATAAGGAGCGATCACCTTCCTGGCTATTTCCTGAAGTGTGTATCCTTCTATACCCGTGATCCAATCCGGATCCAGGGCTGGAATTTGTGCAGGCATAAACAAGCCCCCGTCTTTAGAGGGCCCCATAAATATTGCTCTAACGAAATCCTCTTTAACCTCTTGATTTTTAGTACTATAAAATAACATGAGTAACAAAAAACATATTATATTAAATAACTGGCGCGATATACGGATAAATTACAGAAATAAATTTGCTATTTATACTAATAAACAGTCTTTTATATATTAAATTTTGAAATATCTAAAATAAAGTTAGACTTAGACTGAAAAATCAAGGTCCCAATACATTATTTTAGTTCTTTCAGCGTTTCCCCGGCCGCAATATAAGCAAAGCTTGCCCATTGATTTCCGGATACAATCTTTGTAAAAATGTCCTTCGCCTTAACAAACTCCTCCATGGTCAAATAATAATTGCCCAACCCAAACAGAAGGCTCGCGTTGGATAAAGAATTTGCCCGATCCCCAAAATCTGCTTCACTTTTTTCTCCCTTGTATAATAAAAGAATATCCAGGTAATCCCGGTTTTCGATCAAATCCATCCCCGGCTCAATGGTATTCATGAGCTTGGCGGCCTCCTGATCTCTGTTTAATCTCCGAAGACTGATATACAACCAGTTGGCAGTGGCCACATACATATCCGGATTTCCTGAAACCTCCAGGCAGGAGGTATACGCCTTTACCGCTTTCTCGTAGTCCCCCTTGAGAAAATATGCCAATCCCAAATGATACCATATATTGGACTGAAGCGTACTGGTGGGGATATTCCTGGCATTGGGAAGCCCATCCGGTTCCATCTCGTCCTTATGTCCCCGGACCAGCCCGGCGGCATATTCAAGATCCGATACCGCCCGGTCAAAACAACGAACCGTAATATACCTGTGCCCCCGGTGCCTGTACAGTCTGGCGTCCCAGGGATACAAAAGCATTCCTTTTGAAAAAACCTCAATGGCCTCCTCATACCTACCCAGGTAGGCCAGCCTTCTTCCATACCAGATCAGGAGGTCGGCATTAGCAGTATCCCGCTCATAAGATTTCCGGGCATTTTCCAATTCCATTTCAAGGCCGGCCCTGGTCTCTTCCGGGTAAACCGGGGATCGTACAACAGCGCATGTGTTTTGCAAAAAACAAAAGGAAGGAAAAAATGAAAACAGGATAAAACCCGTAATTTGATAAATACCTGGGGGGCTTTCATTCATACAAAATATTGATTTTAATCTAACCCTAGCAGGACCTTGACTTTGTCTTTGCGCCTTCGCGCCTTTGCGAGAAATATCCCCAAACCCTACCTTAGCAAACATTATGGAAATCAACTGGGGCATCATCGGCGTAGGCGACGTCTGTGAAATCAAAAGCGGCCCTGCTTTTAACGCCATACCACATTCCAGGCTGGTCGCTGTCATGCGTCGGTCATCCGCCCTGGCCCGGGATTATGCCCAGCGCCACGGAGTCCCGAAATGGTATGATGATGCGGACGCCCTGATCGGCGACCCGGACATCAACGCCATTTATATCGCAACCCCTCCGCATGTACATGCCTATTATACCCAAAAAGCGGCAGAAGCGGGAAAGACGGTCTATGTCGAAAAACCCATGGCCCGAACCCATGCCGAATGCCTCGATATGGTCGACACTTGCAAAAAGGCTGGAGTCCCACTTTTTGTGGCTTATTACCGAAGGGCCCTGCCCAATTTCCTGGCCATCCGTCGCTGGATCGAAGACGGCATAATAGGGGATATCCGTTTTGTGGATATTCAGGTGCACAAACCCCTCATGCCGGATATTGTGGGCGCCAGTAAAAATCCGGACAACTGGCGTACGGACCCGGAAATTGCAGGGGGAGGGTATTTTCACGACCTGGCCTGCCATCAACTCGATATGATGGATTTCTTATTAGGCCCCATAGAAGAGGCCTCCGGTTACAGTCTTAACCAGGCAGGAATCTATAAAGCGGATGACCTGGTAACTGGGCATTTCCGGTTTAAAAACGGCCTCCCGGGTATGGGGTCCTGGTGTTTTAACCTCAGCGAAAATGCCCAAAAAGAGGTCACCACCATTTATGGAAGCAAAGGCACCCTGGCCTTCCCCTTTTTCGGAGACCATTCCGTGACCCTTCACGTGGAAGGACGGGAACCAGAGAACCATCGTTTTGACATCCCAGTTAATATCCAGGCTCCCCTGATCCAGACCATCGTGGACCAAGTCAAGGGGGTGGGTCACTGTCCCAGCACCGGGGAATCGGGGGCCAGGACAAACCGGGTGATGGAGTGGATAATAGGAGTATAGGATTAATAGGATTGATAGGATTGATAGGATTGATAGGATTATAAGATTTGTGGGATTTGTGGGATGATAATTGGGGGGCAATGCTCCTGTTTAATGATAACCAATATGAAACAAGAAATATATTTTCTGCTGATTCTATTGATTTCGCTTTCGGCCTGCAATAAAAACGATACCGGTCAGGAGACTTTTGACCACCCCAGTCCGATAAAAGAAGACCTATCGCGTTCCGGGGCCATTGTGCTTAAATCCGTCAAAAAAGACTTTGTCTATTTCAGTCATTCCGTTTTTACCGGTTTTCCCACTGATTTCTGGCTGTACGACAGCATCTCTTCCCAATGGGTGCCCCGGACCGACTTTCCTGGAAAGGACCGGCTTCAGCCCATTATGCTCTTATACAATGACCAGATCTTTTCGGGCCTAAGCAAAGTCCAGCCTCTGCCTGAACTGAATGACTGGTTTTCATACGATATCCAAAACGATAAGTGGACTCCCAAGTCAAATTTTCCTTATTCTCTTCCTTCCGCCATGACCGCGTCCAAATCCGGGGCAAACATCCTCATCGGATGCGAATATCCCCTATCCGATATCCCCTTATGCCATTTTGTTTACCAGGTGGTGGGAGATTCCTGGAGGAAAAGTTCTCCGCCCTGTGATTCGATCAGCAGAAGTTGTTATTGACTAGGATTAGTAGGATTGATAGGATTAATAGGATTAGTAGGATTAGTAGGATTGATGGGATTGATGGGATTGATGGGATATTGTTACCTTTTTCCTGACTACTGACTATTGACTATTGACTACTGTGCCTAATCCTCCCCAATATTTATCTCTATCCCTCCTCCCGATTTTTTAAATCCTTTGATGGAATATGCAAGACCCAGCATAAAATACCTGCCCAGTACATTGGTGCGCTGCACCTCCAGGTAATTAAGTTCGCTGCTCCGGCTAATGCCTTGGTTTTTGTTCAGAATATCAAAAACGGACAGGCTTACTTTAAGCCTTTGTTGCTTGGTAAAAAAACGGGTGAGACTGGCCTGCCAGAGAGGGACTTCCACCCTGCCCGTACGGCCCGGCTGGTTATAAGACAGATAGTCAAATTCCGATTTAATCGACCACTGGCTTGAGGGGATCAGGGTTAATTCACCGAAAAGATTAGTTTCCTTATAAACCTGGTCCAGGTCTTTGCTGATCGAGTAGGCCGTGTTATTTCGGCTGTAGCGGACGCCTGCCTGGGCATCAAAAAAATCTTTTTTACGGTTTTCCACTGACCAGTAAACAGAAGTTCCCGCACGGTTGACCCTGTTTTCAAGTTCATTCACATAAAGCAGGCTTTGGGCCAGCTGTGCCCGGAGGCGCAGACGGGTGGAAATTTTCAGGGGCCTTACCGGGGTGCTGAACTCCAGATTTCCCTGCAAGGCCTTTTCGTACTTAACATTAACCGGCCGGATCGTCCTCCTGAACAAAGAATCAATTTCGATGAGGTCCGTAATCCGGTTCCGGGTATATTGTCCCCCTAGGCTCGCAAATACTGAAGTAAAGGAAAACTGGTCGTATTTGAAATAGGATGAGTTCATGCGGTGTACATACTCCGGACGGAGTCCGGGATTTCCTATATAGATATTGAGCGGGTCCGTGTTGTCGGGCACGGGTTGTAGTTGTTCCAATGAAGGTTCCTGGAGCCTTGTTTCATATTCCAGGTTGAGGTGATGCGCCGTTCCCAATTCGTATTGCAGGGAAGCGTTTGGAAGGAGGCGGGTAAATCCCGAAGAAATGGTTTGTTCCAGGTCCTGGATCTTTCCGTTGAGCTGGCTGTGCTGCAGATTTAGTCCGTAAGAGAGGTAATATTTATTATGGTTTTTGATATACTTCAAGCCCGCGCTATAGACCCGGTAACCGCGGTTGTAGCGGGCGGATAAGAGTTCGTTCCGGATTTCCCGGAACGGATCGACGATATCAAAATAATCATTATTGGTCCGGTTCCGGGCATTGGACCAGTATCCGTTGAGCTCAATAAACCTTTTTCTACCAAGTGGTTCGGTATAGGACATCCTGGAGTCCATTAAGCCATTGCGGTCCTCAAAAACCTGGTTTTGCAATAAACTGTCCGCCTGGGTGCCGAATTGAAAATATTGATTCAGGGCATCCAGTCTGCCCTGCCGGTCGTTGTCCCCATACCGGCCTGAAGCGCTGACGACAAAAGACCTGCCGGCTTTCCTGAACCTTTTTTGCCAGGTGACGGAGGTATTAAAATTAAACCGGGTTCCATCCGCCTCATATTTCCGGTCGCTGCTGTTAACCTCCGAATAGTCCTGAAGAAAGGTCGAATTAGCCAGCAGGCTTTCAAAACGGCTGTCGCCCCAGTTGCCGCCGCCGTTGATGATCAGGTTCTGAAAAGAATCCAGTTTTGATTTCAGGCGGAAGGTGATGTTGTGCCCGGTATTCCGGCTGTATTGGTTTTCATTTTCCAGGCTATTGTAAAAAGCATCACTCAGAAGGCTTTGCCTGTCGGAATTACGGTCCAGGCGGTTTTTAAAATTATTGGCCAGATAACTCGCGGTAAAACTGGTTTTTGCAGAAAAATCCCGGGAAAAATTAATCCCTCCCGCAAGAGACTGTTGAACCCCCTGCACCGGCCCACCGCCCACAGGGAGGCTTCCCGCCTGGTTTATTTCCAGCCTGCCCCGGCCGCCGCTCATAAAAGCGCCCAAGCCGCCCATAAAATCGAGGTATTCCTGAAAAGAAAAACTCTGGTCATTGATATTATTCCCCAGGCCAATCAGCGAAAGCCTGGAACCCGGCGAAAACCGGTTCAGGTTAACTTTTGTCTTAAACCGTCCATCAGACCCCCCGGCCAGTTCCGCATTGCCAAAATGGCCATTCTTCCGGTCAGCTTTAAGTGAAAGGTTTATGGTTTTTTCATCCCGGCCATCGGCCACTCCGGTGAATTCGGCCATATCCGATTTTTTATCAAAAACCTGCACCTTGTCCACGGCATCGGCTTCCAGATTTTTAGTAGCCATCCGGGTATCTCTTCCGAAAAATTCCTTGCCGTCAACCAATACGTTTTGCACGTTTTCGCCAAAAGCCCGGATGGACCCGTCCCGTTGAACCTCCACTCCGGGTAGTTTTTTAAGTAGGTCTTCCACCACTGCTCCAGGCTGGGTTTTGAACGCGCCCGCGTTAAACTCCACCGTATCCCGTCCAATCTTCATCAGGTCCTGTTCGGCTGAAATTTCTATGGAAGGCAGGGTGGTTTGCTGATCTTCAAGTAGGATATCTTCCAACGATATTCCTGAATCTTTGGTCTGAACGGCTTTCCAGCCTGTCTTAAAACCCAGAAAATTGACCTGGATCAGGTAGCTGCCGTTTTTCTCTGCGGCAAGGGAAAATAAGCCCTTGGCGTCCGTGGTTGCAAAACTTACCATCACGGAATCCCGGGATTGCAGAAGTAACACGGAAGCCGCCTGCAGGCTGTTGTTTTGCCCGTCTTTCACCCTTCCCTTGATCTGCAGGGTCTGGGCCCCGGCCTGGAAAACGCAAAAAGCAAAAAGGAGAATATATATAAGTTTCATTGCCTACTAACTACTAACTATTGACTACTGACTATTGACTACTGACTACTGACTATTGACTATTGACTATTAGTTCCTGATCATAATCTTCATCGTACCACCCCCTCCGTTGACCGCTCCCATTTCGGCCATCTTTTCTTTCCGGATTTTTTCAAATTCTTCAGTGCTTACCTTTTTGCCTTTATCGGGTTTCACGATTTCTTCCGGGCTGACTTCCCTGAACTCGATTTTCGTAGCCGTAATCGTGCGAATTCCCTTATCCAGTTCCATGGAAAGAATGGCACCGGGAAGCCCGCTGTACCCGTTAGGGCCGAAGGCGGCAGGAATCTGGGTGGTAAACCAGGCAACCACCTGCATGGAGGTATCCTGTAAAACCGCTTTCTGGCAGGTCATATCCAGCAGGGTTTTTTGTTCGCTGGTGATTTTCCAGGACCTTTTTTGCGGCGCCCCGGTAATTAAAAATTGTTTGCCGAAAAACTCCTGGGAATGGACGATCGAATTTGCGGCAAGGTCCGTGTATAAAATACTCTCCGGGTTTCTCATGACCATCCGGATTTCCCCTCCCCCTTCCGAATTGCTGACGTCCAGGTCTTCATTGCCCGTATCGTTTTTGTACAGGGATTCTTTGCCCTTAAACAACAGTATTTTTTTGACGGAGTGGCTTTGGGGCAGATTGTTCATCATAGGGCGGCTGCCTTCATCCAGTTCGATTTGAAGTTTTACCGTCTCGGTAAAATGGATCACGCCGGCTTCCTGGGCTTGCAGCCATATAGGAAGAAACAAAAGAAGGTTGAGGATCAGGTTGAGGTTGAGAATGTCTTTTTTCATAAAAGCGATTTTTATGAAAGCAAAAGTAGAACGACTCCTCGCCAGCGCAGGTTAATCAAGGTAGAATCAAGGTTAATTAAGGTTAATCGCCAGAAAACCGTGCCCTTTTGAGGCTTATTTTTGCAGGGTGTTGAATAACTATCCTGGCCGTATCCTGAAACCGCTGATGTGGTTAAGCCTGTTTTTTTTATGTGTTTTCCTGGGAGTATATCTGAAAAAAAGTTATCAGGCGGAAAAAGAGGCCCTTCAAAAAGAGGTGGGTTACCTGTTTATCAATGCCGTAAAAAACATCGAAGGGGGCTTGCTGAACAGGCTGGTATTCCGTCCTGACAGTACGGACCATATCATCGTACGACATCTATTCGATTCAAACGATTCTACCCAGACGCTGGACTTTATAGGAAAAAGCTCGATGCCCCTGCCGGAAGGCAAAACCAGGATTAAAATAGCGGTGAGCAAGGAAAAACAGGTTTCCCTCCAGGAGACCGAAGGAATGATTTCAATGATTGTGCAGATGGATCAGGACAGCCTGTCCGGGGATTCTCTGGTCAGGATACGTCCCATGGAGGCCTCCTCTAAGATAGCCACGGAACTCAGAAACCGGTTTGAACTCAATCTACAGGCCGCTGGCCTTCCGGTGAAATATACCTTTACACAATTCCGGGACACCGGAAACCTGCAGGATGATAAAAAAGATATTGCCGGATCCTATTTTGATATTGCTTCCGGGGAACGTTATGAAGTTGCCCTGAGCCAGTACCGGGGCCTGGTCCTCAAAAAAATGGCGCCTGAAATCATCCTGGCAGGTCTTTTACTCTTATGCCTGGGCCTGGCTTTTTACAGTATGGCCCGGACCATTAAACGGGAAAAGCAACTCCTGGCTATTAAAAGCGATTTTATCCAGAACATGACGCATGAACTGAAAACACCTATTTCCACCGTGGGCGTCGCCCTCGAAGCGCTTCAGGATTTCGATGCGATCCAGGACAGCCGGAAAAGGGAGGAATACCTGAATATTTCGAAAAACGAATTGAACCGCCTATCCCTGTTGGTAGACCGGGTCCTTTCCGTGTCCGGCATCGACAAAGCCCTGCCCCCCGCACATCCTGAGCGGATTGACCTGGCCGCCCTGGTCAACAGCATTGCCGACTCCTTCCGCGTACAAACTGAAAAACAAAATATTACCATTGATGTCCATATCAAGGATGATCCCCTGGTCCTGCATGCAGACCGGCAATGGGTGGCCGGAATTGTTTATAACCTCATGGACAATGCCATTAAATACGGGAATAAGGATGGCGGCCGGGTGGATGTATTTCTTACCAGGGAGGCCGGACAAATCGGGATCCGGGTAAAAGACAACGGCCCCGGGATCGGAAGAGAATATCAAAGCCGGGTCTTTGACCGTTTTTACCGCATTCCCCAGGGCAATGTACATACGGTCAAGGGCCATGGACTTGGACTGGCCTATGTACGCCGGGTGGTAAAAGAAATGGGGGGAAAAATCAACCTGGAAAGCGAAGCGGGCAAGGGTGCGGTATTTACGGTGAGCCTGCCCTCCTGAATAAAAAATCCATGATTAAGTTATTATATGTCGAAGACGAACCCAGCCTGGCCAAGATTGTAACGGAGACCCTGGGAAGCCGGCAGTTTGAAGTGCGCCATATCGGCCGGGGTGATCTGGCTATGGACGCTTTCCGGGATTTCAGACCGGATATCTGTGTATTGGATGTGATGTTGCCCTATGTGGATGGTTTTAGCCTGGGAAAAGAGATCAGAAGTCTGGACAGCAAAGTCCCCATCATTTTTTTGACGGCAAAAAGTCAGACGGAAGACGCATTACAGGGATTTGGTTCCGGAGGCAACGATTATATCCGGAAACCTTTCAGCATGGAAGAACTCATCGTCCGGATAAAAAACCTGCTGGCTTTGTCCAACCAGTCCAGAAATTTAGAGGTCAGTCCGGAAGCCCTGTCCCTGGGACGTTATCTTTTCTATGCAGGCAGGCAGGAACTGCATTTGGGCGATTCCGTCAAAAGGCTGTCCCACCGTGAAACAGAGTTGTTGTCCATGCTGATCCGCCAAAAACAGGAAGCCGTCCTTCGCAAAACCATCCTGGATAAGATCTGGGGTAACGATTCGTTTTTTAATTCTCGCAACCTGGATGTTTATATCACCAAACTCAGGGATTACCTCAAAGAAGATGAAAAAATCCAGATCATTACCCTGAAGGGGGTGGGGTATCGGTTGGTGGATTAAGATTGAGGGTTGAGGATTGAGGATTGAGGAGAGGGTTGAGGATCAGGTTGAGGTTAAGGTTGAGGTTAAGAATATGAAAATGGGTTTTCTGCCGGAATGTGGGTGACCTTCATGCCGGGAATGTTGTTGCGGATCCATTGGGCCATATAACGGGATCCCGGTTCTTCGCTGGGAATATGACCAAGCACAATCAAAGAAACGGTCTGTCCTTTTGCCCGGGCATCCCTTATGTATTCGGCCGTTTCCCATTCCTGCAACTCACCGCATATCGCAACATCCGGTTTTGTCTTTCCGATCCGGTCTATCTGTCTCCTTCCGCCTGAAGCTCCGGGCATCAGGAGAATCTTCTTACATGACTGGGTGACATGGCCAATATATCTGAGGTGGCTGATGTCAAGGCCTTTTTTGAGCTGTTTGATCAGGCTTTTCAGATTCATGGGGTTTTCCAATTCGATGATTCCGGATTCTTCATCGTACCGGCTGGTCCAACCCAGGTCTTCAAGGACCCCCGCCATGACGCCGTCAGGTTGGTGACGGTGAATATAATCGTGATTGCGCCAGACCGCAATCTTGTGTTTTTCGAGCAGGGCGGATTTATAACGGAAAACCTCATCGTTTTCAAGCCAATCGGTCTCGTCCAGGTGGTTGTAGAAAGAAGGTTCATGAACTATAATAAAATTGGCTTTCAGGGCAATGGTTTTTTCAATGACCGGAATGGTTGGAAACATGGTGGTGACGATACCGGTAACGACCGTATCCCGGCTGCCTGATTTCAGGGTATCCACCGTGATCCGAAATGGAGCCCCGGGGACTTCCCGGATAAAACGGTCCATGATCTGGCCGACCGTCCAGGACTCTTGCCCGGGCCTCCGGAGTCCGGGGAAGAAAAAAGAACCGGCGGCAAACCCGGTCAACTTAAGAAAATGCCGGCGCGGATAAGGCTTTACCGGGAGGATTTGTTTAAGGGTCATTTTCATTTTATTTTAATGATCTAAAGATAAGGCTGCCTTGAGACCACTTGATTTCACCGGGCCAAACTATCTATCTTTAATTAAAAATAGGACATGATGTACAAGATAACCCGGTTTTTGGTATGGGGATTTCTCCTTCTTTTTTCCTGTAAAACCGCCTATGTCCCGAATACGGTAAACGTTCCCCTTTTTGACGATGCCGGGCAAATGCGGCTGATGGCGGACTTCAACGGAAACATCCAGTTTGCCGCCAGTCCGGGAAGAAATTTTGGCATTATGGCCAATGCCTTGTTTCGAAAGGATGGCGAGAACACAGATGATCTGTTTGGAAAGGGTTATCTGGTCGAAGCGGGCCTGGGTGGATTCAAGGCTTCAGGGCCCCTGCGATGGGAAACTTTTGCCGGCCTTGGTTTTGGCAAGACCGAAACCCGCGATTTTGGCAAAAAATTTGAAGCCAAGGGCGCCCGGTTTTTTTTCCAGCCCAGCGTCGGTTTTCATCATGATATTTTTGAAATCGCTTTTACCCCAAGATTGGTTGCCGGAAAGTTTCAGAAACCCGAAACCACCTATACCACCCAGGAATTGTTAGATAACAGGCTTTATGAAATCGACGAGCCGGTCTGGTTTTTTGCCGAACCCGCCATTACCGGCAGGATCGGTTACAAATGGATCAAACTTCAGGTCCAGGTCGGCCGCTCTTTTAAGCTCAACGACAAGCCCCTTTCCTTTGAAAAAGAAATGAACAGCATCGGCCTGATCCTGGATTTCGGCAGGAGGTAGATTTATGGAGGGGTTTTCCACTCACCATCCACTACTCACCATCCACCAAAGAACAAGTTGAGGCTTAATAGTCCTTATTTTTTGAATCCAGCCAAATCGTGACCGGGCCGTCGTTTACCAAATGTACCTGCATCATGGCCCCGAATTTTCCCGTTTCGGTCTGAATCCCGGTTGCTTTCAAGGCCTCAATAAACCGGCCGTATAAGGGAGTGGCCGTCTCCGGGCGGGCAGCCCGGATATAAGAAGGCCGGTTGCCTTTTTTGGTATTGGCGTGCAGGGTAAACTGGCTGACAAGCAGAATGGACCCTCCCGTTTCCAATACCGATTTGTTCATGATGCCCGCTTCATCGTCAAAGATCCTCAGCTGGCTTATTTTGTGGACCAGGTATTGAATATCTTCCTCCCGGTCTTCATTTTCAATTCCAAGAAAGACCAATATTCCCCTTCCGATCCTGCCGCTCAGGGTCCCGTCTTCAAGGACCACTTCCGCCTTACCCACTCTTTGTATCAAAGCCCTCATATTCCATATAATTCAATGAGAATCAATAATTTTATCAACATTAATGAATTAACTACTATATAAAATACAAATCCTCAGAATGAATTTAAAATACTTATCCACAATAATTTGTGGCCCGGTGGATTTTAAATGTCAACAGAGCAAAAGATATCCACCACGGACTTCCTTCATATAATCCATACCCATATATGTGTGAATAAGGAGCGCATTTCGAACAATGAACACACAGGTCCACGGATTCTTTCTTTTAGCTGTGGACAGCGTGAATTAACAAAATATATAACTTGTTAATGAAACCAGTATTTATCACATTTCCAGTAAATTAGTGCTAACATTATTTTCCATATATTTTGTGAATAATCTAAGGCGGATTCCGGAGCCTGCCCGGTTTATCCACATATCTACATCACTAATAATAATAGCTTAATTGTAATTTAAATTAATCTATAAATTATTATTACCGGCTAAGGACTGGCGTTCGGGAAACCGGGTACCGGCCTATATTTGGGCCATTCCTGAAAAAAATGAAACATTCTCTCATCCCTTTTCCCGTGAAAGCCTGGTTGTGGACCGGCCTGGTCATGATTTTTTTTCAGATCCTCATCGGGGGCATCACCCGGCTCACCGGCAGCGGGCTTTCGATCACCAAATGGGAAATCGTGACCGGGACCCTGCCGCCCCTCAACCGGGCGGACTGGGAAGAAGCCTTCAGCTTGTATAAGGAAACCCCTCAGTATCAGAAAATCAACCGGGGAATGAGCCTGGGAGAATTCAAATGGATCTATTTCTGGGAATATCTCCACCGTTTATGGGCCAGGCTCATGGGTTTTGTTTTTTTACTCCCGTTTGTATTTTTCTGGGCCAAGGGATACCTCTATCCTCAATTAAAAAAAGGGCTGGTTACCGTGTTTATCCTGGCTGGAATAGTCGGTGCTTTCGGATGGATCATGGTGGCCAGCGGCCTGATCCACCGGCCCTGGGTCAACGCCTACAAACTCACCCTGCACCTGGGCCTGGCTTTGGTCACCTTATCTTATCTCTGGTGGGTTTATCTCAAAACCAATTCCCCGGCATCTTATCCCGGCCTGGGGGCCAGGCAAAATACCGCTTTGATTTTTTTGGTACTGGTTTGCATTCAGATCCTCCTGGGAGGAATGATGAGTGGAATGAAAGCGGCCCTGGTTTATCCCACTTTTCCGAAGATGAACCAATATTGGATCGATCCCATCCTTTTCCGAGGGGATTCCTGGAAATGGCAGCATTTTATGGATTACGATTCCTATCCGTTTTTACCCGCCCTGGTCCAGGTTTTGCACCGCATAACGGCTCTGGTACTCCTGGTTTTATTTTTTACCCGCATGTACCGGAGCTTTCATCTAAAACTCGTTCGCTGGGTGGCCCTCCTACTAGTCATCCAGGTTACCCTGGGCATCATTACCCTGCTTCGATCCAGGGGATTCATACCGGTCAATCTGGGTGTCCTGCACCAAGCTGCAGCGATTGTATTGCTGCTGGCGACTTTGAGGTGGTGGTTTATAAGCCGGGCGGGGTCCGGGAATTTGGAAGGGGAACAACCGCAAGGATCGCCGACCCGGGTTTCAAATAAATAGAAAGGTAGTCAAAAAAAGGGCAAACTGTTAAAAATTCCTATATTCGGTTTCGAATAAAAAAACCTTAATTCTTCATTCAAAAAATCATCTTATGACTTCGACTCAAATTGAGGAAAAACCGGATATGGGCTTGTTCTGGGGTTGTTTCATTGCCCTGATTGCCACGGCTTTTGGCTTTATCCTGAGGGCTTTATTGCTCGAAGACCTTGGCAATGAATTTAATCTGACCAATACCCAGAAAGGGGAGATCTCCGGAGTGGGACTCTGGCCCTTTGCCATCAGCATCGTATTGTTCAGTTTGTTTATCGACCGGATCGGATACCGGGCAGCCATGATCTTTGCCTTTGTGGCCCAGATCCTGTCCGCGGTGATCACCATTTTCTTTGCAAAAGGGTATTGGGGACTGTGGATCGGCACCTTTATCCTGGCGCTCGGCAACGGAGCGATCGAGGCTTTTATCAATCCGGTGGTGGCCACCATGTTTTCAAAAAACAAAACCAAATGGTTCAACACACTTCATGCAGGCTGGCCGGGCGGCATGGTGATCGGCGGCATCTTTGCCCTGATGCTGGGCCCCGCAGTATCCTGGAGGGTAAAGATCGGCCTCATTCTTATACCGGTATTATTGTATGGTTTCCTGCTTTGGAATAAAAAATTCCCGGTTCACGAGCGCGTAAAGGCCGGAGTGACCTACAATGAAATGCTCAGAGAAGTGGGCATGGGAGGCGCTTTTATCATCCTTTGGCTGATCTTTTCACAGCTTGGCCAGGTGATCGGATGGGGCGGAGTGACCAGCCTCATCATAGCGGTTTTAACCACCCTGGCTTTTGGATATTATATCAAATGGGCCATTGGCCAACCCTTGTATATCTTTCTCTTGCTGATCATGATTCCGCTGGCTACTACCGAACTGGGTACGGACAGCTGGGTTACCGACCTTATGGGACCCGCCATGCATAATATCGGGGTTCAAGCCGGGTGGATCCTGGTTTATACTTCCCTGATCATGTCGGTCCTTCGTTTTTTTTCCGGGCCCATTATTCACAAACTCAACCCCCTGGGCCTTCTGGCAGTGAGCTGCGTATTGGCTATCCTGGGCCTTTTTATGCTCTCTACGAGCACGGGCATAGGCATATTGATTGCCGCGACCATTTATGGCGTGGGGAAAACTTATTTCTGGCCCACCATGCTGGGTATCGGAGCTGAACAGTTTCCTAAAGGGGGCGCCCTGGCCCTGAACATCATCGGCGGGGTGGGCATGCTGGGTGTGGGTATTGTAGGCACGGTGCTCCTGGGCAATGTGCAGGACCGGTCTGTCGTAAATACCCTGAAGGATATGGACACCAAGAACAATACCACCCTGAGTTCGACCTATGCCACCGTGGAAAAAGGATCCATTTTCGGCAAATACATGGCCCTGGACGGGGACAAAGTCGCCGCAGCCGCCGAGCCGGATAAAACATCCCTGACGAACGCCGCCTCGGAAGCTAAAAAGAGCGCTTTGCGTACCGTGGCGCTTTTGCCGGTATTTACCCTGCTTTGTTTCCTGGCCCTGGTTTTCTATTTCCGCAGCAAAGGGGGATACCAGGCGGTGCATTTGGAATAAGAAAATTCATTTTCGAGTTATACCACCTGCTCGAATGAGACCTGGAAGGTTTCTGTTTTTAACGTATTAAACCTTCCAGGTCTTGTTCGAATTTTATTAATATCACGCCATGATTGATGCGCTCCGGAAACAGTTTAATGAATCGTTTACTCAGGAAAAATATGAAGCATATAAACAGGCGGTAGCGGGAGCTGCGGGGGAAGCTCCCCTGTTCAGGCTGGCTGAAACCCCTGTTTTCATACCGGCTTATTTTAAAGAAAAAGTATTAAGGGCCTGCGAAGACCTGATCGATACCATTACCCGGCCGGATTTTTTATCGGCTTCCGAAGGCGCCATCCCCTCCCATCTGCAATTTGCCGGTGATCCGGGCTATTGCCCCTTGCTGATCTTTGATTTCGGCGTTTGCCGGGATGAGCAGGGAACCCTGTCACCCCAACTGATCGAAATGCAGGGCTTCCCTTCCCTTTACTGTTTCCAGATTGCCCAGGCCGAAGCCTGCAGGAAAGTATTTGAAATTCCTCCGGGTCTTGACAATTATATTGGAGTGAGCAAGGAAGAATATATTCAATTGCTAAACAAAACCATACTGGACGGAGCGGACCCTGCCGAAACCATTTTACTGGATTATAAACCCCAGGACCAGAAAACACGGGTTGATTTTACGGCTACCAAAAAATACCTGGGCATAGACGCCGTCTGTGTGACCGACCTCAAACAGGAAGGGAAAGGCTTGTATTACCTCAAAGAAGGCAAAAAACAAAAGATTTCACGCATATACAACCGTTTGATTTTTGACGAGTTCTTTGCAATGAAAATACCCTGCGTGGACCTTAGGCAGGACCTGGAAGTGAGTTGGGTAGACCACCCCAACTGGTTTTGCCGTATATCCAAATACAGCCTGCCCTTTATCACCAGTGATTTTGTACCGGACACCCGTTTTGTTTCCGATCTTAAAAACATTCCGGAGGACCTTCAAAATTATGTATTAAAACCCCTGTATTCCTACGCGGGCATGGGCGTGGTGATCGATGTGACCAAAGAGGATCTCGAAAAGATCAAAGATCCTGAAAACTGGATCCTCCAGAAGAAAGTGCATTATCACCCGGCCATCATCACTCCCGATATTCCCGCCAAATGCGAGATTCGCATGATGCTGATCTGGGAATCCCCGGATAAAAGACCCCGCGTGGTGCACAACCTGGCCAGGATCAGCAAAGGAAAGATGATCGGCGTGCGGTACAACGCCGATTTCAGTTGGGTGGGTTCTTCCACCTGTTTTTTTGAATAAAACCAATGCAAATTCCTTCACTGGTGACTTCCGTGCCCGATCTGCATACTGCCCGGATTTTAGCGGCGGCAGGGGTTCCCTATATCGCCTTTCATCAGAAAGTCAAAAACCTGGAGGAGATCAAACCCTGGCTTGAAGGCCCCCGGACCGGTATGGAAATGAAGGACCCGGATCAAAGCCTGCCTGCAACTGATTTTCTGATTATGCCGGCATCCTGGTACGATCTGTTTTCGTTTTCGGGAAGGACCATATTCTGGAAAACCGGTGATGAGCATTTTTATTTTGGAGATGTAGTCCTTGAGAAAGGAACGCTATTAACACCAGGTGACAATCTGCCCGGCCGCCGGTTTTATCACTATTCGGATTACAGGGGCCCGGGAGAAGAAAATTCAGATACCTGGTTGGATTACGAAGAAGATTTTAACTTGTTTGAATCCTTGTTTTTATAAATTCTGTTTTCATGAGTCAATGAGGATAAAGGCGGGCGGAGTATAAAAGTTACTTACCACATTCAAGGAGAAAAAAGGATTAAAAGCCGTCAGGCGGCGGATACATTCCGGAACACGAAGTACAAGCCCGTGTAACCTTTCGAAAATTCCGCCGTTATATGGTTGGATTCCTTTTATTCCTAGTCTGGTTCACCCCACACATTAAAACCAATTGGTTTAAAATGCCACTTTCCCTTTATTTCCTCCTCTTATTTGCCCGGAGCGCTTTGTCCTTTGACTTGCCGGAAAATTTTTTAGTCCCCGGAAAAACCGTAAATGCCCGGATTGACCCGCAAAAAACGGATACTTATTTTGTCAGGATGTTGCCGGGGCAGTTCTCAAGCATCAGGCTTACGGAAAAAGAGGTGCGCCTTTATGCCACGGTTTACGATCCCCAGGACAGCCTGATACAGCTCATCGATGAAAACCGGATGGGCGGCAAGGAAATCATATCCATTTTTTCCAAAAAAAAAGGAGATTATAAAATCAGAGTAGGCTGGAATTTTTCCAAGCCTTATTCAGGTAATTATTCCATCACTCTGGACCGGCTCGAAGCCACCGGAAAAACACCGGCCCTTAAAGCCGGGCAGTTGATGGAGGGATGGTATGAAAACCAGGAGCCCGGAGCGGCGGTTGCTGTCATCCGGGATGGACAACCGGTTTTCGTTGCGACCAGGGGCATGGCCAACCTGGAAGAAAAGATCCCCATCACCAGCCAGTCCGTGTTTGAACTGGCCTCCTGCTCCAAACAATTTACCGGCCTGGCCGTAGCCATTCTGATTGATCAAAAAAAACTTTCCCTGGAAGAGGATATCCGGACGTATCTCCCGGAAATGCCCGATTACGGAGAGAAAATCACGGTCGGTCACCTGGTCTACCATACTTCAGGCATTCGCAATACCGATGCGCTGGAAATGGCCGGGTTTACCCCGGAAGACCGGATCACCCTGCCAATGTGTGTAAAATTTGCCGCGAATCAAAAATCCCTGAAGTTTAAGCCCGGGGAGCGGTTCAATTATTCCAATACTAATTACAATCTCCTGGCGGAAATCGTTGCGCGCGTGACCGGGCAATCGTTTTCCGCATGGACCAGGGAGCATATGTTTAAACCCCTGGGTATGCACTCCACGTTTTTTAAGGAAAACCCAGGCGAAATTTACAAATATAAAGTCCTGTCTTATCAAAGCGGCCGGGAGGGATTCCGGCAAAGGCCCAATAACTGGGCTGCTGCAGGGTCCTCAGCTCTTTGCACCAATATCGACGACCTGGTAAAATGGGTAAACGGTTTCGACACCAAATCATTGATCACCCCCGGGGTGGAACAATTGCTTTATGCGGAAGGCTCCCTGCGCGAAGACGGCCGTACCCGGTATGCATTTGGCAATGAATTCAGAACTTTCGACGGCATTCGGGAAATCATGCATCTGGGACTGGTGATAGGTTATCGAACGGCCATTGTGCGTTATCCCGAGCGGAAACTGGCTTTTATTTTCCTGAGCAATGACGACAACGACGCCGCCTATCAGCGTATTCCAAAAATTCGGGACCTGTTTTTGTTTGGTGACCTGAGGGAAACAAAACCGAACTTAAAAAACTTCCCGTCGGCGGAAACCGTAATCAAAAACATAGAAGCGGATGAAAAATACCAAGAAGCCATTGACCTAAAACCCTACGAAGGCGTTTATTGCTCTGAAGAAGTGTCCGCCGTATGGAATTTAAAAAAAAACCAGGAACGTTTGGAGATCCGGCATCCGCGAATGGACCCTATGCTTCTCAAAAACACGGGACCGGATCAATTCGGATTTATTGAATTCAGTCGCAATGAGTCCGGGGTGGTAAAGGGACTGAAAATCCGGGACGAAGGGATCGAGTTTATGAAAATGAAGTGAAGGAATGCAACCCGCTCCAATATTTTTACAATAACGAATTGATTTTTGGCATCGGGCTCATCCATTCATCAAATCGTTTACTGCCAATACGTGAATTTACCGAAGGAATTAGGGTATGATCGCTGAGAGACGCACCGAAATAAGTCGCGTTTAAATCCAAGACTATCTGCCGGGGGTCATGATTCAGTACCAGATACCGTCGGACCAAATCATCCAACCTGAATTTTTCAGGCCCTGCGAGTTCTACCGTCGTATTCAACGGAACTCCGGCCATTAAATCAGCCAGGGTATCCACTACATCATCCGCCGCGACCGGTTGGATCCAGGCGGAGGGCAAATAAACCGTTGATCCGCGAGTGGCAGATTGTGCAATCACGGCTATAAATTCGAAAAACTGAGTTGAACGGACAATGGTATAAGGGATCCCCGATTCTTTGATCAGGTTTTCCTGAACCCGCTTCGCCCGGAAATAGCCGCTTTCCTGGAGGAGATCTGTGCCGACAACCGACAAGACAAGATGATGACGGATTCCGGCCGCAGCTTCCGCTTCCAGAAGATGTTGTCCAGCAGTTTGGAAAAAATGCATTACCGCCCGATCATCCAAAGAAGACGAATTGGATACATCCACTACGGCATAAGCCCCTTCGACTGCTTCCGCCAAACCTTGGCCGGTAAAGGCATTAACCCCGGAGGATGGCGAAGCGGCTATGACGTCATGGCCTTCGGAACGCAGCTTGGCCGCCAGCCTGGATCCAATAAATCCCGTTCCGCCGATGATTACTATTTTCATAGGATACTAAAATTAGTAACGCATGCAATTTTAAACCGGAAAAAACGGCCATTGAAGACCTCTGAGATCCACTTATCGTTTTTTCCCCACAAAGCGGATCACCGAACCCCGCCCGTTGTGATAGAGCCCTTCGTGGAGTTCAATTACTTCTTCTCTCAATTCCAGGATATCGTAATGATCGAAATCCGCTGAAATTTCGTCAACAGAAAACAGGGAATCCAGGTCTTTTGGCCCGCCGACCTTTTCATCAGCGGCCAGGTATTCCAGGTGGTTTTTACTGAAAGCTTCGAAAATGACCATTCCCCCTGAGACCACCAGCCGATCCAAAGCCTTGTGCATCCGAGATTTGATCTCCGGAGGGAAATGGGCATAAATCAAGGCCAGGACATCAAAGGATTTGTCCCTGTAATCCAGGTCCTGCAATTGACCGACCCGGTAATCGATCGATAACTTGTTTTTAGCGGCCAGGATCCGGGCCTTTCTCTGGCCTTCAACGCTGATGTCAAAAGCGGAAACCTTCCAGCCGAGCCGTGCTGCAAATACGGCGTTGCGGCCTTCGCCTTCGGCGGGAAAAAGGATATTTCCGGGGACGAGCTTTATCAACTGTTCTTTTAAAAAGTGATTGGCTTGCTCACCATAAGCAAAGGCTTCCGTTTCGTATCTTTTATTCCATTTATCGGTCCAGGAATCGGTCATGGAGTTTGAATTTTTTCGGTATCGGGCAAAATATGGATGACTACATTTCCTTTTTTTCGGAGCGTTTCGGCATAAGCATGGGCTTCCCTGATTTGCTCAAGGGGGTATCGCCGGTCAATGACGGTCTTTAAATCTCCCGACTCAAACAGCCCTTTAAGAACGTGGAGATCTCCGGGACGGAAACCCGGGGAACCCTTTACCGAGACATATTTTCCTCCCGGTTTTAACAGATGTTTACCGGCGGATTTGGACGTTTTACCCACCGCGTCAAAAACGATGTCAAAACGGGATTCCAGCTTCGTATAATCCTGTTTTGTATAATCGATGACCCGATCGGCGCCAAGCAATTGGACCAGGTTCATATTAGCAGTGCTGCATACCGCCGTGACCCGGGCTCCAAAATATTTGCCCAACTGGACCGCAAAGGTCCCCACGCTGCCCGAGGCCCCGTAAATCAGAAGGTCTTGTCCTTTTTTTATGCCGGCCTTTTTCAAAAAACCCAAAGCAGTCAGTCCGCCGGTCGGGACGGTGGCCGCTTCCTCAAAGCTCATGTTGGAGGGTTTTAAGGAGATCACCTGGTTTTCGGGAAGGCATTTGTACTCTGCATAAGCCCCGAAGTTAAACCCGCAAAACGCAAAAACGGCGTCGCCTTTTTTAAATGATTTGACTTTATTGCCGGTTTCTTCAACGACTCCCGCCAGGTCAAGACCCAGGACCTTTACCTTTTTTGGCCTGAATAGACCATTGAACAGCCTTGCGAGAAAAGGATCCGCTTTCCGCAGACGCCAGTCCGCCGCCGTTACCGTAGTGGCATATATTTTTATCAATATCTCGTTTTCTTTTGGAACCGGCTTTTGTATATTTTTCATTTCCAGCACTTCGGGCGTTCCGTATCGTTCATAAACTACTGCTTTCATTTTTCTTATTGTTTAATTTAATCGGATTTGGGTTAAAGAATACAAACAGGCTGTTTCATTCCATTATCTGAGCACCGTGACCGGACCGGCTGCAGGCGCATTAAATCCCCTGGTCAACAACCATACCGCCAGGCTCATTTCATAGAGGAAGACCGGGATGGCCAGTAAGCCAGCCCAATGGGAAACCTGGGAAAAAGCGCCAAACATCACCAGGATGCCGCATCCGAAGATCAAAGGCCCTCCGGCCAGCCCAAGTATGGATATAAACCGAGGCACCAGCCTGGAGGAAAACAACAAATAAGCGGTCATGAGCGTGCTGGGCCCCAGGAGGATATTGGGCCCAAACGTAAAAGTCCAGTCGTGCAGCGCTTTCAGGGATTTTCCGGCGATCAGGTAAGAGGCCGTATTCGGGGCGGCCTCCTTAATAAATTCATGATTCAGGCTCACAATGGCCAGGAGGCTCAGGATGCCGACCAGGATCATGGCCGCTTCCAGCAGGCGGAAACCGACGCAGGCCAGGGCCATTCTGTCGTTGTACTTTTTCAGTACGGGATACAAAGCAAGCGGGGTGCCGATGACGGCCAGGGCGGTAATGACTTCAAAAAAGGCGCCCCATAAAACCCGGGCTTCAAGAGGGCGGGTCTGAATAATGTAATCGGGATTTTTGAGGATGGGGTCATATAAAAGGGCCCCGGTGATGGCGGCAACCGCTGCGATGATAAAAAATACACCGGCAAGGTTGGCGCTGGTTCTGGTTGTTTTCATTTTTAATATATTTTGCAATGGTTTAATAAGGGTTGAGGTGATGTTATTTCGAAACATGCAGGCGGATCAACAGGCTTCTGTGGTATGATTCCCGGTCGTAGGAGACATTGGTCAAACCATAACAGTACCGGATATCCAGCACGGCCCTTTTTTGTTTGATCCTGAAAGTCAGTCCCCCTCCCGCCTGAAGGCCGGCATCGAGGCGCTTATAAGCGCCGGCTTCTTTTTCAAAAGACAGGTCTGTGGTTGTTCCATCCAGTTTTTGAGTCCCGTCGAAATTGTAACCCAGGGACGGTCCCGCATTCAGGTGAAACCGGCCCAAATGAAGTCGGGCAAGCACCGGCAATTCAAGGGTATAGAACCGGAGGGTGGTTTCATCCTGGGTGAGCGGGTTGTTGACCTTTAATTTTCCGCCCCTCATGATGAAAGACAATTCGGGGACCAGGGATAAACGGGAGGCAATGCCTGCCTGCAGGGAAAATCCGATTTGTACGCCATGGGCCGGTTTTTTAAAATCTTTCAGGGAAGGGTTGGCTTTTCCATAATTCAGTTCGGTGTTCACCGCGCTGATAAAAAAGTCCAAATGGGTTTTGGGTACCGCCGGTTTTGAGGACTGGAATTGGCCAAACGAAAAGGAAGGCAAAAAAACCAGGGCCAGGATGAATAAGGTTTGTACTGAATTTTTCATAACTTTTGTTTTTTAGATTGTTTAAATAATTAAGTGGAACAAAAGTATAAGGGGGAAAAGGCTGTTAAAACCGGGATATGCCAGGCGGGCAAAGATGTCTGCAAACCGGGGTTTTGGGTCTGCAAAAGGGCGGAGCCGATTTCGCGCTAAGGTGCAAAGACGCGAAGGGGGAAGGTATTAAGCCAGATTAAACAGCAAGTTCAATGCCTTTCGCTCACCATAACCAATAGTCTGAACTGAAGGGTTTCGCGCAAAGGCGCAAAGACGCGAACGGGAAAGTATTAGATCTTACGGAAGTCTTATGGAAGGGTTTCGCGTTGAGGCGTAAAGTCGCGAAAGAGATATTAGAGGCGGCCGCTCAAATAACTATAGCCGGCTGTTGATGAGCTGGAAGAAGTCCTCTTTGTAAGTATCGGAGATGGGGATCAATTCCCCCCCGATTTTTATCCTTCCCCTTTCTATGGATTCTATCTGATGCAGAGCCACCATATAGGACTTGTGCACCCGGCACACCTGACTGGGAGGGATCAGCTTTTCAAATTCACTGAAATTCTGAAGGGTCATGACCCGCTTATTCATCGTATGGATCCTCCGGTAATCCCTCATGCCTTCGATGTAGACGATATCGCTGATCATGATTTTTTCAAGCCGGTTTTCCGTTTTGACGAAAATAAAATCCGGGGAAGGTTCGGTGGGGCGATGGACCAGGTTTTCCCGGGCTTTGTTTACGGCCTGTAAAAACCGGTTGAAGGTAAAGGGTTTTAAAAGGTAGTCGGTGATCTGCAATTCGTAACCTTTTAAGGCGTATTCCTGATAAGCGGTGGTCAGGATCACCTGGCTGGATATTTTTGAACTCTCCAGCAATTCTATGCCGGACAATTCATCCATGTTGATATCCAGAAACAAAAGGTCCACTTTGTTATTATTCAGATAGGACAGCCCGGTGAGGGCATTGTCAAAGGTTGCGCTTAAGGTTAAAAAGGGGACCTTGAGCACAAAATCTTTTGTTTTTTCGAGCGCCAGGGGCTCGTCTTCTATAATGATGCAGGTATAATTATCCATGGGGAATGGCCAGGTGCACGAGGTAACGGTCGTTGGTTTTTTGCATCTCTAAAGTATGTTTTCCGCCATAAATCAGGTTTAGCCGTTTTTTGATCAGTTCATTGCCCAGGCCCCCGGCAGTGGCTTGGCCTGCCGGCCTGGGGTCAAATTTGTTTTCGCACAGGAATTGTATATCTTCTTCCCGGATCCGGATTTGGACCCGGATGGCGTTTTCGAGCTTTTTATTGTTGGTGTGTTTAAAGGCGTTTTCAATGAAAGGAATAAAAACCATGGGGGCAATGCTTTTATTACCCGCAGGGCCTTCAACCGTAAAATGGATATAATTTTCGTTGGCCGTCCTGATTTTTTGAAGGGCGATGTATTTGGTGATGTATTCCAGCTCTTTGGCCAGGGGGATTTTATCGCCCTTGGTTTCATACAGGATAAACCGAAGGATGTCCGACAATTTATTCAGGTATTCCGAGGCGGCCACCGAATCTTTTAAGATCAGCGCGTCGATATTATTTATGGTGTTGAACAGGAGGTGGGGGTCGAGCTGGGACTTGACCAAGGCCATTTCCATGGCATGGCTTTTATCCCGCAAAGCCTCTTTAAGCTTGATCTCATTATACCAGGTGACAAAGCCCCGGATGACGAAGGCCACGGTGCCGCAAAGAGCGCCAATCGTGGTCATGACCAGGATGACCCGGCCGGCAGTGGACCTGCCGTGTATCCCCCCTTCATCCATATCTATTATCCGGCCCGTTTCAATAAAATAACGGATTATAATATAACCCAGGATGGCGGCTACGCCCGAGGAAAGGAGCCCCAAAAGAATAGCAGGCAAAATTTTCTTTTGCTCCAGATATTTTGGAAAAAGTATAAAATAATAGATAAAATATGAAATGACCGATGGAATAAAGGCAAAAAGGAGAACACTGTAAAAGGCATTCCATACCCTGGCGACCTGGTCCGCCTTATCTGCTACGCTCCGGGAATAAATTCCCAGCACAATAAACATCATCAGGAAATAACAGGCCCAAAAACCGATGTGCAGCAGGACGACGAAAGATTTTTTCATGGACTAAAGCCAAAGGTCACCTTTTGTTTTGGCATGGAAAGAACGATCTGCAAACGGGGCGGATTTGTCTGCAAAATGGGCGAAGGGGCCTCTTTTACCAATCAATTTTTTTCAAATCGTATGTTTTTGATCCGCCCGCCGGATAATCTCAAACCGGTGACCTTGCCTTTGATCCGGTCAAATTCAATACGCCCCAAGTCGCAGTTGAATAACCCTGGGGTCAGTGGATCCGGGGTCAGGTCCAACTCACCCAGCCTGAAATGATGTAAGCACAACCCCTGAGAACAGGTATTCAATGATTCACCGCTACTTCACCACCGCCAAAGCCATGCCGTCGTGTTCCTTTGCGCCTATGGTCTGGAACAAGGTCGCCGTTACCCGGTGGTCCCGGGCGAGGGCTTTGTTGAACCGCTGGACGCCCTGCACCAATTCATCCTCACAGCGGGGATCCAGGACCTTCCCTTCCCGGATGACGTTGTCACAAATGATTAAAGTCCCGGGCCTGGAAAGTTTCACGGCGTAATCAAAATATTCTGCATAAGGCGGTTTGTCGGCGTCAATAAAAATAAGGTCAAAAGGCCCTTCGTTTGATGCGAGGATGCCGGGCAGCAAATCGAGGGCTTTGCCTACGCGGATTTCAACTTTAGCGCCCAGCCCGGCCTTGTTGATATTGCCCCGGGCCACTTCGGCGCAGCGCGGATCCAGTTCCAGCGAAATCAGCCGGCCCTTTTCCGTCAGGGCCCTGGCCAAGCATATCGTACTATACCCTCCCAGAGTGCCCAATTCCAGGATCCGCCTGGCTCCGGTCAGCAGGACCATAAGCTGAAGAAACCTGCCCTGAACCGGCGAGACGCTGATGGCCGGCAATCCGGCATTTTCAATGGATTTCAGCGTATCGTCCAATACCGGATCCGGGGGCAATAACAGATCGCTGATGTATTGATCTACCTGGCCGAAGATTTGTTTGTCCATACACTCAGGGTCTTAATGAAGAAAGGCAAAAGGATCAAAGTGAAAATTAAGCAAACAAAGAGGAAGGCGCCCTCCTTTTTAATTCCTTAATTCTTAATTCCTTAATTCTTAATTCTTAATGGCCATCACCACCACCTCCTTACCATCTTAGCCCACCTCGGGTCGGTCACTGCCGTTTGTGTTTTTGACGGCTGGGTTTGGTGGTCTTCTTCCTTTTTACGGTCGACATTCACGGCGCGCCCGATGGCATGGGGCCCCCAGCGTTTGCGGATATGGTCGAGTTCGTTGAGCAGGTTCATATCCTCTTCGGTATCGTCAAACAGGTTGATCTGGTAATGGCCGTGGACCAGGCCGCTGAATTTGACCCCGATCAGGCGGATCATCTGGCGCCGCTCATAAAGTTTATCAAAGAGGTCATAGACGTGGCGCAGCAGGATGCGGTCGTTGGCGGTATAGGGGATGCGGAGCTGGCGGGTATAGGTATTAAAATCGGCGTAACGGATCTTGACAGTGACCACAGAACAGAGTTTTTTGGACTGCCTGAGGTCAAAGCCCAGCTTTTCGACCATGCTGAGCAGGATGTTGCGGATACGGCGGAGGTCGAGGGTGTCCTGGCTGAAGGTTTGTTCGTGGGATATGGATTTGGCTTCGCTGTAGGGCTGGACCGGGGTGGGGTCAAAAGCATTGGCCCTTTCCCAGAGGACCCGTCCGGTTTTTCCAAATTCCCTTTCCAGCAGGCGGGGCGGGATCTCGCTCAGTACCCGCAGGGTGCGCACACCCATGAAGCTGAGTTTTTTATACATGGCCTCGCCGATTCCCGGCATTTTGGAAGTGGACAAGGGGGCCAGGAAGTCCTTTTCCGTTCCTTTCAGGATTTCTTTGGAGCCGTTGGGCTTGGCTTCTCCGGTCCCGATTTTGGATACGGTTTTATTTACCGAAAGGGCCATGGAAATAGGCAGGCCGATTTCGCGGATCAGACGTTTGCGCAAATCCACCCCCCACTGGTAACAGCCAAAATAGCGGTCCATCCCGCTGAGGTCCAGGTAAAACTCATCAATGGAAGCTTTTTCAAAACAAGGGGCCTCCCCCGAAATCAATTCGGTCACCTGGCGGGAATATTCGCTGTAGGCATCCATATCCCCGCGTAGGATGAGGGCGTCGGGGCAAAGCCGGCGGGCCATTTTCATGGGCATGGCCGAATGGATGCCGAAGCGGCGCGCCTCGTAACTGCAGCTGGCCACCACACCCCGGTCGCCGCTGCCGCCGATCAGGAGGGGCTTGCCCTTCAGGGAGGCGTTGCGCAGGCATTCCACAGAGACAAAGAAGGAATCGAGGTCCATATGGAGGATGGCGCGGTCGTACATGGTCGGATAATAAGGCAAAGATAGGTCGAAAAAGGTGACATGGTGAGAAAAGAGGCCTATATTTAATCAGGAAAACAAGCTAAAAACGAAGTCGGGTATATTCGACCGTCGTGTGCCCAATGACAACAAACATAAAACCAGACGCCGAGATATTGAGGGTTCATTTGGGAAAGTTTAAATTTGGACTCAAAGAGGATGGGGACCTCATGATTGACCAAATAAGAGCAATAGACAATCAGCGACTGGTAAAAAAACTGGGAGCAGCGGACGGAGCCACGGCAGAAAAGATCAGAGAAAACTTAAAAATACTTTTGGACTTAGAATAACCGTACGTATAGGTTGTATATGAACGAAGAACTATCCAAAGTGACCATACACCTGGTTTCGAGCCTTGACGGTTTTATTGCCAAAAAAGACAACAGCGTGTCCTGGTTTGAAACCACGGATTACTACGAAAAGGGAGTCACCGGGGAAGACGAGGAGGAGTTCCTGAAAACGATAGGCTGTTATGTGATCGGCGCGCATACCTATGAACACACCCTGGAAATAGGATGGCCCTACGGGGAGACGCCGGTGACGGTAGTGACCCACCGGAACCTCCGGCACAATGGAAAGAACATCGAATTTTATTCAGGAAGCCTGGAAAAGCTGGTAAACGCCCATTTAAAACCCAAATACAGGAATATCTGGATTGCCGGCGGTGCCATGCTTGCCGAAGACATTATCCGGCTGAACCTCGCCGATGATCTGAGATTATCTATCCTCCCCGTCATGCTGGGCGACGGAAAACGTTTTTTGGACCACATCGGCCGGGAGGAGGCATTGCACCTGAAAGACGTAACGGCTTACAAAAGCGGAATGGTGGAATTGTGGTATGAAATAAGATAAAGATCAGTTGGAACACCGGGAGACTTTGCTGGCCTTGAAGGTCGGCGCCGGGGAGGCTTCATAGACCAGGCAGAGAATCGCGCAATGCTCCTGAGTGGCCGTGAGATTGAAGCTGACGAATTCACCGGCGTTCAGGGCCTGGAGATCCTTGCTGTTTTGATCGTCTCCGCAATAATTAAGCACGGAGATGACATTGGAATACTCCTTTTTGGTAAAGATATCGGTCCATTTTTCCTGGGCATCGGGCGAATACTCAATGAGCCGGAAAACATAGGCCTCACAGCCCTTACGGATCAGTTCGGCCTGTACCCGGCCCTCCCCGGGACAATCTAAAACAGGATCCGCCCCGGGTTTGCTGCAGGCAAGAAGAAAAAAACCCCCCAAAAGGGAAAAAAATAAAAACCTCATATAAATAAGAACGGAAAACGGAAGAATAAAGTTGGTCATTTATTTCACCCGTATGCCCAGGCCAATGGAATGCATGGAACCTGCAAGGTGATAATTGGCCAGGCCATAATCAAAACTCAGCCGGGAAAGTTTAAGGCCCAGGCCGCCCGAGAAACCCGAAAGGCCCCGGTAATTCTGATCCTTCAGTTCCTGGTGACGCTGATGATGGTAAGCCAGGCGAAGACGCAGGGGCGCGTTTTTCCCGATCAGCACTTCCGAACTGAAAATCAAATGCCTGGCCAGGTTGTCGACAAAACGTTCGACCGCCGAAGGCCTTCCGACGGGCTCTCCAAAAAGGTTGGTTTCCTCATCCGGGGAATCGTACCGAAGGTCCCAGCGGTGGAGATCATGGGCGGTGATGGAAAAAAGGATGGGCACGTGTTCCAGTCGCTGGGTAAAGCCCATTTCAATATTAAAAGGAAGATTTTCCCTCGTTTCCCAATAAGGATCCCACTGCACCCCCATATGCCGGAAACTCAGTCCGAAAGACTGCCTGCCGGATTTAAGCGCATACAACAAACCCAGGTCGAGACCCAGTCCGCTGCTGTTATACGTTTCCAGTTGGGAAAAAATGAATTTGAGGTTCAGGCCGATGCTCAGCGATTCAAACAATTTTTTGGATGCCCCGGCTACAATCGCCATATCGCGGGCTTTGAATTCATTGGTTTTATTGCCAAATTCATCGGCGCCCTGAAACCGCCCATAGTTTAAATACTGGAGGGCGCCGTGGATGGTCAGATTTTCTTTGGAAAGGTGAAAAGCCGAAGCAAGATTGGAATAGGCCGTTCCTCCCAGATAAAAACTCTGGTTTACGGCAATCGTGCCCGTACTTTGGAAAGATAAAACAGCCGGATTCATCTGGGCCAGTACCACATCGCTGTCCCGGGCGCTAATATAACGGCCGCCCAGTGCCGTAACGCGGGCGGAGGGCCCCCATTGTAAAAATTCATATATAGCGCGACCTCCGTTTTGCGCAAAAATGGAAAGCGGCCCAAAACTAAAAAACAGGAAGATCAGAAAGCGGTGGCCTGACTTCATACGCTGCCAAAAATAAGGGGAATAGGATTAGTAGGATTTATAGGATTGGTAGGATTTATAGGATTAGTAGGATTGGTAGGATTGGTAGGATTGGTAAGATTTTTAGTACTTAAGGATTAAGAGGAGACCGTCCATCCTAAAAATCCTAAAAATCCTATCAATCCTATCCATATCTTCACAGGCAATTCATAGTCATGAAAAGAGTTACCGGCCTGGGTGGATTTTTTTTCAAAACCCAAGATGCCACTTCACTTAAATCCTGGTATTCGAAACATCTGGGATTGGTCACCGATGAATACGGAGCCACCTTTTCCTGGCACAAGGAAAACGGACAGAAGGGGTACACCGTGTGGAGTTTATTTAAAGAGGATACGACCTATTTTAATCCGGGGACCAAACCCTTTATGATTAATTTCAGGGTGGAAAACCTGGAGGAACTGTTAAAAACACTGAAAGAAGAGGGGGTACAGGTAGTGGGTGATATGGAAGTCTATGAATACGGAAAATTCGGATGGATCCTGGATCCCGAAGGAAACAAAATTGAGCTCTGGGAGCCCCACGATAACGAATTTGGAAAAATACTTCCTTCTGAAAACCCCAGCACCTGATCCAAACCTCATCCCAAAGTCCCAAATCCACCCATCCTAAAATCCCACAAACCTAAAATCCTAAAATCCTACAAATCCTATCAATCCTATCATGAAAAACGCCATATCCTGGTTCGAAATCCCGACCACAGACCTTGACCGGGCCACCGCCTTTTATGAAACTATTTTTCAGGTCAAACTCAACCCCCTTGATTTAGCCAATATTAAAATGAGGATGTTTCCGCTGGAGGATATTATGGGTGTGGGCGGAGCCTTGACTTATGCGGAGGGTTTTTATAAACCGTCAGCCACGGACGGCCCCCTGATCTATCTCAACGCCAATCCGGATGTACAGATTGTCCTGGACCGCATACCCGAAGCGGGAGGAACGATCCTGGTCCCCAAAACCGAAATATCTCCGGAGTATGGATTTATGGCGGTATTCCTGGATTCAGAAGGCAATCGCATTGCGCTGCATTCTGTACCCGCTATCCCCGGAGCTTAGCGAGGGGTAGTGCACACGGAGGCCACGGCGCTCACGGAGGAATAGTCATTTAGAATTTTTTCATAAAACCACTCCGTGCTCTCCAATACTCCGTGCAAACTTAAGGGATAGGACGCCTTCGGCGCCTATCAGGCTTAATGCGCGCGGAGGCCACGGGGTCCACGGAGGAATAGTCATTTAGAATTTTTTCATAAAACCACTCCGTGCTCTCCAATACTCCGTGCGAACCCAAGGGAGGGGCGCCTTCGTCGCCTAGCAGGTTCAATGCGCGCGGAGGCCACGGGGTCCACGGAGAAATAGTTATTTAGAATTTTTTCATAAAACCACTCCGTGCTCTCCAATACTCCGTGCGAACCCAAGGGAGGGGCGCCTTCGGCGCCTAGCAGGTTCAATGCGCGCGGAGGCCACGGGGTCCACGGAGGAATATTCATTTAGAATTTTTTCATAAAACCACTCCGTGCTCTCCAATACTCCGTGCGAACCCAAGGAAGGGGCGCCTTCGGCGCCTATCAGGTTCAATGCGCGCGGCGACCACGAGGCCCACGGAGAAATAATTATTTAGAATTTTTCCCATAAAACCACTCCGTGCGCTCCCACCCTCCGTGCGAACCCAAGGAGAATCATACTCTCCCCCAAGCAAACATCTCTTTATCTTGTTAGTACAATGCGCCTTTATAAACAGATTGCAAGCATTCTATTGCTGACAGCCCTCCTCCTCGAACTGAGAGCTCAGGAAACTTATTATCCCGATTCCACCTGGGCCCGGAAAAAGCCCCAGGAGTTGAACATGAACAACGAAGGCATTGAAGAAGCTGTTCGTTTTGCCATGGCCAATGAAACCCACACCGATAAAAATTTAAGCGCAGCGATGTATAAAGCGTATGAGAGGGAACCGGGATATTCCATTCTGGGTCCGGTCCGGCCGAGGGGAGGCCCTGCCGGTCTGATACTGAAAAATGGGTATATCGTTGCCGAATGGGGAGATCTTCAAAGGGTGGACATGACCTTCAGTGTTACGAAGAGTTACCTTTCCACCCTGGCAGGCCTCGCGGCAGACAGCCGCCTGATCCGGAGCATTGACGACCCGGTACGTGGATATGTATGGGATGAAAAGTTTGAAGGCCCGCATAATTCAAAAATCACCTGGAGGCATTTGCTGAATCAAAGCTCAGACTGGTCGGGCTGTTTATTTGACATCTGTGATTGGGCAGACCGCCCCCCTTCTTCCGGTACCCCGGATGAATGGAAAAGCCGGAAACTGCTGGAACCCGGTTCTCAATTTGAATACAACGATGTCCGGGTCAATTTGCTGGCCTATGCCCTGCTTCAGGTCTGGCGAAAACCGCTTCCGGTATTATTAAAGGAAAAAATAATGGATCCCATCGGGGCCTCCTCCACCTGGCGTTGGTATGGATATGAAAATTCATTTGTAAATGTGGATGGATTAATGGTCCAATCGGTGAGCGGGGGCGGGCATTTCGGCGGTGGCTTGTTTATCAACACGCTTGATCAGGCGAGATTCGGCCTCTTGTTTTTAAGAAAAGGCAAATGGAAAAACCAACAACTGTTTTCGGAAAAGTGGATAAATGCGGTCCGGCAGCCGTCTGCCCCGAATCCATCTTATGGACTGATGTGGTGGACCAATGAAAAAAATGAACTGGCGGGAGTTTCAAAGAATATTTATTATGCCAATGGATTTGGCGGGAATTATATCGTGATCGATCCGGAGCACGACCTGGTAATCGTCACCCGGTGGCTGGATACCGGGAAACTGGGTGAGTTGGTAAAAAGAGTAATTGATGCGGTGGAATCAAAGTGAAAGGGTGACTCAAAGGCACTCCTTCACTTTAACTCAACCTTTCATTTTGACAAGACCTCAAGTACCTTCGCCGGAGTAAAAGGCATGTGGCGCAGCGCCTTTCCGGTGAGTTTCAGGAATGCGTTGGTTATAGCTCCGCCCATCAGCGGCAGGCTCAACTCACCCAGGCTGGTAGGGGGTAATGAAGAAGGCATCAGGCTGATTTCAATGCTTTCCGGGCAATCGGCCATACGAAGGATGGGATAATCGTGAAAATTGGATTGCTGGACCTGGCCGTTTTTAAAGGTGATGCTTTCCTGCAATACGCTGCTGATGCCCATGACGATTCCTCCCTCCATTTGGGCAATGGCATTATCCGGTTGAACCACGACCCCGGCGTCCACCGCGGCCCATACTTTGTGAACTTTTATTTGCCCGCTTTCCTGGTCCAGAGATATTTCCACGACCCCGGAGGTATAAGAACCTCCATAGTCCGAAAAAGCCATGCCGTATGCGCGTCCCGGAGCAGGGGATTTGCCCCATCCTGAAAGGGCAGCCGCTTTATCCAGAAGGGCGAGGTGCCTGGGCAGATCTTTCATCATCCGGCGGCGGTATTCATACGGATCAATCTGAAGGTCATGGGCGATTTCATCGATAAAAGCTTCCTGGGCAAATTTATTGGGGCCATGGCCCACGGAACGCCAAAAAGCAGTGCGTACCCCGGGATGGCTTACGCGGTGTTCGGTCTGTTGGTTAGGTATGGTATAATAATTCATTCGAACCCCACCGGTCTGCAAACGGTTGTCCGGACCGGCAATCCGGTGTTGCCATCCTGTTAAATGGCCATCCCGATCAACGCCTGCCTCCATGCGTTGCAGGCTCATTGGTCGGAATGCGCCATATTGAATATCGTCCTCCCGGGTCCATATCAGTTTGAGGGGACGGCGGACCTGTTTGGCCAGCATGGCGGCTTCCAGTGAAAAATCTTCCTGTCTCCTGCCAAACCCACCACCGCTGTAACAATTGTGGAAGGTAACCTTGGATTCGTCCAGGCCTAAGACTTTGGCGATCGCATTTCTTTCAGTATCCGGCGCCTGGGTGCCGGCCCAGGCTTCGGCGCTTTTTCCGTCGGCAGCGATATGAATCACTGCGTTCAGGGGCTCCATCTGGGCATGATACAAATAATCGGTACGGTATTCCCGTTCGTATATTTTGTAAGCGGATTGAATATTCGAAGGAGCATCGCCGGTGTCCACCACCATCCTGCCTTTTTTATTTTCGTCCCGGATCAAAAGCTCAAGGGATTTATAGTCTTCAACGCTGTCATATCCTTTTGCCCTTGCCTCCCCGGACCAGCGGATCTGCATTCGTTTTTTTGCCTTAAGGGCCTGTTCAAAGGTATTGGCCACGACTCCGATCCCGTGGTCCATTTTGACAAGATCGACCAGCCCATCAGAAGTGCGGACCTCATTTTCATTCAGCAGTTCCGGTGTGGATCCATATACCGGGGCACGGGCGATGGCGGCATAAACCATGTCCGGCAGGCTGAAATCAATTCCGAATTTGGCCCGGCCAGTGGTCTTTTCAGGGATATCGTAACGCGGGATGATCTGGCCGATCAACCGGAATTGTTCCGGTTTTTTCAGATCCTGTTCGTTTATTTCAGGAACGGATGGGGGAATTTGCGCAAAAGAGGCGATTTCCCCATAACTCAGTTTTCGCCCCCCGGCAGGGTCAATGACATATCCCCGGTCCGTTTTTAATCCGGATTGGGGCAATCCCCATTTTTTCGCCGCATTGTATAAAAGGACATACCTTGCTTTAGCACCGGCCTGGCGCAAAGGTTTGTAATATCCGCGGACGGTGCGGCTCCCGGCCGTGATCATGGGCCCTCCCGGGGTCCCGTTCCATTGCATGCCGTAAATACCCGGCTCGACCGGGGAATATTCGATGGTCACTTTGTCCCAATCCGCATCCATTTCTTCCGCAAGGATTGCAGCCAGGGCAGTCATAGAACCCTGCCCCATTTCAGCGGCCGGATTATAAATCGTGATCTTTCCGTCGGCGGTGATTTTTACCCAGGCGGTGAGCTGCTGGTCTCCACTGGAAGCGGCCGGTTCAGGGTCACCTAAAAATCTAGGAGCTATTGCTCCTGCCGTTACCGCAAAACTGAATCCGCCTGCCGTCAGCATAAACTGACGACGGCTCATGGGATGGGCCCGTCCTTCTTTCTTGTTGTTCATTGTTTGCCGGATTTAGAAACTTTTTCAATAGCCTTGAGAATACGGGTATACGTTCCGCAACGGCAAAGCACCCCGTTCATGTATGAAATGATCAGTTCCCGGTCGGGATGGGGATTGGCTTTGAGAAGGGCTGCGGCCTGCATGATCTGGCCGGACTGGCAATACCCGCATTGAGGCACCTGTTCTTCAATCCATGCTTTCTGCAGGGGATGCAGTTCTTCTCCCGCCAGGCCTTCAATAGTGGTCACCGACCTCCCGGCAACGGAAGAAACCGGGGTCATGCATGACCTTACTGCAATCCCGTCAAGGTGCACCGTGCAGGCCCCACACAGCGAAGCACCACAACCGTATTTGGTCCCGGTCAGTTGCAGGGCATCCCTCAGGGTCCAAAGCAAGGTGGCGTCGGGGGCGGTTTCCACCTGTACCATTTTGCCATTGAGTTTAAAACTGGTTTTCATAATAATAAACTTAAGAAAAGATTGACCGAAAGATGGTTTAGGATATTCAATTTAAATAAGAAATGCCAGAAATGCCGGGAAAAGATTAGCTTCAAAACAGATAAAGCCTTATTGTTTACGCCTTAATTGACGGATGGCAGCCAGATGGGAAAACAGTACCAGGGGGACCACCACGGCCGGCAGCCATAAAAAAGGGAAATACAAGAGAGCTATATTGGGTTGGTCGAAAGCCAACAACTGAAAAGGATAGGGGAATGAAAATAAAGCGTGGATGACGATGTTGGCCAATAGGGCAAGGCATATATAATTCCAGGCCAGGATGAATTTAATGTCCAAACTTTTTTTAATAAAGCCAAAATAATATACAGGCAAAGCGGAAATGCCGGAAAGGACATCGAAGTTCCGGCCCTCAAAAGTCATCAATTGGGGAATGGTACCAAAAGAAAACAGCCAGAAAAGCACAAGTTCAACCGGGATACGGACCATATGCACCAGGATCAGCGCTTTCAGATCCAGCCCATCGATAAACAAACGACCCTTTGGAGAAACAAAAAGAACAACAATAAAAACCAGCGGAGGCAGAATGCCCAATAAAAGCCGGGGAGGAAAAGCATCGGTGAGGGTATAAAATCCAGTGGAAGCGATAAAACCCTGGAGGCTTAACCAGGCCAACAAAATAAACACTACGATCCGGGAATTAAAGGCCGCTCTGAAAAACAGGTAGAGGGTAAGAAGGGCGGTCAGTATGAAAAAGGCGCTTACGAATTCCGGTACTTGGTCCATTCGATTCAGACTTCTGTTATTTTACCTAATGTTATTAAATTTCGAATGAAAATTTATGAAAAATCCCTCAACCCTCAACCCTCAACCCTCAACAAATGATCCCTACTTTTAATCCGGGTATCCGCTTTGCATTGCCCGCCGATGCCGCATCCATTGTAGCCCTGCTCAACAGCGCCTACCGCGGAGAAGGTTCCAAACAGGGATGGACGACGGAAGCCCATCTGATTGCCGGGGACCGCAGGACGGATATTCCTCACCTGATCGAAATAATGGCCAGGCCGGATTCCGTTTTTTTAGTTTATCAGGACGGCGACGGTCCCATCACGGCTTGTGTAAATCTTCAACGGCAAGGAAACAAGTTATACCTTGGCATGTTCAGCGTTTCTCCTCAGATGCAGGGAAAAGGAATAGGAAAACAATTGTTGAAAGCGGCCGATGAATATGCAAGGCACCTGGGATGCACTGCGATTTACATGAGCGTGATCAGCGTCCGGGATGAATTGATCCGGTGGTATCAGCGACATGGCTATAAGGATACGGGGGAAAGAAAACCTTTTGTTGAAGACGGCCTGACCGGTAAACACCTTAGGCCCCTGGAATTTATGACTTTGGAGAAAGAGGTGTTATCGAGTCCGGCCCCTTCCTAAAAACAATACCCCGGCCTTTTTAAGGGCAAAAGTATTAGCTTAAGTAAAGGCCGAAGCTTAGCTTCGGCCAAACAGTGATTAGTTTCGGCCAAACAGGGTGTGCATGGCCCCGGCTTTATAAATTCAATATCGTATTGACAATGACTCCGTTGTTGTATTGAAAAACGTTACGGCCGTTGATTTCCCGGCCAAGCTGCAGCAGTTGCTGTACAAATCCGCCCTCCAGACGGAAAGTTTTATTGAACCGGTACCCCAGGAGGGCGCCGATCCGGTTTTGATCATAGACGTTTTCATTTACATTTTTTCCAAAACCGAGCAGGATTTCGTCATAGAGGGCGAGATAAGGCGTATGATCCGTCATCGCTTTTTTGCCGAGGGCAGTCTGGATGCGGAACATATAACGGAATCGGTGGGTAAATACATATTCATCCGCATATTTAAAGGAGGGGTTGGTAAACCGCCCGGTCCATCTTTGCTCCAGGATAAAACGGTGGTTCATTTCAAACCGCCCGTTTTGGTCGTTCAGGCTGGCCAGTTGATAGATACGGTGTTCCGGAAAAGTTTTGCCCGCGGCCTGGATGGGGTAATCTCCATAATTAAACGTTTCGATAAAACCATAACCGGCACGCAGGGTCAGCTTTGGATTGATCGTATAATTCATGCCAAAGCGGTAAACGCCCTGTTGCCAGGTTTTTATCAGTTGGTCCCGACGCCATTGGAATTCCGCATGGCCGGAAAACCGTTTTGTAAAAGCCACAGTGGTGGTGTTGGTGTACCAACCTATGGTATTGGGATCGCTGATCCTGGTATTTTGGCCCAGGGCCGGAGTAGAATACCCGGCAAGCAGGAGGAGCAACCCCGCCAGTTTGTTCACACTTCTTTTCATCCGGTCGCTTATTTTGGTCGGAAATAAGTGGGGCAAAAGTAATGGAAAAATAATCCAGGAATGAAAGGCAAACGGCAATATTCCGTTCAATTGAAAAACAGGGCCGGAGTTAGCATACAGCAATCCATTATCTTTGACCGCCCTGAAATATGAAAACAATAAAATTGGCCATCTGGATTGTGGCGATGCATGGATGGGTGATAACCCAGGCGCAAAACGCCTTCGATCGCGACGATACCCTCAGGGGCTCCATTACCCGCGCCAGGGCTTGGTGGGACCTGAAGTATTACCGCTTGGAAATTGAACCAAAACCGGAGTCAAAAACCCTTTCGGGAAAAGTGGACATTCATTATGAAGTACTGTTTCCCGGCAACCTTCTTCAGATCGATCTGCAGCCACCCCTGGCAATAGAAAAAATCATTCAAAACGGGGAAAACCTGGACTTTATCAAAGACGGGGAAAATGCCCACCTCGTCACTTTAAAGAAAAACCAGGTCCGGGGCAGCAGGCAGGTCCTTGAAGTGTATTATTCCGGCGCTCCAAAAGAAGCCAAAAACCCGCCCTGGCAGGGAGGGGTGCAATGGACGCGGGACCAGGATGGAAACCACTTCATCGCAACATCCTGCCAGGGACTTGGCGCAAGCGCCTGGTGGCCCTGTAAAGACCATATGTATGACAAACCGGACAGCGTATCTATTTCTGTCACCACCCCTCCGGGCCTTATGGACGTCTCCAATGGCAAACTCCGCTCGGTCACCGCTCATCCGGATGGACGGCGGACCTTTGAATGGTTTGTGAGCAATCCCATCAACAATTATGGGGTAAATATGAATATCGGCCGTTACGTTCATTTTTCGGATACGTTTCACGGCGAACAGGGAATCCTGGACCTGGATTTTTACGTCCTTCCCTATAATCTTGAAAAAGCAAAAGAACAGTTCAAACAGGCCAAACTGATGCTCAGGGCCTTTGAACACTGGTTTGGCCCCTATCCGTTTTACCGGGACGGATATAAACTGGTGGAAACCCCATACCTGGGGATGGAGCACCAAAGTTCCATTACCTACGGCAACGGCTTTGCAAACGGATACCGGGGCACCGACCTCTCCGGAACCGGCTGGGGGCTGAAATGGGACTTTATCATCATCCACGAATCCGGGCACGAATGGTTTGCCAACAGCATTACGTACAAAGACATCGCCGATATGTGGGTGCATGAGAGTTTTACCAACTACTCGGAAAATCTGTTTACCGAATATTATTATGGAAAAGAAGCGGGATCGGATTATGTGATCGGGACCCGGAAAAAAATACGGAATGACAAACCCATCATCGGAACGTATAATGTAAACCGGAGCGGATCGGGCGATATGTATTACAAGGGGGGCAATATGCTGCATACGATCCGGCAGATGGTGAATAACGATGAAAAATGGAGAAGGATCCTGCGGAAAATGAACCAGCAGTTTTACCATAAAACGGTTGACGGGAGCGAAATAGAAAAATTCATGAGCAAGGAAACCGGCAAGGACCTCTCCAAAATTTTTGATCAATACCTGCGGGATACCCGCATCCCCACACTGGAGTATACTTTGGAAAATAACAAACTGACTTACCGGTGGACCAATGCCGTACCGGGATTCAACATGCCGGTCCGCATCCATCTAGTGCCGTAACAACTAATATTTGCTAATAATTATTAAAGATTGTAATTTGAGATTCGAAATAAATCGCGAATCTCATGGCCAGACCAACCAAAATCCTGCTTCGTAAGCTTACCCAAAAGGAAAAGAAGATTCTGGACGAAAAGTTAAAAGATAAAACGGTTTCAGCCAGAGTTTACGAACGGTACCGGGTTATTTTCATCGCTCAGAGCGGTTGTACGGTTTCCCAAATTTCCGAACGCTCCGGTATGCACTTTACTGGTATTTATGATTGGATTGAACGATTTAATCATTCTGGATTTGAAGGCTTTAGCGACCCTCCTAATCCGGAAGGGCGACCGTCCACTCTTTCCAGTGCACAAATACGGGAGATGATTAAAATTGCCGTGTCTCGTCCGGCTGATCTTGGTTTGCCCTACACGCAATGGTCAGTTCCTAAGCTTCGGTCTTATTTGGTTAAAAGAGGTCTTTTCCCTGATTTCAGCAATGAGTGGATCAGAAGATTGCTCCATCGCGAAGGCATTAGCCTTCAGCACACCAAAACCTGGAAAGAGTCTCCCGACCCCGACTTTGAGGAAAAAAAAACCAAGTTTTAAAACTCTACGATGAATGCCCTGCAAATAGCCATGTCGTTTGCTTCGATGAGTTTGGGCCCATGGAACTTCGTCCGATTGCAGGGGTCAGCTGGTCTCCAAAGGGACACCCCCAACGGATCCGGGCAACGTATTCCCGCAAAGAGGGAACTGAGCAGCTCTTGGCTTTTTATGATGTTCATGACGATGTGCTGGAAGGAATAGTTCATAAGCGCAAGACATGCCGGGATTTGCTTCAGGCTTGGACCCGCCTTCGAACCTGTTTTCCGAAAAACAACCGAATTTATCTAATCCTGGATAACTTATCCTCTCACAGGAACAAAGTTCTCATTCAATATGCCACTGAAAACAAAATTTCACTTGTACCTACACCAACGTACTCCAGTTGGCTCAATGCTATTGAAGCTCATTTTACACCCCTAAAAAAATTCTGTCTATCCAACTCGGATGATAGAAGTCATTCGGAAAGAAGAAAACGGATTTATCGGTATCTTTCAATTAGAAACCGTGAAAAAGGCAGCAACCGAAAACCATTAGCTGTTTTTAGGCAATAATAGTTGGCGCGGCACTAGATAATGAAACCGTGAAAACCCTTCGCCCAAAAAGTTCGAATAAGTCCAGAAGGGTTAAAAGTTCAGGTATTTCTATTGACAGAAATTTTTATGTGGAGGGAATAAGAAAGGAAGGGAAACAAGGATAAAAACAATCAGGCAGCAGTCCTTCTAAGGCTTTTCTTAGAAACTGAATCGTCCCTTTAAAAGCAGCCAGATTACCTTAGTCCAATTATTCCAATCAACTTAAACAGGTATGAATCTGATTGTGGCGGCACTAAAAAAACCAGTGACCGTGCTGGTTTTGGTGTTGGCGATGATCCTTTCATCGGTTCTTTCTTTAAAAAAAGTTCCCCTCGATATGTTCCCGGACCTGGGACTGCCGACCATATATATTTCTCAGCCTTATGGAGGTTTGTCACCGGAACAAATGGAAGGTTTTGTCACCTCCAACCTGGAGTATTATTGTATTTACCTAACCGGCCTGGCTTATGTGGAATCAAAATCGGTGCAAAATTACGCCCTGATCAAACTTCAGTTTCACCCTGGTACCAATATGAACCAGGCGATGGCGGAAGTGGTGAATAACGTAAACCGTGCCAAATCAAAGATGCCGGAAGGGACGGTGCCCCCTTTCATCGTGAGATACGATGCGGGCAGCGTGCCGGTGGGACAATTGGTATTCAGCAGTGAAAACCATTCCCTGACTGAAATCCAGGATTTGGCCCTGTTTAAGGTAAGACCCATGTTTTCTTCCCTTGAAGGAGTGAGCGCTCCGCCCCCTTTCGGCGGGAATCAAAAAGCGATAATTGTAAAGGTCAACCCGGAAAAGATGACAAGCCTGGGTATTTCTCCTGACGAGGTCGTGGATGCGATAGCTGCAGGCAACATGGTGACGCCTGCGGGCAATATCAGGATTGGTGATGAAAACTTGATCACACCTATCAATTCAGTGGCCGGAAACATCAAAGACCTGGAAAACCTGGTTGTTAAAAAGGGAGATCGTTTTATGGCTTTTATCCGGGACGTAGCCACCGTGCAAAACGGTTCCGACCTGACCACGGGTTACGCGCTGATCAATGGAAGGCGGTCAGTCTATATACCGGTATCAAAAAGAAGCGATGCCTCTTCATGGCAGGTCGTGCAAAACGTAAAGAAAGCGCTACCGGCCATGCAGGCGGCGGTGCCTGACGACATCCGGGTGACTTATGAGTTTGACCAGACCGAGTACCTGATCAAATCACTCAAATCGTTATTGACGGAAGCCCTGCTTGGGGCCCTGCTTACGGGTCTGATGGTATTGTTTTTCCTGAAAGATTTGCGCAGCGCATTCATCGTTGTACTGACCATACCCCTGGCTTTGCTCGGGGCGGTGACCGGCCTGTCGATAACCGGCCAAACCCTCAACCTTATGACCCTGGGGGGCCTGGCTTTGGCTGTGGGCATCCTGGTTGACGAAGCTACGGTCACGGTTGAAAATATTCACCGGCATCAGGAATCAGGAAAACCCAAACGCCGGGCCATCCTGGAGGCTTCGCTGGAAATTTCTTTTCCAAAGCTCCTGATTCTACTGTGTATTCTGATGGTGTTTGTGCCCTCTTTTTTTATGAGCGGACTGCCAAAGGCTATGTTCCAGCCGCTTGCCATGGCCGTTGGATTTGCAATGATCATATCCTTTTTATTATCACAAACCTTTGTACCGGTGATTTCAGCCTGGTTGCTCAACAACCGTTTATCGCAACACCATAATGGAAAAGCCTTCCGGATGCAGCAAAAATATCGTGAACGCATTGCAGGTTGGATGGCATGGAAACGCCCTATAACCATTACCTATTTTCTAATCCTTGCCCTATCGTTGGTGGGTTTGTTTGCTTCAATTGGTACTGAAATTTTTCCACGGGCAGACGGGGGTCAATTTCAATTCAGGCTCAGACTAAAACCCGGAACCCGTATGGAGCGCACGGAAGAGGCGACCAGGAAGGCGCTGATGCGCATTGAAACGCTCGCGGGAAGAGAAAATGTGGAAATCACTTCAGCTTTTGTCGGGGCGCAGCCATCAAGTTTCCCCAACAACACCATCTATTTATGGACAAACGGGCCATATGAGGCCGTGGTGCAGGTAAAACTAAACTCTGCCAGCGGGGTTTCATTGGCGGATTTAAGAGAAAAAATAAGGGATGATTTCTCTAAAAACATGCAGGACGTCAGCATATCTTTCGAACCCGCAGATTTGGTGGAACGGGTGATGAGCCTTGGCTCGACAACACCCATAGACATTGCTGTCCTGGGCCGAAATATGGAGCAAAGTAAGGCAATAGCCGAATCATTAATGGTAAAACTTACAACCCTAACCTATTTACGCGACCTGCAAATCGGGATTCCACTGGATTATCCTTCCTTGAAGATTGATATTGACCGGGAGCGGGTCGGATTAATGGGCTTGACTATCGAGGATATTAATAATGCTATCGTGACCGCCACATCCAGCAGCCGATTCGTCTCCCCGGTATATTGGCTGGATCAGGAATCAGGGAATACCTACCAGATCCAGGCGGAGTTTCCTCAAAATCAGATGAATTCAATCGAAAGCCTTGAAAACATACCCCTTGGGAAGGAAGGCATGCGTATACTCCTCAGGGACGTAGCCCGTATCTTTCCCGCTAGCAGTTACGGCGTCTATCAGCGATACAATCAACAGAGAATGGTCAATGTAACAGCCAATCTGGAAGAAAAGGATTTTGGTTCGGCCATGAAGGAGATTGATGATATTTTAAACACCCTTGAACTTCAGCCGGGTACCACGATCCTTAAGAAAGGACAATCTCTTGTCTTGGATCAGACTTTATCCGAACTCAAAAATGGTTTGCTGGTGGCCCTGGTGGCCATTTTTCTATTAATGGCCGCAAATTTTCAGAGTTTGCGTATTGGTTTTGTGATCTTGCTTTCAGCCAGCGCCTCCATTGTGGGGGCTTTACTGTTATTAACATTGGCGAATCAAACGCTAAACATCCAGTCGTTTACAGGAACCGTGATGGCGCTGGGAGTATCTTTCGCAAATGGAATATTGATGATTAATGCGGCAGAGGGATTTCGAAAAATGGGCCTTTCCCCTGAAAACAGTATTTCCGAAGCAGCCGGAACGCGCCTTCGCCCTATCCTTATGACTGCCGTAGCCATGATTGCAGGCATGATCCCCTTGTCCGTTGGCATGGGGGAAACCGGAAAACAAATTGTACCCCTGGGCCTGGCCGTGATTGGGGGGCTGACGCTGTCCACTATTATAACTTTATGGATTCTGCCATCAATCTACGGGTCATTCATGACCGGCGTGGGGAATCATTCAATATCTTTACTTCCTGGCGATGAACAATAACTATAGGTCAAAAATATCTTGTTCATTCATTGTCTTGTTTTCCATTTTTTCCTGCAAGACCCCCCCAAAAGGGCGATCATTAATAGAACACACCGATGAACGTATTTATAACACCTTGGAGCTTTTGCCAACGATGATATCCAAAGAGGTCACCCTTCCCGGAAGTTTAAGGGCAAACGAAAAAATAAAAATCTATTCCCGAATTGATGGTTATATTAAAAGAATATATGTTGACCTGGGTACCCCGGTTACGAAGGGCCAGGTCCTGGCAGAGATAGACGCACCGGAATTGCTTATGCAATGGGCAGAACGGAATGAACGCAAACATGCCGCCTATGCCCAATATCTCACCAGTAAGGACGAATCTGAAAGGGCAGCTGATCTGGCAAGAACACCGGGCACCATTCCAATATCTGAGGTCATTCAGGCCCGCAATAAAATGATTGCCGACAGCCTGAATTGGGAGGCGGAAACTTTTTCCTTATCCATTTTAAAAGAATCCATTAATTTTTTACAAATCCGCAGTCCGTTTTCAGGCGTTGTTACAGCCCGCTATTCCGATGAAGGGGAATTAACCGGCAGCGGAGGGAAGCAACATATATTAGAACTGGAGGCTAACGGCCTGATGAGAGTGGAAATTGGCGTTCCGGAAACCTATTCCTCGGCTGTATTGAAGGATAAAAACCTTTCTTTTACTGTTCCCTCCATCCCCGGCCGGGTATTTAGGGCGGTGTTTGCCCGCCGAAGCAATGCATTAACGGAAAATACAAAAAGTGAAATCTGGCAGTTTGATTTGGCCAACCCGGAAGGTCAATTAAAAAGCGGAATGTATGTTCAGGCAAAAATGAAACTGGGACGCAAAGACAGCACCTTTCTTATTCCGCCCGATGCCCTTGTTACGACCCAGGAGAGCCAATACCTGGTTGGAATAAGATCAGACACCACCTGGTTTATTCCGGTTAGCCTGGGATTTAGTTGGAAAGATCAAATTGAAGTATTCGGCGGTTTATCCAGGGGAGACCGCATTGTCCGGTTTGCCAATGATCTGATCCGGGAAGGCGAAAAAATCAAACAGAGCAATGAATAAAAATAAAACCTTTTCAAAACAGAAGGATAATCAGTACCACAATTCAGCCAGGTCGTTTGCCAGCCGGCCCAAATTGGCGTGATCGGTATTGGAAAGTATCAATATGGCGTTGTTTTCTTCCGGAAAGCGGTAATAAATGGCCCGGAATCCGGGCAGGGAGCCGCCATGGTAAACCCAAAGATGGTTTTTAAAACGGCTGACATTCCAGCCCAACCCGTAATCTATACCGGTTCCGTCGGTTTGTTTATTCCCGGTAGGCGTGCCTGGCCGCCACAACATCGACCATGCCTCCTTTGAAAGAAATTGATTTTGTTGAATGGCCAGTTCCCATTTAAGAAGATCAGGGATCGTTGATAAAAAAGCGCCGCTTGGACGGAGGGCGATATAATTTGGCGAGTTCAGCCATTGTTTCGTGACGCCGAGCCAGTATCCGTCTGCACGTGCCGGAACAAGTTCTGAAACGGTAGTGGTCCTCGTCTTCAGCAATCCCGCACTTTGGAATATTTGTTGCTCCATATAGGTGGAAAAAGCCTGGCCGGATACCTGACGGACGATCTCCGCAAGCATAAAATATCCGAGATTGCAATATTGCCAGCGGGTCCCGGTTTCAAATACCAGGGTATCCCCATACGAGGCGCGAATCAGGTCAAGGTCCGCTTTGTTTTCCATGGCGTCGAAGGCCGGGGATTCCCTTCGCAAGCCGGAAGTATGATTGAGCAAATGGGTGACCGTAATGGCTTTCCAGTGCCCGGGGGCATCCGGGAAAAATTTATTTACCGGATCGGTAAGAGACAATTTCCCTTCCCAAGCCAATTTGACCACAGCTGCGGCGATAAACTGTTTGCTGAGCGAGCCGATCTTATAGACGGTCGTGTCTGTGGCAGGACTCAGGGTTTCCAGGTTGGCCATACCCAGACTTTTGGTATAACTGATCTTACCATTCTCAATGAGGCCCACACTGAGACTGGCCAGGTTTTGTTCCTTAAAATGCCGGAGAATAATCGTGTCGTAAGCCGCCGGCTGTGCAAACAGAAAACCCAGATGAATGAAAAAAAGCAGGAAAAACACGGAGCGCATGGAAAATGAATTAAAGAAATTAAGAATTAAGGGAAAACTTCCAGGCGGCTTATCATTTATTCAAAGACCAGGATGCCAAAGCGTTCGTAATCATGAAAATTGGTACGCACCTGCGCCCAGGACCAGGTCGTGCTTCCCTGGTCATAGTCCACCCGGTAAAAATTGGCCCGCCAACGGCTACCCTTTTGAGGAATGCTGTTGGGAAGCGGCTTTAATAAAACAAAGGGGATAAAGAATTCAGCGGTCCAGGATTGGATATCCCCGCCGTTCTTATGAACATGGGTGGCATGCCGGGTTTTCCGGTCACCCTCGTAATGCCAGGGCCTCCAGCCTAAAAAATTGCCTTTATGGTTGGGTACAAGAATGGGCAGTTCATAATTCAGGGGCGACAACTCATATTCGAAATAGACCGGAAATGAGCGGTCTGGCCAGAAAAAGGCTTCCACCACGTCTTCATTCCAAAGGTCCAGGAAATCTTCCTTCATGGTGGCGGTAATGGTTTGGTCTTCGCACCGGAACAGGCAATACATACCGGTTTCGGAATACAGCAGTTTTACCGCGGTCTGGTAGGCTACCTGGTCGTTTTTCCGACGGCTTAATTCGAGCCAATCCGTCTTGGTCCATTCGGGTGAGGCCCCGTTGCCTGAAAAAGTAAAATCCGGGGTTTTTTTCACCATCCAGACCGGGATTTCAGACGCTTGTCCGCTTACCCCAAGCGCATACAAAGAAAGAATAACCGGTATAAAAAACCTGACCTTCATGCAAAAAGGTTTATTTGCCAAGCATGGGAAACAGCCGTTTAATCTCTTCAGCATTGGGCTGGCTCCCGTATTCGCAGATTTCAAAGGATTCGGCGTGCCTGACCTGGCCCGCCCTCGATGAACCATACCATTTGACCAGAGTGGCCTTGATTTTTGCGTCGATCGGCCGGCTCAACCTTTTGGTCAGCCATTTGACGCGATCCGCCTTATCTGCAGGCACCTGGTCGGCGTAATGGCCAATCCAGGGCAGCCATTCATACATCTGGGATTCATGGGCATCGATGCATTGTATCTTCTGATCAAAGACCGAAGTGATATCGACTGAAATATCAGGCCGGAATGGATTGGGTCTTTGAAAATGGTCCTGGAAATAAAGAAAAACCGGATTCTTTTTAAGGGCGGGAGCTTCTGGCATGATCAGGGGTACGGCCACCATATAAGCGGCATCTTGCACAAGCACCCCGGTATAACGGTGGTCCGGGTGATAATCGTTTGGGCGGGGGGCAAGCACAACATCGGCATTCCACTCGCGTATTTTTTTTATGATCTGAAGTCTTACGTCCAGGCTGGGCACCAATAAACCATCGTGGTTGTCCAGCACATCATAACTCACACCCAGCCGACGGGCGCATTCCTGGGTTTCTTCATACCGCCGTTTAGCCAGTTCAGGGGCCTTCATATTCTGATGGCCGGCATCCCCGTTGGTGACGGAAACAAATTTTACGGCATGGCCCATTTTGGCCCAAAGGGCAGCAGTACCCCCCCCTTTCTGGTCGCAATCATCCGGATGGCCGCCGAACATGATGATCCGGAGTTTGCCGTCCGCGGCCTGTGCATGGAGGCCGGAGGGGCGTGGCATTAAAATAAGAATACAAAACAGGAGGAAATAAATCGACTTCATAGGAAAGGATTAATTCCTGTGAAGATAAACAGGGAATAGGAAAATCGCGCTATGAATCGGAGGATCAACATGAGCTGGTCCCTGGAGCTCCTTTCCAGGGAGGGTCCGCTCCGCTTACCTTTTTACCAGTTTAAATGCTATATTCCTTCCAAGTCCCTGCATCAGGGCCAAATTGATCCAGCTCAGGGCCAATTTTTCCAGCAATTCAACCTTATCGTCGCCCCCAAAATCATAACAGGTTTCAAAACCCAGGTCTCGCGCAAGCTTACTGGCGGCTTGTTTGGCCACGAGGCTGTTTCCGGCAGCAAACATATCGATTCCGGTCCCTTGATAGACCGGATCTGCCAGGTTTTCAAATCCGGTCGTATTAAAACACTTGACCACTTCGGCGGAAGGAGCCAGGGCTTTGATTGCATGAAAAGCAGTGGGATAAGGCCCGGGCCTGGTCCTCACCGAATTGGTGGCATCGATAATAATTTTTCCGGAAAGGTCTCCGAGAGAGGGAATAAGGTCAAGCACGACTTCAGGCGGGGTAGTGATCACGAGCACCTCTGCACCTTTTACCGCATCTTCTACGGATTGGATCCGGACATCTGGAAGTAAGTCCTGGATTTTTTGAGCTTTAGGAGAAGCGGAGTTTCTTGCTCCAAACAGAACGGAATGACCGGCAACAATCCACCCTTTTCCAAGGGCGGAGCCGACGTTTCCCGTTCCGAGAATGGTGATTTTCATGGCAATTAGGAATTTAAATCAGAAGTTTAAAAAGGTGCCAGACTAAACCAGGATATTATTCTGAATTGGAATAGGTTTGAGTTGATGGGTTTCCCCTAAAAATTTCTCTCATATCAATTTCAATATTCCTGCTCATGGCTGTTATCGGCACGTCGTTGGCACTTCCTTCAAACGGGCTTTCAGAAGATTCGCCTATTTTTTCCATAGTAGTGAATATCCAACCCGATAGGGCGCTGAAGGGAACACTGAGCCAAACCAGGTGGTCTCCCAGTTTTTCAAATTCCTGGAACATGCCAAAGGGAATCAGGAAAATAAAAAGGCGGATAAACCAAAGGTTTAAAGTGGCATACTGGCGGGGATAGGGAAAGTTTTTAAGTCGTTCGGAGGCTCCTTGGTGTGCATACAGTTCAACGAGTATTTTTTCAAGCTCCATGTGACGGAAATCTTCAATAAGCCCTTGTTCCAGCAATTCTTTCAAATGAGAAGACTGGAGGGCAATGATCTGGACCGCTTTATTGGTTTTTGACATCACGACCTCATATTCCTCAGGGGAGAGATAGGGCCGAAGGGCATCGGCAAGCCGGGTTTCGTGTTCTTCAACCCGGAACCATTTGTTTTTATATTCCAGGTTATGGATTTTATAAATGGATTCCCAGGGCCTTCGCTCACGGAGTTGAAATCGCAATGCGGTAAGCCAGGCAAAATGTCGTTCATAAAGCGTTTTGTGGACAGCGGACAGACCCCCGACGGTAAGTTTATTGAGGACGTGCCGGTTGGTCACATAATCTTTAACAAGGATAGCCCAGCTCCTGCTTGAATTGACAATGGATCCCCATATCCTACGGCCTTCCCATAGCCGGTCATAAGATGCATTGTTTTTAAAACCCACCACAAAAGCGACCGCGGTTCCAAGCAATGCAATGGGAAGCCAGGGCAGGGCCAGCCATTTCCAATCAAAAAGAACATAGAGCACAGTGGGGAAAAGAGCAATGACGAGATGGAGATAAATATCCCGCCGGGTCCACAGTAAAACTTCCTTAAACGAGTAATGACTTCCGGAATGCATACGTGGAAAGTTAACAAATGTTTAATCCGATGGTTCAGTCCATTGAATGAAAAAACACTGTTCTAATTGGTTCAGGGTCCCTTAAATTTAGTTTTTGATGAATCCCCTTATCCACGGGTGAAAATATTACCTTGGGAACCAATACGTTGGAGATTCATGGATTAAAAGTATACTGATTATACACAGTTTCATTTAGGGGCATCACTTACGCCATCCGCTTTTCACGATCCTCCTTTCTCCATAATTTTCTTTGCTTCTTTTTTTATCCGGCCATAGGTAAAGGGAGCCAGCATGAGGCCAATAAACGTTTTCGGATAATTGGGCATTTGATCGATCCCGATATCATCCCCAGGTTGTTGCCCCCTGGGCATATGAAAGGTGCCAAAAAGCAGGTCCCAGAAGATCACGTCTCCGCCATAATTGGAATTTCCCTCTTCGATCTTTTTGGAATGATGGTAACGATGATTTTTGGGTGAAGAAAAGATGTAATCAAAAGGGCCCAGGATCACATCCATATTGGTATGCTGGAAACGGCCAATGGTGCGACCCAGCAGGCCGGTGACAAAAACGATCTCCACGGGAGCTTTTACAAAAGCCAGCGGGATCGCCCATAGAAAATTGGAAACCAGGCCTTCCAGCGGGTGCGAACGGGTGCCGTTGAACCAATACAGTCTTTCGGAAGAATGGTGTACGGCATGCCACCGCCACATAAATTCATTTTCATGCATCCAGCGGTGGTACCAGTACCGGAAAAAATCATTGACCGATAATAAAACAAATACCTGCAAGGCTGGATGGAGAAATCCCGGCCAAAGGTCACGACCGATTTCCGGGGATATTTTCTGGACCACCAGGGAAATCGTCGCCAGTTGAAGCGGTTTATTGATATAATCTCCCCATACCTTATTCCCAAAAAACAGTAAGACATCTACCGGCATATCCTCATCGTTTTGCCATTTTTTACTAAAGGGCAATAGCCGTTCCAGGGGGGCAAAAATGAAACCCATAATCAGGAACATGACGATGGTGCCCCCGAAAGTCCTTATGGTATAACCGCCTTCTACCAATTTGAACCCCACCCAAACCGTAAGGATCATAAAGAGCGGGAAAATAGTGACCTGGAGGGATTTTTTAAGCCAGGTGCCTTCAATCGCCTCGGCCAGGGGATCAATTTTTTTCAGTAAGGCCCGGAAAGGAGCCAGGATAAAGCGATGGCCGATGAATTCCAGGGGCCTGAACAGGTTATCCAGCATGGATTCGATCCGCTTCATGGTTTTTGAAATAAATATATCAAATACATCAGATAAACCACTCCGCCGCCTGGCAGAAACCGGATTTAAGGGACCGCCATTTCAGGGTCCTTTGTTTTTTTCTTCAGGATCAAAGCGCTGAGGAGGGCCACAATCAGCCCCACCGGGAGCACTTCGGCATAGGTGACCAATATGACAAACAGGGGATTTTTATACATTTCCTTAAACTTATCCATGTCCGCGGTCTGTTTTGCCACTTCGGACGCACTCGCCCCCTTTTCCGCGGCGTTTTGCAGGACATAGGGGATGTATTTGTCCAGAAAATCGGGAACAAAAAGATAATAATAAAACAACCAGGTCAGCACATAACAGGTGGCTGCAATAAAAGCGATGAGCGCTCCCATTTTAAAAGCGGAACCGAAACCGATCAGGCCTCCGTTGAATTTGTTGCGGTAATTGCGCACGGCAATGAAAATGAACGAAAAGATCACGATCATGGCCGCATAGCCAAGGATGTCGTTGCCCTTAAAATCACCGCTGTGGTAGCACAGGTTTACCGTATAGACCATGTTGGCGGAAAGTACCGCGCCCATGATCAATCCGAAAATCAGAATGTTTTTTTTCATAGAAAAAATTTATTGAAGGCCTAAAAATAGGCCCCTGGGTCGCCCTCCCATTCATACTTAAGTCTGATTTTTGGCTCTTTCGCCCATATTCATACCAAAGGAGGATAAGATCAGGGTATGATTTGCAGCCTTTTGGCCTTTTCAACAGCCTGGGTCCGGCGCCGGACCTCCATTTTCTCGAAAAGCCTCGAACCGTGTGTTTTGACCGTGCTCAGGGAGACAAATAAGCGGGAGGCAATTTCTTCGTTGCTCAGGCCCTGGGCCATCAGTTGGAGCACCTCCAGTTCCCTCTTGCTCAGATTCAACCTGGATAATTCGTTTTCATTGAGTTTAAATCCGGGATCTGCGGGAATAAGTACCGTTTTTTCAACCATGACGGTTTTCAACCGGGGTTTGGTCAGCTTGCGGGCGATCCAGATGCCGAGGAGGGTAAAGAGAAAGGCAATGAGGCCAATATAAATTTCAATAGAGTGATCCACGATCAAAAATCTCCATTGCAGCCACTTGAGCAAAAACAAAAGGAAGGCCAGGGCCATCCCATAAAGAAGGGCCATCCGGTGTTTGGATAAATAACCGAATTTTGAAAGCTTCATGGAAAAAGAAAATAAAATAAGGACAATCCTCTATTGGGGACAAAATTAATAATGGATTTAAGCAGGAGCAGGGCTTTTTAAAAATTAACAAAACAGGCCTTCGATTCAACCGGGATCGGCCGGATTCAGGTCTCTATTTAAGTAGTATCTTCGGCTTGAAAGCGCCTTGAGTTAAACGAAGCAGCAGCAAAGCTTTAACATTATGCCCCATCTGGTTAAATTCCTAGGTCCATACCTTATGGCAGCTTCGATCCTGGCTGGAATCAACCTGGTCTTTTTTTCCCCTGAGCTAAGTGGCAAAGTATTGTTCCAAAGCGATATGATCAATAATAGGGGCATGGCCCGCGAAGCGATGGCGCATTTTGAAAAGACCGGTCGTCCAACGTATTGGACCAATGCAATGTTTGGAGGCATGCCCACCTATCAAATTTATGTTCCCCAGACCAAAAGCAACCTCTTTGAGTTTCTGATCAAAGGCCTGAGCCTTTCTTTTTCCGGGTCATTAAAATATTATCTGATTTTGTCATTGGGCGCCTTTTTAGGATTGTGCTGCCTGGGAATGGGGCCCTGGCTTTCATTGATCGGGGCTTATTCCATTGCCTTTGCAACGAACCATGTTGTCCTGGTAAGCTCCGGTCATTTGACCAAAATTGGCGCGCTGGGATTTGTGCCCATGATTCTGGCAGGAGCCTATTTATTGTTCAATAAAAACTGGAAATGGGGATCTGTGGTTTTTGCATTTGGACTGGCGGGGAGTCTCAGGATGAATCATATCCAAATGACCTACCAGGCCGGTATATTGCTTGCCATATATGTGCTGGCAGAAACCATTCTGAGGGTAAAGAAAAAAAGAGTAAACACATTGATACGCCCCGCCCTGGGTCTCTTGTTCGGGGTGATCGCTTCCTTTCTGGTCAATTATTCGCTGCTCATGGGTATGCGGTCTTATGCCGGCGAAACGTCCAGGGGAGGATCGGTCCTGAGTGGCCATACGGCCAAGGAAAGCGACGGTTCAGCAGGAGGCAAAAACGGGCTGGATTGGGAGTATGCCATGCAGTGGAGTGAGGGATATAAAGACTTGATGTCCTTATTGGTACCGGGCGCGGTAGGCGGATCAACCAATGAAGTTTGGTCAAAAAAGTCAAAAATGGCTGCTGCATTAGAAAAAAACGGAATAGCCGTTCCTGATCGTTTTACGCTGCCGATGTATTGGGGGGAATTACCCAATACCAAAGGGCCGGATTATCTGGGTATTTTATTGGTGTTGGCTTTTATTATGGGGCTCATCCTGGTAAAAGGTCCGTTAAAATGGATGGTCTTGACCGCTGCGGCTTTTCTGGTCCTGCAATCGCTGGGTCATCATTTTTCGATATTGAATAAACCATTGTTTGAATTCGTGCCGTATTATAATAAATTCAGGGCGCCGAATTCCATATTGAACGTTTTATCCACCCTAGTGCCCTTGTTTTCCATTTATGGGTTGTACCTGTTTATGCAGCATGCCTGGACAAAAAAAAGCATTCTGAGCCTATTTAAAAAGACTGTTTTGCCTTTGGCGGGAGCCTTGATTTTGATCTTGGTTTTAGGGCCCCAAATCTTTGAAATGAAATCCGATTTGGGCGATCCGGATTGGAAAACCAATCGAGAACTTTATGAGGCCTTGCTGCAGGAACGCAGGAGTTATTTAAATTCAGATACGGTACGGGCGCTGGTTATTTTATTTATTGGTGCGGGCCTTTTATACTTATATGCCTTGAAAAAACTGAAGCCACAGGACTTTATATTGGCCTTTGGCCTGCTCGTCGGCTTTGATCTTTGGATGGTCGCCAAAAGGTACGTCAATGCCGGTAATTTTGTAACCGAACCGTCAATCCATTCAATATTCAAGCCCAGAGCGGTGGATCAGGAAATACTCAGGGACTCTTCCCTCTCCTACCGTGTTTTGGATCTCAGCGTAAATACTTTCAACACGGCTATCCCTTCGTATTTTCATAAAACCATTGGCGGATACAGTGCGACTAAATTGAGCCGGTACCAGGATATGGTCGAACGGCACTTCAGTCAAAACAACAGGAATGCGCTGAACATGATGAACACCAAATACATCATTGATAAAAAAGGGGTTTTGGAGCAAAACCCGGATGCCCTGGGCAATGCCTGGTTTGTATCCAGGGTAAATACAGTGAATACGCCCCGCGAAGAGATTGAAGCTATAAATAGTATGGATCCAGCAGAAGAGGCGGTCCTGCTGCAAAAGGAATTTAAAAATTTAGAGGTCCTGCCGTCCTATCAGAAAAACGGGATCATCCGGCTTGTGCAATACTCCCCGGACCATCTTATCTATGAAACTGAAACCTCCAGTGAACAATTTGCTGTTTTTTCGGAAGTCTGGTATGGCCCGGACAAGGGGTGGCATGCCAGGATTGATGGCCGGCCAGCAAACCATGTGAGGGTCAATTTCTTGTTGAGAGCGATGCCGGTCCCGGCCGGAAAGCATCAAATTGAATTTAAATTCGCCCCCCCAGAGATGGCCGCCAACAACATTTCTTTTTATGCCGGCACTTTTTTAGGGTTATGGGTCTTGACATCCATAGGAACTGCCCTTAAAAAGCAATGGACCCCTATACCCGACCTGGACGGGCCGCAAAAGAATACGGACCGGCATCCTTCCGGGTCAGGAAAGACAGGATAACCACAGAAAGGCATGAACGACAGCAACAAGCCATGGTTAAGCATCATAACGGTGTGCTACAACGACGCCAAAAACCTGAAACGGACCCTGCAGAATATCCGTGAGCAAAAAATTAAAAGAGTACAGTTAATCGTTGTCGATGGGGATTCAAGCGACCATACGGCATCGGTAATCCAGGACTTTCAGGATGTGATTACAGATTGGATAAGCGAAAAAGATGAGGGGTTATATTTTGCCATGAATAAAGGAATCCGATTGGCAAAAGGGGACTATGTTGTTTTTCTGAACGCGGGGGATGTATTTCATGACCCACAAGTAATCTCTTATATTTATAACCATCATGAAAATAAAGATATATTATATGGGGATGCTGTTTTTGTGGATCAGGAAGGAAGATTTAAAAGCCGCAGGCATAAAAAAATCCCCAAAGAACTAAACTGGCTCAGTTTCAGGAACGGCATGGTGATTTGTCACCAGGCATTGATCGTAAAGAAGACCAAAACCCTTTTTTACGATACGCAATACCAGGTTTGCGCGGACCTGGACTGGGCAATACGGATTACCCAGGGGGCTGAAAGCACCCGAAATTTGGGTATAACGGTTTGTGATTTCCAGCGTGGCGGGATATCTGACCAAAGGAGAAACACGGCTTTACTGGAAAGATGGCGGATACAGCAAAAACATTTTGGCTTGAAGGCAACCTTATGGAGCCACCTGAAAATCCCCATGGCATTTTTATTGTGGAAATGGGAAGGCCTTAAATGGAAGGTTCCTGCAGTTGCTTTTCAGATAAAGATAGAAAAAGCGAGCCTTAACAAAAACGGAACATGAAGAAAGGGAAACCCATTATCGTATTCCTGTTAAAAGGAGAACGCGCGCAAAAAGATAGTCCGGATAAGGGGATGGATAATGCTTGATAAATTTGAACCCGGATTCATTTTTTACAGATGACCGATACTCCCGTGCTTTTTTTGGTGTTTAACAGGCCATCTACCACAAGATTGGTATTTGGCCAATTGCAAAAAGTGAAACCCTCGAGACTGTTTATTGCGGCCGATGCGGCCAGGACGGAAATTCCGGGTGAAAAGGAATTATGTGAAGAAGTGAAACACATAGTATCCGGGATAGACTGGCCTTGTGAGGTTCATAAGCTGTACCGGAACCAACACCTGGGTTGCAAAAACGCCGTAAGCGGCGCGATCACCTGGTTTTTTGATCAGGTGGATGAAGGGATCATTTTGGAAGACGATTGTCTGCCTTCAGTAAGTTTTTTCTCATTCTGTACCCAAATGTTGGGGCAATACAAAAATGAAAACACCATTTTTCATATAAACGGAAATAATTTTCAGCGGGCAATACTTCGGGGCGATGGGTCTTATTATTATTCCAAATACGCCCACGTTTGGGGATGGGCAACCTGGAAGCGAGCCTGGTCACATTATAGTTTGGAGCTTAAAAACTGGGAAACATTTAAACAATCGGAGGACTACATAAAACAATTTACTTCCCCGGAGGAAAAAAGATATTGGAGTGGTAAATTTGAAAAATATCAGCGTAAACCCGCGGTAAATAATTACTGGTCTTACCAATGGTTATATGCCTGCTGGTATTACGGCGGAATATCGATTACTCCCCAAAAGAACCTGGTAACAAACATAGGCTTTGGCATGGGCACCAATACCATAATTGCACTTCACCACCTGATCATAAAAGCGGAAGAATGGCCCCCGCCCTATATAAAACCCAAAGACCGGTCAGTGGATAAGGAGGCGGACGACTATACCTTTAAGAACATCTATAAATACAAAGGCCCGATTTCGAGCCGTATCAAATATCACCTGCATCGAATATTCGGTAAAAGAATGCCATGAAGTTAAAGTCTTTTATACCGGAACGATGGTATCTGAGGTACCTCAAACCTCTGGAAATGCATATTGTACAAAGCAGGGGCAAACGGATATATTCCCAGGAAGGAGAGGATATATTAACAGACCGTCTTTTAGGGGGAAAGGAAATCGGGTTTTATATTGATGTCGGCGCGCATCATCCGCGGAGGTTTTCAAACACCTATTATTTTTACCGAAAGGGGTGGTCGGGAATAAATTTTGAACCCAATCCTGAACTCTTTAAATTTTTTTTAAAAGAGAGGCCCCGGGATCTGAATTTCAACACCGGTTTATACCGCAAGCCGGCGCAATTAAAGTATCATTATTTCGAGGAACCGGCATTGAATACGTTTTCAGTCGATGCCGCGGCCCAATACCAGGCAGGCAATCACAAACTTATAAAAACAGAAACCATTGCAGTGACTACTTTATCAAAAGCCTTAGAAGGCGTCCAGGTGCCGGAAGTCATTGATTTTATGAGCATCGATACCGAAGGTCTGGAAGGAGATATCCTCCGGGCCATTGACTGGAACGAAATCAAGCCGGAGGTATTGCTCATCGAATTAAAATACGAAACGGTAGAACAACTGTTGGATTCCGAGAGGGTAAAGTATTTAAAAGGCTTCCAATACAGACCCGTATCAAAACTTATGAATACCGTAATTTTTAAAAAGGAATAAAACCGGCTTCAGCTTAGTAAAAATAGTTGAATGAATACGGCCATAGTATATGGATCATAAATAACGAAAGGGTCCAGAAAAGAAATCAGCCGGCGACTTATTTAAAAACAACCTACTCTATTAAAACCATCTTCCTGCTGTCCGTGAAGAATCCCGATTCAAACCGGTAATACAAGACTCCCGTCGCCCCGATCTCCCTCCGGTCAGGCCAAACCTCGTGATAGCCCTTTGTCCAGTCACTTTCTATGGAGCGGATCGTTTTGCTGGTCACGTCGTGTATGCTCAGCGTCCCCCAGCCCTCCTGTGCCAGCCGCAGGCCGATCACCGTACCCTGGTCAAAGGGATTGGGATAATTCTGATACAATTCGCTCTTTGAGTTTACCTTATTTCCTTCAGGAGTTACACATCGGGTATCGAGGTTACCTGCTTCGCCCTTTGTCCCGATGCTTCGATCTGGATCTCGGCCCACGGAGCCTCCACCTTCGTAAGACTCATCGACAGTCAGCTGCGAACCGATACGAAGCATTCACTCAGTCTGCCATTTTCCTAATGCAGATAATTAATTGAACGTTTAAACTTCAATGAAATGGATCGAATAAAAAGTAAAAAATCAGACGTAAGGTCGATTCAAACCAGGTCTTTGCCTAAATTTGTATATCTGCGACAGAGGTCTGAATATGTTTGAAATTACCCTCCCCGTCCTGAATGAAGAAAAGAACCTAAAAACCCAGGTGCTCATTCTGCATCATTTTTTATTAACAGAATATTCCCTGTACCCGGATTGGAAAATCGTGATTGCGGACAACGGATCGACGGATAATACCCAAGGCGTTGGAGAAAAGCTGGCAGAAGAATTTGCGCGCATAAAATATATCCGCGTGGGAGAAAGAGGTGTTGGCCTGGCCTTGCAATCATCCTGGAGTCAATCGAAGGCCCCTATCATTGGGTATATGGACCTCGACCTGGCTACGAACCTGAAACATTTGCCGGAAGCAATAAGCGCTTTGACATCCGGCTTTGACCTGGTATACGCCTCCAGGCTGGCTAAAGGGTCCGTAATAAAAGGCAGGAAATTTATCCGGGAATTCAGTTCACGGGCATTTAATATGATTGCCAGGAGCTATCTAGGCGTTCACTTTTCAGACGGCATGTGCGGTTTTAAGTTTATGAAAAGAGAGGTTTATGAAAAATTGGTTGCGGGCGGAGCCAGGAGCAAAACCTGGTTTTTTTCTACCGAATTATTGTCCGTGGCCGAATGGCAGGGCTTCAGGATATGTGAACTTCCGGTCGAGTGGACGGATTCTCCGGAGAGCCATGTAAGGATCCTGCCCCTGGCGGTGCAATATCTGAAAGCCATGAAAAAATTAAAAAGATATAAGCCGCGTAATTAACCGGGTTTACCATTCAGGTAATTATTTTTTCAACCGGTAGTGTATATATTTTACCTTACGGACCCCGGCCCTGGACCAGGCTTTATCCATTTTTTGCCACTTCGATTTATTAAGCAGGGCATCATATTGTGCTTCTGTTCTTACGTATTCGCCTCGGTCTAAGGAAGCGTAAAAATTATTGATTGGATTCCGGGCCAGGAACAGGACGTCCTGGGTGTTCAATGAACGGACGGAAGCGGAATCAAACACGGCGTTGAGGGTAGTGACGACGGCCAGATCATTCAAATGATGCAATACCCCGAACAGATTGACGGTGGTAATTTGATACTCGTCCAGGGAGCGGATCAACTGGGTTTTTATCCCTTCGTTTGAAGGGAGCAGGTCAAGATTTAAATTTATAAAAGCCGAGGAAATATTCTTTTGGGCGGCTCGCGAAGCGGCCCGTTTTAAATACCGGCCGGATTGGTCGATTCCCAGATAAAAGGCGGGTTTATTCGGCGGATCGGTATATCTCAGGATATCCGCAGGTCCGCAGCCCAGGTCCGCAATCCGCTCATTTTTATTGTAGTAATTGCCATAAGCGGCCCAGGTTTTCAGGGGCATACCCAATAAAAGGACCTGCCTGGAATAGTGGTAAAAGAAGGGATTGGAAAGAAGCTTTTTTAACCGGGCGATCATTTTGGGACCTCCCCCGGAAGAATCGGGAGGAAGCGGGCTGGAAATATAGGGAAAGAATTCTATCCGGCCGTTACGTACTGGCGGATCCCATTTAGTCAATTTTAAATAATACATTTGGCACCTAATGCAGCAAGCCCCATGCCTGTGAAAAAGGAAGCGCCAAAACAGGGATCCCCTGCGGCGCCAGATCCGGGTAACCATAAAAAACAAAGGCCGGAACAATCAGGCGTATCCTTCGAAAATCAACATTTATACAACCCGAAAGTTTTCACCATTTTATCGTTGGCAGTATGCCTGTTCATGTGCCTGATGAGCTTCGATTATGGCGTAAACGGAGATGAAAAATTCCAGGTCAGCTATTCAAAAAAGCTATGGAGCTATTATTCCACTTTCGGGGAGGACACTTCTGCTTTATACGTCCCGGAGGGGAATATGCATCTGTATGGAGGATTGTTTGATCTGACCGCGATCAGCCTGAATAAGCTTTTGGGCCTGGACAATGAATATACTCCGGAATTTCACTATACCCGGCGGGTATTATGCGCGCTCTTCGGTTTTATCACCATTCTGTTTTCGGCCTTATTCGCAAGGCAGGTCGCGGGATGGCCCCTGGCGTTCATGACCCTGGTCTTTATGCTGTTTTCTACCCGGTTTTTCGGAGACTGCATGGTCAATCCAAAGGATGTCCCTTTTGCAGCGGGATATATCATGGCTTTATATTTTATAGTACGGTTTATCCGGGAATTGCCCAGGCCAGGCATAAGCTCCATGTCGGGCATTGTGTTCGGGGTCATGATTGCGCTGAATACCAGGGCGGGAGGATTGTTGTTGATCGTGTATTTATTCTTCTTCACAGCCTTGTTGTTGACGAGAAAAGCAATCAAAAAAGAATCTTTTTCAAACAAAGAGCTTGTAATAAGCATTGGGTATACCCTGGTCGTGGGTTTTTTGGCCTACCTGGCCGGAATCCTTTTTTGGCCTTATGCGCTCCAACACCCCTTCACCCATCCTTTAAAGGCACTGTATGAATTTACCAGGCAGCCCATCACCATGAACGTATTATTTAACGGGGAACATATAAACTCCGCCAGGCTGCCCTGGAACTATCTTCCGGAATGGATCCTCCGGACCATTCCATTGTTTTCCATTTTCGGTTTATTTTTTTTCATCCGTTTGCTCAAACAAAGATTACAGGATATTCCCTTCTTTGAAGGGTCTGTCCTGGCCTTCGCCGCCTTTTTTCCGGTGTTCTATGCCATATTCAAGGACTCTACCCTGCACGATGGTTGGAGGCATTTTATATTCATTTATCCGCCCCTGGTGCTGATCGCAACCTTTGGATGGTATTTATGGTTTACTTCATTTCGATCTAAAATTTTCAGGATCGTGTCCTTTTTGCTGTTGGCGGGCTTGCTTTCGGAAAACCTTTATGCTTTAGTTTCACTGCATCCATATCAATACGCTTATTTTAATCCTTTGTTTGGAGGAATAAAAAAGGCCTATGGCCATTTTGAAACGGATTATTGGATGCTTTCCATAAAAGAAGCTTCCAGCTGGCTAAAGAAACAGGAAAGGGTGGAGTTGAACAAGAAACGCCATACGGTGATCACCAACGGCATGTACCCGGCCCAGGTTTATTTGGGGGATTCCTCCAATAATATGGATCTTAAGTACACCGCCTATTATTACCGCAGCGAAAAATACTGGGATTACGCCTTGTTCTATTCAAGATTTATAAACAGAAACCAGCTGCTGAATAGGAGCTGGCCCCCGAAAGGAACCATCCATATCGTCAAAGCCGGGGGCGTACCCTTGTGCGCCGTGGTGAAACGGGAAAATCAGGAGGATTACCTGGGATTTGAAGCCATGAAACGAAATGATTATAAGGCCGCAATCCATCACCTGGTCGAAGCCCTGGAATACACGCCTTATAATGAAACGGTATCTTATGCCCTGGCGGTAATTTATAAAAACATTTGTGAATATGATAAAGCCGAGCGCGCCATTGAAATGAGCCTCAATGCCTATCCGAACAATCCGGCGGGCATACAGTTATTGAATGACATAAAATTGGAAAAGGAGAATTATCTGTTTAAACGCTAAAGTCCGGGTGTTTTACACAAAACCTTATAAGGATTCTTGCTAATGAACCAGAGCCGTTGAGTGCAGCGGATTCACCAAAGCCCAGCCCATTCCTTCCCATTGGATGCTCATCAGGTCGCCATGCTCCAGTTCGATCCCGGCTCCATAACTAAAGGCATCCGCACCGAAAAAATGAATATGAACGTCCCAGGGAAGCCGGTGGTTGTCGTATTTAAAATGATGGTATTCCAGATTTTCCAGGCTATGGGTGATATGGTCTTCGCCGGTATGGATGGTTTTTTCCCATAGGGTTTTTCCTTTCCGGGCAATGGAAACCTTCCCGCTGAGTGATTTAAAATGTTGGGAAAGGGAAAGCTCGGGGCCCAGGCTGCAATTCCGGATTTTGGACGGGGCCAGCCACAGGTAATTTTTCTTTTCCATGGCATGGTCGGAAAACTCATTGGCCGTGGCAAATCCGATACGGTGGGGATTGCCGTATTCATCATTGACATAGATTCCCGCGATTTCGGGTTCTTCTCCCCCGTCCAGGCCGTATGAGGGGATGACCAGGGGATCGAGATGCCCTCTTAACTGAGAACCATTTCCTTTATAAAACCATTCGGGCTGGACCCCAGACCGTCCATTCGCGGGCTTGCCCCCCTCCAGGCCCCATTGATACATGATCATGCTGTCGGTCAGGGAACCTTTTTCCTGCAATTCATGCATTTTCTGACGGTTTTCCGCACTGGCTTTGTGGGTCAGGCCTGTTCCGGACAACATACAATACCGGGGATTGATCGGATGATCAAAGGCAGGAAGTATTTTCCACTCGCTTCGTCCATCGTAAATACCTTCATAAGGCAGTTTTTCATCCGAAAGGTTTTGTCCAACACAGTCCATCGGATTTTTTTGCTGATCTATAGCCGCACAGGCGAGATCGTAAGCGGTGGTATAATTCAGGATAAGGACCAGATCATCTCCCTGAACCAGGGCAAGCCTCCGTTGTCCCTGTTTGTGAAATAATTGAATGAGCCGCATGGGACAAAAAAATTTGGACTGAATAGTTAAAGATCCGGATTCGTTCAATAAAACCGGAAATTTTTGTTTAGCGGTTTTCGTATTTTTAACAATATTAGGCCGGTGGTAGTATAAAGGAATCAGATTTAACGGAAAGGTTTTTGAAAGGAAAACCATTAAACTAAACGCGATAACCCCAAAAATTTATATCCATGCAAGCGGAAAGGCCAGAAGGCCATGCTGCCCGGATCAGGTCCATCGATGTGATTCGCGGCCTGGTGATGGTGCTGATGGCCATCGATCATGTCCGGGTGTACTCCGGGATTCCGGCAGGAGGTCCGGATCCGGGTGTATTTTTTACAAGATGGATCACCCATTTTTGTGCGCCCGGTTTTGCATTTTTTGCAGGCACGAGCGCTTTTTTATATGGTTTAAAAAAGGGAAATGCCGGGAGCCTGAGCCGCTTTCTCCTTTCAAGGGGCCTGATCCTGGTCGTGCTGGAACTTACCCTACTTCGTTTTTTCTGGGCTTTTCATATTAACTATCAGGAATTTATACTTGCCGGCGTGATCTGGATGCTGGGATGGTGTATGGTATTGCTGGCCACCCTGGTATGGCTCCCCCCCCGGGTTGTGGGTTTAATCGGAACGGCTGTAATCGTCTTTCAATCCTGGTTTAGCCGGGTACCGCAAGTTTTGCCCGAATCCATCAGGGCGTCTTTTGGAAAAGGATGGGAATTTATTTATCCCTCAGGATTTGAAACGTTCAGCGGGGTTTCCGTCCTCTATTCGCTGGTGCCCTGGATCGGAGTGATGGCTGCCGGTTATGGATTTGGGTATATTCTTTCCCTTGGAGAGATCCAAAGGCGTAAAGCGGCGCTTCGAACCGGGCTTCTGTTTATCCTGCTTTTTATTATCCTGGGCAGTATCCAGATTATAAGGAGCCCGGAGGATACGGACGCTGCTCCCTTTCTGTTCCGGTTGCTGAATCAGCAAAAATACCCGGCTTCGCCCTTATTCCTTTTAATGACGCTTGGCCCTTTGCTGGCCCTTCTTCCTGTGGCTGAAAAATTGAAAGGCGGAATTTCAAAAGTTCTTGAAGTCTTTGGAAGGGTGCCTTTTTATTATTATTTATTGCACATTCCCCTGATCCACCTCAGCGCCCTGTTTATATATAAAATTAAAACAGGAAGCATGCATCAGGAATTTTTCACCTATGCCCCCTATGCGCAGGTCCCTCAGGAATATCGCTGGAGCCTTCCGTTATTATTCCTGGTTTTTGCGGTCAATGTGGGGATTTTGTATTTCCTGTGTAAAAGGTATGCCGGATATAAAGCCAGAAATCCCGGGAAAAAATGGCTAACCTATATCTGACCAACGAATGACCATTTGAAAGCCCTTCTTTGAATGCAATGTTTAAAGTATTCGGAAATTCCCACAAGGCCCTGTCCGGGGGAAGATTACCGGGGTTTCATGCAGGAAATTCCAATCACCGGTTGGCAATCCACAATAGCCTTCCAATAATCGGATCCAAATTCCTGCAGGCCTTCGGGTGAAAGCTCCAGGGAATGCCAGCGGACATCGGTTAACCCGGCTTTTAAAAATGCGGCTTCATGGGTTTTTTTTTCAAGGTGATAATTGGTGACCGCGATATGCGAACCGTCTTCCTGGTAAAAGCGGTAGATCACTTCAGCACTTTCCTGATAAGATTCATTCTCACGGGTAAAACCATAATGCCGCAAGGCCCCGGGCGGGCAACGGTGATCCGGATTGCTGTTGATGGTGACAAAACGCCCGCCTGGTTTCAGGTGTTTGGAAATGACCGCGCACATCTGACCGATTTCGGCAGCCGTCCTTGAATAATTAAGAAGGTAAGAAGCGCAGACCAGGTCAAAAGTTTGGCCGAGATCGAGTTCCAGCACATCACAAACATGATATTGAATACCAAACGGACGGCTGGTTTCCGCTTCTCTGGCGAGCTGGATCATGCCCGCCGAGATATCGACTCCGACTGCCCGGGAAGCACCCCTAAGCATGACCTGACGGGTGTAAAAACCTTCGCCGCAGGCAAGGTCCAGGACTTGAAGACCTTCCAGGTTTCCAATCAGTTTAAAAAAAGTATAGGCTTCCGTGTGCTGTCTCCAGGGCAGCAGTTTGGAGGCCTGGTATTCTTTGGCAATGGTATCGTAATCGGTATGCATGGGGAAGGTAGTTGATTATTTATCTTTTGCAAGATCGGCATAGCTGATCAGACGGATCCCGTTTTTTTCTATAAAATCACGTACGGCCGAATTGGTAAAAAGGTCGGTGACCCCTTGCCGGTCTTCCGCCACCTGTTCGTATCCGATATGATGGATGGCCCTGAGTTCCGCATCATCCAGGCCCGGATGATCGACAAAAAGATAGGTTTGGCCGGGATCCAGGTTTTTAAGCCCGTTGATAAAACTCTGGATTTTTTCTTTCGAACTGTTTTTGGGGCCGGAATAGGACATGTATTTAACCCCCAGGGCCTGAAGATCGATATCCAGATTGTATTCCTGCGCGATCCGCTTGGTCATGGCGCGCACTTCATCCGAAAGGTTGGAACAACCCATATGTCCTGAAATATGACTGATGCGTGGAATTTTTTTTAGGGCAAGTTCGATCTGGGCCCGGAATTCTTTTTCCACCTCTTCAATTTTCCAGGCATTTTCCCGGATGGACCGTCCCGGATAATTTTTGTTTGGAAAAACCATGGGGTAAAAATATCCATCGGGATCCCGGAGGCTGGGGCAATCCGAAACGGGGCGCCATTTGATATTGTCCCACTCGCTGGTAATAGCCAGGTGAACCCCCACATCCAGCCCCGGATTTTGTTCCAGCATTTTCACCGCCTCCGGAAACCAGGGCGAGGGCACAATGACTTCGATCGAAGTTTGTATCCCTTTGGAGGATTGGATCAGGGCCAGGTTTCCGGAATGGGAGTAACCCATATCATCGCCCCGGACAATCAGCCGGGTGGGTTTTGGGGTAATGGCCCCTTTATACTGAATCCGGTTTCGGTTATTGCTGCTGAGGGTTTCGACCCTGATTTTATCCCCGTTAAAAACAAAGGTCCAGGTTTCGTGGTGCGGGCTTTCGATATAACGCAGGCTGAGTTCCAGGGTGCTGTCGTTTTTCCAGGCATGGCTTCCGGCAATTTTAGAAGGAGGAAGGCCCGCGAAATGACCCTTTGCGCCGGCGACCAGGGACGGCCCCAGTCTTTTGGTTTCGCCGGAGATCCATTTTCCCGATCCAAAGGAAAAAATGAAACTGTCTTTTTGGGAAAACAAACCAAGCTTGCTGGATTCCGCTTGAAAATCCAACCGCAGGCTGCCCAGGAACTGATCATTGGGGGAGAGTAAAAAATGTTTGCCCGAAATGGTTTTGCTCCATGCCGGCGCAGGCGTTTTGGAAGCCAGGGGCAGGGAAAGGGCAGCCAGCCTTTGTTTCAGAAGATTGGACGCCCTGGGCTTTGCGGGGAGTTTATCCTTTTTAATGGCCGGAAGCAGATGATTCCAGACCAGGTTGATTTCATCCTGCATGTCTCCGGTCTCACTGGTGATGGCGATCACGGCATCCTGGTCCGGCATGATGATTATATACTGGCCGAAAGCGCCATCCCCGCGATAGGCATTGTGCCGGGAGCGCCACATCTGGTATCCATAACCCTGCAGCCAGTCGCTGGAATCCCTGAGGGCCTGTGAGGCCGAAGGGTTCTGAAGGATTTTCATCGTCGATGCCTCTTCCACCCAGGATGCGGGAAGGACTTGTTTTCCATTCCATTGTCCTTTTTGCAGAAACAACTGGCCGAATTTGGCCATGTCTTCAGTTTTGATGCGAAGTCCCCAACCACCGGTATTGATGCCGTGGGGATCGGACTCCCAGTCTGCCCCGGTGATGCCCAGGGGTTCGAAAAGCCTGGGCCGGAGATAGTCCACTACTTTTTCTCCGGTGACTTTCTGTACAATGGCAGAAAGCATATATGTGGCCAGACTGTTGTATAAAAACCGGCTTCCCGGCTGATACAGAACCGGTAGTGCAAGGAAGGCTTTTACCCAGTCGTCGTGTTGGGTGACCACTGCGCCGGTAGGGTCTGGTTGCTGTCCAACGGTCATGCTCAGCAAATGCCGGATTTTCATTTCTGCGAGAAAGGGGCTGATGGTGTCCGGCAGGCTTTCAGGAAAAAAAGAAATGACCGGATCGTCTATGCTCAGTCTTTTTTCGGTCACCGCAAAACCAATGGCCGTCGCGGCAAAGCTTTTACTGCAGGAATACATCGTATGTTTCAGGTCGGCCCGGTAAGGCGACCACCATCCTTCCGCGATCACCTTGCCGTGTCGAAGCATCATAAAACTATGCGGTTCATGCTTGCTTTTTGCCCAGGCATCCAGAAACATACCAATGCCTTCGGAAGAAACGCCTTCGGCTTCAGGCGTACTGCGGGGCAGGTCAAGGGTTTGGGCGTTCAGTAAATAAGGAACCAGAAGCAAGAGAAAACTCTTAAGGCTTATGATTTTAAAGCTTGCCATATCTGCTTATTTTTAAAGGCATCAAATATGCGAAAAAAGACTTGCCTGTGAAAAAAGGACACCCTGGAGGTGAAGAATCCCCTGAAAAAGGACCAGGCTTGAATTAAAAGGCAGCTATGCGTGTATGGGTCAAAAACCGCGAATATAAATGAATGCTCCTGCGGGAAACGATAAAATCCTGTCCTGGCTTTTGGAAGGCGACGTTTCCATCAGGTACCAGGTTTACCGCGACCTGCTGGGTCATGAACACAAGGGTCTCAGAAATAAAATCGAAAAAGAAGGCTGGGGGTTTGGCTTTTTAAACCGCCGTCATTCCAACGGGCATTGGGGAAGGGGTTTTTATCAGCCCAAATGGACATCCAGTCATTATACCCTGCTGGATTTAAAAAACCTGGGTATTTCGCCGGCAAATAAAGCAATAAAAGAAACGCTTCGGCTGATTTTTGATAAGGAGAAAGCCTCTGATGGGGGAATCAACCCCATTGGATCGACGCAGAGTAGCGATGTATGCGTGAATGGCATGTTGCTGAACTATGCCTGTTATTTTAATGTGAAAGAAAAGCATTTAAAATCCGTGGTTGACTTTCTTCTGGGCCAGCAAATGAAGGACGGAGGCTTTAATTGCCAGTCCAACCGGAAAGGGGCGGTCCACAGCTCCCTGCACAGTACCCTTTCTGTTGCGGAGGGCATTTGGGAATATGAAAAAAACGGGTATGGTTACCGGTTGGATGAATTAAAAAAGGCCGCAGAGGAAAGCCAGGAATTTATTTTAATACACCGCCTGTTCCGCTCAGATAAAACCGGGGAAATTATCAATCCGGCTTTTTTAAGAATGTGTTTTCCCGGACGATGGCATTACGATATCCTCAAAGCCCTGGACTATTTTCAACAGGCCCGGGTTAAATACGAGCCCAGAATGGCCGAAGCCATAGAAGTAATTCTCGGTAAACGAACGGACGCCGGGCTGTGGAAACTGGCGTCTCCTTATCCCGGAGAGACCCATTTTGAAATGGAAAAAGCCGGGAAACCCAGCCGGTGGAATACCTTAAGGGCTTTAAGGGTTTTACAATATTACCAGTTCCAATAATTCATAATCACCCGGGTGAATTATGAAAGCGTAAACTCCGGAAGCCGTATGATCTGACCTCCGCTCATGGCTGATTCATGCGCCAAAATACCCACACAGGTGATGTTGGCGGACTGTTTTGCATTGGGATAGGGATCCTTATTTTCAACCAGGGCCATCAGGAACTGATGTGCGAGATGCGGATGCGAGCCTCCATGGCCGGCCCCCTGGATAAACGAAAGATGCTGATGGCTGTCGGCGTCGTAAACTCCTGCCTGGGTAAAGGAAGCAATTTCAGGAGGGAGAAGATGTGCATAATCCGGCACTTTTACCCGGGTGGGGATTTCGCCGGTATGAATGACGTGGTCTTCATGTTCGATTTGCGTCCATTCAAAGGATTTCAGCGAACCATAGGCATCAAAACTTTCCCGGTATTGGCGGGCCGTATTGAAAAGGGAACGGGTGACTTCGGCGGCAAGGTCCGAATTTCTGAATTTGATATGGCAGGTTTCTATGGCAAAGGGAGAATTGTATTTTGGGATCAGGTGTTCGTCAATGCGTCCGGATCCCAGGCAGGACACATATTCCGCTTCACTTCTGGTCAGTCCGAGCACAGGCCCAACACAATGAGTGGCATAATGCATAGGAGGCAAACCTTCCCAGTAACCCGGCCAGGCAGCCATTTCCTGCTGGTGGGAGGCGCGCAGAAACTGGATCCTCCCCATTTCCCCCTTATCATACATTTCTTTGACAAAAAGAAATTCCCGGCTGTACAAAACGGTTTCCATCATCATATAGGTAAGGCCGGTTTCCTGCACCGCCTCGACAATGGCCCTGCACTCCTCCACCGTGGTGGCCATGGGTACCGTGCAGGCCACGTGTTTACCGGCGCGCAGGGCGGCCAGGGACTGTTCTGCATGGAGATGGATGGGGGCGTTGATGTGCACGGCATCCACTCCGGGGTCCTTTAACAGTTCTGCGAAATCGGAATATCTTTTTTCAATCCCGAAGGCATCGCCGATCTCATCCAGTTTGGATTGGGTGCGCTGGCAAATGGCGTACATGTTGGCATGAGGATGCCTTTGGTAAATGGGGATAAATTCGGCGCCGAATCCCAGGCCGACGATGGCAATATTGATTTTTTTATTGGTCATTGTAAAAGAGGTTAAAATTGAAGGCCTGTGAGGCCAGGGCTTAAAAATATAAAATCAGGGTTGGAGAGCACAGAGTTTTTTTGTTTTTGGGTTCGCACGGAGGGAGGGAGAGCACGGAGAAGATTATTTTAAGGTGATGGGAAAAAGGAATGTTTATTTCCTCCGTGATCTCCGTGGCATACTGTTTGCCGGGCGCCAAAGGCGCCGGCCGTATTAGGTTCACACGGAGGGAGGGAGAGCACGGAGTTGTTTATTTTATGGTGGTGGAAAATAAAATGATTATTTCCTCCGTGAGCTTCGTGATCTCCGTGCGCATACCGGTTGCCGGGGCGCCAGAGGCGCCGGCCATCCTGATGAGGTTCACACGGAGGGAGGGAGAGCACGGAGATTATTTTTGTAATTCGAAGATGATGGCGGAAAATAAAATGATTATTTCCTCTGTGAGCTTCGTGTGCTCCGTGCGCATACTGTTTGCCGGGCGCCAGAGGCGCCGGTCACCCTGATGAGGTTCACACGGAGGGAGGGAGAGCAAGGAGATGATTTTTGTAATTCGAAGGAGGTGGCGGAAAATAAAATGATTATTTCCTCTGTGAGCTTCGTGTGCTCCGTGCGCATACTGTTTGCCGGGCTCCAGAGGCGCCGGCTGTATTATGTTCACACGGAGGGTGGGAGAGCACGGAGATTATTTTTGTATTTCGTGGGCGGTGGTGGAAAATAATATGATTATTTCCTCCGTGTGCTCCGTGAGCTCCGTGCGCATAGGGTTTGCCGGGCGCCGGAGGCGCCGGCCGTATTAGGTTCACACGGAGGGAGGGAGAGCACGGAGTTGTTTATTTTATGGTGGTGGAAAATAAAATGATTATTTCCTCCGTG